>Ga0247832_1002008_pt1 | contig 33065 bp, 30 predicted proteins | sample LaCruzMarch2015__10_FD_192407 | JGI IMG/M metagenome (GOLD analysis project Ga0247832, IMG submission 192407) | Freshwater microbial communities from meromictic Lake La Cruz, Castile-La Mancha, Spain - LaCruzMarch2015_4m | ecosystem: Environmental > Aquatic > Freshwater > Lake | place: Spain... | reverse complement strand
AAAAATAGGCACAAAGTACCCTTGAATTGATAAAACAAAGTGAATTTGGGATGAAAAATCTCAAAATTCATCCGCCATCAAATTTCTACGCTGAGGCCGAGTCAAACCCTCGTTGACCAGAGCTTCCTTAGATCAGTAAACTATTGATTAAATAATTAAACTGCTAATTAAATTATTAAACAGTCAATTGAATTGTCAAGCAATTAATTTAGATCAGTGGTGCTGGGACCTGTTTGCGGGTGGCATACAGCAGGGCATGGAGTTCGGGATCCTGCATGGTGCGCAGGATGCGGCGGGGGTAGTCGAGCTTGCCGTTGTGGAGGTAAGCCAGGGTGGCTAGGGCCTTGGCGTCACGGGGGTTGCCGCTGGCCTGCAGGGGGCGCTGGGGCAGCTCGAGGGCGCGGCTGAGGCGGGCGAATTTGCCCACCAGCAACACCACGTTGCGTTCGGGATCGAGCAGCTGGTTGCGGGCCTCGGTGATTTCGGCTTCGGAGGCATTGGGCGGCAGCAGGCCCTGGTGCACCATTTCGCCGAGGCTTAGCTGCGCGGGGCCATGGGTGCTGAATAAGCCGGAATGGGCCGCCAGGGGCAGATCTTCGCCCGGCTTGGCGTGCCGCATTTCGTCAAACAACACTGCCGCCACCAACACGGGATTGATCCTCTGGCGCTTGGATTCGGCCAGGATCAGGGGACGAAGCTCTACCAGGCGCCCCAGGGTGTGGCTGCGCAGTGGCTCTAATTGGTCAATGCCACTAGTGAATAACTGGGCCAGGCGGGGCTGGGGGCCGTGGACACCAAATCGGAGCTGCAGCTCCTTGAGTTCGTCTGGTGAAAATTGCAGCGGATCTGCAAATTGCTCAGAGCCAGCAGCTGAGCTGATGCTGCCGCTGAGACCGGGATCAAGCAGCAGCAGGGGCGTTTTTGGACCATTAACGAGCGGGATGCTTGCAACAGCCAGCAGGGCTGCTGCAAGGCCGGTGAAACGCCGAACCCCTCCCAGCCGCTTGCCTAGGGCAAGCCTGCTCGGGTAGCTGGAGGGGTTAGGCACAAACACTCATTAGTTGTGGCTTCATATTACGGAATTTTTCTGGGTAAGTCCCCTGACTACGGAACGGTCTTCCGTCCGGCCCTCGGGCTTGGGCTGGGGCTAGTACTGGTGCTGGGGCGCGGTCAGACCTAAGTTCTGGCGACGAGAGCGGCTTGAGCCGCAAGCCCATGCTTGCCAACTTTGATGGCTCCAATGCCGAGATCCAATGGCAACGCTTCTGCGACTTGCTTTGGTATGAAAGCGATCTTGGTATCTGGCTCGATGTGAGTCGCATGGCGATCGGCCAGGCCGATCTCGATGCCTTGGCTCCTCGATTCGAGCTGGCCTTTGCGGCGATGGCGGCCCTGGAGGGTGGTGCGATCGCCAATCCAGACGAACAGCGCCAGGTTGGCCACTACTGGCTGCGCACCCCAGAGCTGGCACCAGACGCCGCCACCACCGCGCACATCAACGCCGAGGTGGAGCGGATCGAGACCTTTGGCCGCGAGGTGCTCGACGGCAGCCTTTGTGCTCCCAATGGCCAGCCGTTCACCGACGTGCTTTGGATCGGTATTGGCGGTTCCGGCCTCGGCCCGCTGCTGATGGTGCGAGCCCTGCAGGAAGAGGGTCAGGGTCTCCCCTTCCACTTCTTCGACAACGTCGATCCCGCCGGCATGAGCCGTACCCTGGCGGGCCTGGACGGCCGCCTAGCCACCACTTTGGTGGTGGTGGTGAGCAAGTCGGGCGGCACGCCTGAGCCCCATATCGGTATGGAGCAAGCCCAGGCTCGGCTCGAGGCCCGGGGCGGGCAGTGGGCTGGCCAGGCTGTGGCGGTCACCATGCTCGACAGCAAGCTCGACCAGGTGGCCGTGGCCGGTCAGTGGTTGCGCCGCTTTGACATGTTCGATTGGGTGGGTGGCCGCACCAGCATCACCAGTGCGGTTGGCCTGCTGCCGGCGGCCCTGGTGGGTGCCGATCTGCGCAGCTTTTTGGCCGGCGCGGCCCGAATGGACGCCCTGACCCGGGTGTCAGATCTGCTCCATAACCCGGCTGCCCTGATGGCTGCCGCGTGGTTTGTGGCCGGCCATGGCCAGGGCAAGCGCGACATGGTTGTGCTCCCCTATCGCGATCGGCTGGAGGTGTTCAGTCGCTACCTCCAGCAGTTGGTGATGGAGAGCCTTGGTAAGAAGCACGACCGCGGCGGCGAGGTGGTGCACCAGGGCATTGCCGTTTACGGCAACAAGGGCTCTACCGATCAGCACGCCTATGTGCAGCAGCTGCGCGATGGCATCGACAACTTCTTTGTGACCTTCATCGAGGCATTGGAAGAGCCCAGCGATATCCCGCCCATCGGTGATGAGATCCCTGGCGACTTCCTCGATGGCTTCCTGCAGGGCACCCGTTCGGCCCTGATGGAAGGGGGCCGCCAGAGCCTCTCGATCACTCTGCGTCGCTTTGATGCCACAGCCCTCGGTGCCCTGATCGCCCTGTTTGAGCGCGCCGTCGGTCTCTACGCCGAACTGGTAAACGTCAACGCCTACGACCAGCCTGGGGTGGAGGCCGGCAAAAAGGCAGCAGCCCTGATCCTGGCCCTGCAAGAGCGGCTCGAAGCCCTGCTCAGTGATGGCCAGGAGCGCAGTTTGCAGGAGTTGCAGCAGGCCTTGGGCACGGACAGCCCAGAGAGCCTGTTCTGGATCCTGCGCCACCTCTGCGCCAATCCCCGCGGCTATCAGGTGACTGGTGACTGGGATGCTCCGGCGGCGATGAAGTTCGCCAAGGTCTGATCAGGGAAATCCCCATGCCAGAGCCCGTTGCGGCGAGCCCTGCCTCTCCCGGGCAGGTGCTGCGCGAGGTTTTTGGCTACGGCGCTTTTCGCGGGCCCCAGCAGGAGATTGTTGAGCATGTGGTGGCTGGTGGCTCGGCCCTGGTGCTGATGCCCACCGGTGGGGGCAAATCGCTTTGCTACCAGATCCCGGCCCTGTGCAGAGCGGGAACTGCGGTGGTGATTTCGCCCCTGATCGCCCTGATGCAAGACCAGGTTGAGGGGCTGCGTCAGGCGGGGGTGCGAGCTGCGGCGCTGCATTCGGGCTGTAGCGCTGAGGAAACCGCCAACACCTGGCGCCTGCTGCGGGCGGGCCAACTGGATTTGGTCTATTTATCTCCCGAGCGCTTGCTGGCGGGGGACACCCTCGAGCGGCTTGCTGCCCTACCCCTGGCCCTGTTTGCCATTGATGAGGCCCACTGCGTTTCCCAGTGGGGGCATGACTTCCGCCCGGAATACCTGCAGCTTTCGGTGCTGGCCCAGCGATTTCCCGCCGTGCCGCGGTTGGCACTCACCGCTACGGCCGATCCCCGCACCCGAGACGAGATCCGGGCCCGGCTGCAGCTCGAGCAGGGGCGGGTGTTTCTGGCCAGCTTTGATCGCCCCAACATCCGCTATTTGCTGCGCGATAAGGACGACGTTCGCAGCCAATTGCTTGAGCTGCTCGCAGATCACCGCGGCGCTTCAGGGATTGTGTATGCCCGCTCCCGCAACCGGGTGGATGGCTTCTGCCGCGACCTGCAGGCGGCGGGATATGACGCCGTTGCCTATCACGCCGGATTGAATGGGGCGGTGCGCAGCGCCGCGCTGGAGCGCTTCCGCCGCGATAGCGGCGTGGTGGTGGTTGCCACGATCGCTTTTGGCATGGGCATCGACAAGCCGGATGTGCGCTTTGTGGCCCACGTGGACCTGCCCAAAAGCCTGGAGGCCTACTACCAGGAAACCGGCCGCGCCGGCCGGGATGGTCTGCCGGCCCTGGCCTGGATGGTGCATGGCGGCGGCGATGTGCCCCAGCTGCGCCGCTTCATCGACGACTCCGACGCGGAGCAGCAGCAAAAAAGGGTTGAGCACGGCAAACTCGATGCCCTGATTGGCTTCACCGAGGCGAGCGGCTGCCGCCGTCAGGTGTTGCTCAGCCACTTCGGCGAGACCCTGCCCGAGCCCTGTGGCAATTGCGATCTCTGCTTAGAGCCAGATACGGCCGTCGATGCCACCGAGTCGGTGCGCAAGGCCCTATCGGCTGTGTACCGCACGGGCAGCCGCTTTGGTGCCGCCCATTTGGTGGATGTGCTGCTGGGGGCAGATACGGCCCGAATTCGCGAGCTCGGCCACCAGCAGCTGGGTGTGTATGGCATTGGCAAGGAGCTTGATCGCGGCCAGTGGCGCAGCCTGTTTCGCCAGCTGGTGGCCCAGGGGTTGCTGCAGGCCGACTCCGAGCGCTATGGGGCTCTGGGATTCGGCGAGGACGGGCGGCTCAAGCCGTTGCTGCGGGGTGAGACCCAGTTACTGCTGCGGCTGCCGCCAGCGAAGCATGAGCGCCGCCGCCAGCCTGGGGTGAGCCCCGCTCCTGCTGCGGCAGAGCTGAACCCTGACGAGGCGCCCGTGTTGCAGGCGCTGAAGGATTGGCGCCGCGAGCAGGCGCGGCAGCAGGGGGTGCCGCCCTACGTGGTGTTTCACGACCGCACCCTGGTGGAGGTGGTGGCCCGCCGGCCCCGCTCCCTGGAGCAGCTGGCTGGGATCGGCGGTGTGGGCCAGGCCAAGCTCGATCGCTATGGCGCGGCATTGCTGGCGAGCTTGGATGCTGCCCTTTTGCATCAGGGGACACAAACGCAAGCTTCATGAGGCGTTACATTAGGTTCACGTTTCCTTAAGGATTCTTCTCATGGCTGACTCCACAACCCGCTTTGGCTTCGTTGCCTTTGCCGAAACCTGGAATGGCCGCCTGGCCATGCTCGGTTTCGTGATCGGTTTGGGCACCGAGTTGCTTACTGGCCAGGGCATCCTGAGCCAGATCGGTCTGGGCTGAGTTTCGATCGGGCCTGATCAGCTGGCTTCAAAGCCACTGCATGCCCGGGGTTTCCAGCATTTCCTGGCTGGGCCAGGCACCGAGACCTGCAAAGGCTGCCCCTAGGGCAGCCCATATTCCTTTGCCGCTGGACAGCTCCTGTTCAGCGGCCCACTCGGCTTCTGCCACTTCAGATTCGCTTAGGCCAAGAGCTTCCACCAGCTGTCTGTAGAGCACCTTCTCTGCTGGGTTGATCGGTGAACTGTCCTGAGGTCGTTGGCCCACTTTGGCCATCATGTAGCTGAGCTTCAGGGCTAGAGCCCGGTCTTCCCCGCTAGTGAGCCTGGGAATTACTTCGTCCAGCACGGACGAGTCGACTGTCCAGGCAGCTAGCTGAAGAGCAGCTTCCTGGTTTGCCCCCGAGCCATCTCCACAGGGGAAGTACTTGGCCACGAGTTTCTCGAGCAGCCGCTTTTCGACTGCGGAAACATCGCCATCGGCCCAGGCTACGCAGCAAACCACCCTGAGCAGGTCAAGCTGACGATCGCGCTGCAAGCTGCTGATCTCAGAGCTACTGGGCCCGGTTTCAAGGGTCATGGCGCAGGAGATGACTTTTGCGCCATTTTGACCAGCCCTTGGCTTGTTTCAGTGGAAATCACCCCCTGATGGGGGCATACAAGAGCAGCAATCCAGATGATGATGAATTGAACACAGAACCGAGGTGGGCCATGGTCCACACCACCCAAGGTTTGACAACCAGCTGCCTGGGACGCACCTGCCTCAAATGGCAGCCCGATGGGGAGCTCACCACCCTTGATCTGCAGCTAGTGCTCGAGCGGCTGGCCCAGGTCGACCAAGATGTGGTCGTAATCCTGGATCGCACTGTCGACTAGATCCCATGTCCCTCGATCAGCTGAAGGCCTTCCTGGGCAAGGTTCAGGATGACCAGTCGCTTCGGCAAGCCGTGCAAGCCGCTGCTACTGCTGATGACGTGGCCAAGATCGGGGCAGGCCTGGGCTTTGAATTTTCTGGCGACGAGCTGCTGCGGCTTTCAGGCAAAAAAGTAGGCCGCGTAACGGTTACCAAGCAGGACCTGCCCGGGGAATACAACTAGCTGCCGTGCCGCGGGCTTCGTTCGCGGCTAGACAACCTTTAAGCAACCCGGAAGCAACACCATGGCCAAGCGGACGGAACTGATCACGGCGATTGGCTTAGGGCTCGTAGTAGCAGCTGCGGGCAGCTTCACGGCTCTGGCCCGCCCGATGGGCGGCGGCGGCTTTGGCGGGCCGGGATCCGGTGCGGGGGTGCGTCCAGGAGCTGGCTGGGGTGCTCCTGGCGCCGGAACGAGACCGGGCGTTGGCGTGGGAGCACCCGGAATAGGAGCGCCCGGAGCGGGAGCTCGCCCTGGTGTGGGCTGGGGTGCCCCTGGCGCTGGTTTCACCCGCGCCCCAGGGGCCTCTGCCTGGAATCCGGCCTGGGGCCGCCAAGGGGGTTACTGGTCGTCGCGCACCTGGAGCACCGGCTGGTATCGGCCCTATCCAGCGGCCTGGCCCTGGTGGCGAGCCAGTTCGGTGGCCTGGGGAGTGGGCAGCTTGGCCACTGCTGCTGCGATCACCAGTGCTGTTAACGCAGCTTCGTATCAGCAGTCGACCGTGATCGTGGTGCCCCAAACCAGCCTGCAGCTCGACTACGGCTCGGTTCAAGCTCTGCCACCTAATCAAGTTCAGTTTGCCTACGGCTTTGCCGGTATGCCCCTGATGACAGCCACCAGCGATTGCAAGCAGGGGCTGATCAATGGCATGGCACCGACCACGGCCGACCAGGCCCAGGTGCTCAATGCCAGCTGCCACATCGCCTACGGCTCCAACTGAGCGGGGTGGCCCCATCCCTTTTGCGGATTCGGGCCCTGGAGAAGGGCGATCTCGCCGATGTCACCGCCTGGGCCCGCGCTGAACACTTCGCGCCGGGCCAGGGAGACGTAGCCATCTACCGCCATACGGACCGCCAGGGGCTCTGGGTTGGTTGCCTCAACGGTCGTCCGATCGGCTGTATTGCCGGGGTCCGGTACAACGCCGAATACGGCTTCATCGGCATGTTTTTGGTGCAACCAGAGCACCGGGGGCAGGGATTTGGCCGTGAGCTTTGGCAGCGTGCCCTGCAGCATCTGGAGGGCCTTACTTGCATCGGCATTGAGGCCGCCCCCGATCGCATCGGTGACTACGCCAGTTGGGGGTTTGCGCCGGCGTCGCCAACCCAGCGCTGGCAGCGGATCAGTGATGGCAACCTCCCGCCCGCCGCTACTCCAGAGGGCCTGAGCCTGCTTGAGGGAAGTGCCATACCCGACAGGGCCGTGCAGGCCTATGACGCCCAGCGGGAGCTCAGCCCCCGGCCCCACTTCCTCGCCGACTGGCTGCACCATCCGGCCGGCACGGTGCTGGCCCTGATCGGCCCGGATGGCTCCTGCCACGGCTTTGGCCGGATCCGGCCCTGCCTGCTGCATCGAGGCGAGGGTTGGCGGATAGGGCCCCTGCTGGCCGACACGCCTGCCCTGGCGGCCCAGCTTCTCAACGCCCTGATGGCCCGCCATGCCGGCGTGGTGTTAATCGATGCCCCTGCCGCCAATCCGGAGGCAGGGCCCCTGCTAGTGCAGTTGGGTTTTGCGGTGGTCGCCGAGACGTTGAGGATGTATCGGGGCAGCCTGCCGCCGGTTCCCCTGGGCGATGTCTACGGGTTGGCCTGCCTGGAGCTGGGCTGAACGCGGCGGGCGGCGAGGCCAGCCTCCGTTGCAGTAACAACAGCCAGCAGCAGCAGGCCGCCTAGGCCGATCAGTTGATTTTGCTGCACCAAATCGGGCATCAATACCTCGTCCACGTTTTGGCTTAGGACACCTCCCGCCACAAACCAGGCCGTTGCCAGGCCTGAGCTGATCCAGTAGGCCCGCCAGCGGCGTTGATAGATGTATCCCGTACCTAAACCAGGCAGCAGGTTGAGCACTACAGCCACCCAGGGGCTGGAGGCGGCAAGGATTATTTCCTGGCTGACTTTCTGGCTGAGTTCTTGGCTGGCTTGATCTGGATTGCTGGTTGGGGTCATTGTTGGCGTGGCCTGGTTTGCTGCATCGGGGGCGTTGAACCTGCAGGCTGGAGTGCCGCTGATTCTTTTTGCAGTGCTCGCCGCCCTGGTGATTCTGTTGGTGATTGTGGCGGTGGCGTGGGGCCTTAATCCAAGCCGGCAGGATTTTGCCTGGTTTATCCGGCTGCGCCGCCCCCGCTGGCTGGTGTTTGAGGGCTTGATTCCCGTGATTTGGCTGCTGATCTACGCCTGCTTCTACCTCTCGGCTTGGCTCACCTGGCAGGCCAGCTGGAGCGGCCTATGGATGGCGGCTTTTCTGGTGCAGCTGGTGTTGGTGCAGGGCTACATGCTTGTGATCTGCCGTAGCCGCAGCCTGGGTAAGGGCACGGTCATTGGCTTTGCTGGCTGGGTGTGGGGCATTGCCCTCACCGTTGCTGTGGCTAGCGAGAGCATGCTGGCGGCTGGTTTGCTGCTGCCTTACCTGCTCTGGAGCCCGGTGGGCACCTGGGTTACCTGGCAGATGCGTCAGCTCAACCGCTAGCCCTGGGCATTTATGGCGACTCGCGCGCCACGGCCAGGGCCGCCAGCAGGCCGCCGCCAAAACCGCTGAGGTGGCCGATCCAGCTCACCCCTGGCGGTGAAAAAATCGGCAGCAGGCTGGGCAGCACCCCCGCATAGGTGACCAGGGCCAGCACCGAAAGGAGCAGGGAGAGGGGCCGCTTCTCCAGCCAGCCGATCAGCAGCAGGTAGCCCAGCAGCCCGTACACGACCCCGGAGAGTCCGTGACTGCCGCTTGGCCAGAGCAGCCATACAGGAATAGCCGTGGCATAAACCCCCAACCAAACGGCCAGATAGTCGCGGCGGCCGCGCAGCAATACCAGCCAGGAGAGGGGCAGAAAGGTGAGCGAATTGGCCAGGAGATGGCCAAAACCGCTATGGCTGAAGGGGGCTGTCAGCACCCCGAGGAAGGAGCCTCCGGGCGTCATCGGCAGGTTCCAGTTGCCACCGAAAACCAGCTGGTCCACCAGCTCCTGGAGCCAGGGAATCAGCAAGATCAGCGGCGGAAGCAGCAGATTGAAACCGGCTCGGGCGATCAAGCGATCCAGACGTTGGGGCAGAGATTCGCTCACGGCTCGCACTTGAAGCTGCAGCGCAGCATGGCAAGGGCTTCATCAGGCAGGCCCAGCAGACGATCCAGCCAGGGGTCCCCGCACGGTGGCACGCTTGCCACCCCCACCAGCAGGGCCGTGCGATCGGCGCTGAGGGGCTGGCCCATGGCCCGGTGGCGTTGCCCCTGGGCTGCGCCCGTGCTGAGCAGGGTGTCGATCAGTAGGTCGGGGGCGCGGTAGAGCCCGGCAATGCGGAAGCGAAAGCGGGCCTGGAAGTGCAGTTGAACAGCACCTGTTGCTGAATCGATGCTGCCCGCCAGCTGCTCAGGGGCGATCGCGATCTCCAGGCCCGGGGGCAGGGGCAGGCCCAGCACCCGGGTGGTGCGCCAGTTGAGTGGCGGAATCAACAGGCTGGCGGGCTCGAAGCTCACGGTTTGCGGGCCGCCAGCTGGGCCGGGGCCGAGCTCACCGGTTCCGCCGCCGCCGCTGGCGTCGTAGCTGAAGTGGGGATAGGCGCCGATGGCCAGGCCACAGCCCTTACTGGTGGCTAGCTGCAACGTGCCAACCCCAAACTCGGGGGTCACAGGCTGCGCAGTGCGTCTAATTCGCCGCGGCTGTGCAGTTCGGCCAGCTCGTTGTAGCCACCAATAGCAACGCCATCGATGTAGAGCTGGGGCACCGGTCCCGTCTCGTCGGGTTCGATTTCCACGAAGGCAATGCCCAGGGTGCGCAGCATGCGCAGGGCCCGGCGCGAAAAGGGACATTCCGGCCGGCCGGCGATTTCAACTCGCGGTTCGCTGCTTACTGCTCTAGCTGGCGCTGCACTTGGCGCTGGGCTGGTGCCGGTGCTGAGTAGGCCCACCAGCAGGTCGGCGCCACGCAGCACCAGGGTGCCGTGCTCGAGATGGCCGCCCCACACCTGGCAGCTGGCATCGGAGAAGCTCAGGTGCAGGTGCACCCCATCCGGGCTGATCGTGCCCTGCAGGGTGATGATCTCCAGCTCGCCAGCCAAAACCGTGGGTGCGCTTTTGCCAGGGCAGGCAAAGGCGGCTTGGGAGAGGTTGCCCACCACACTCAGCACAAAGCCGCCGGCGTTGTGCTCTAGGGCCAGCTGCTCCAGGCTGCGGCGCACATCACTGCCGGCTTCGAGGTGCAGCGGCACGGCACGCATGGCAGTCATAGATAGGTGGGTGCAAGGCTACGCCGGCCCATGCTGGTGAGGTTGCCCTGTTGCCATGGCCCCGGATTCCGCCCTCGCTGCCCTCAACCTGGCGGTGGTGGGTCATGTGGAGTGGGTGAGCTTTGTGGCAGTGGAGCAGCTGCCGGTTGCTGGCTCGATCGACCGGGCCACCGCCTTTCTGGAGGAACCCGCCGGTGGTGGGGCGGTGGTGGCGGTGCAGCTGGCCCGTCTCAGCGGCAAGCGGGTGCGGTTTTTCACCTCCCTGGGCCGGGACGCCACCGGCGATCGCTCAGCGGAGCGGCTCACGGAGCTGGGTCTTGATCTTGAGGTGGCCTGGCGGGATGCCCCAACCCGCCGGGGGGTGAGCTTTGTGGATCGGGCCGGTGACCGCAGCATCACCGTGATCGGCGAGCGACTGGCCCCTTTGGCTAGGGATCCACTCCCCTGGGCTGATCTGGCTGACTGCGATGGCGTCTTTGTGACCGCGGCCGACGCGGCAGCTCTGCAGCAATGCCGCCGGGCCCGGCTGCTCGGCGCCACGCCACGGGTTGGCTTGCCGCTCTTGGAGGCCAGCGGGGTGAGCTGCGATGCCTTGATCGGCAGCGCCCTCGATCCGGGTGAGCAGGTGCCTGCTGGCGCCCTATCGCGCCCCCCGCGACTGCGAATCGCCACCGAAGGGGCGGCTGGTGGCTGGAGCGAACCCGGCGGGCGCTTCGCTGCCCAGGTCCTGGTGGCCCCGCCGGTCGACAGTTATGGCTGCGGCGACAGCTTTGCGGCCGGGGTGATGGCGGGACTGGCGGCTGGTTGGAGCGCAGCCGCAGCAATCAACCTGGGCGCCCGTTGCGGCGCCGAGTGCGCCGTTGCCTTTGGTCCCTACGCCCGGCCTAACTGACCTGGTTTTGCACCAGCAGCAGCAGCCTGTTTGCCTCCGGATCCAGCAGCCAGGCCTCCACTCCGAAGGCCTCCTGGCGCGGACCGTCCAGAAGCGTGGCGCCCAGCCCAATGGCGCTCGCCAGCCAGGCCTGCAGCAGGGCCATGGCATCTGCTTGGTTGTTGCCGCCAGCCACGCTGCGCTGCAGGCACGTTGCTAGCCGGCCGGGTTGCTTCGCTTGGGGCCGGCTCTGGGATGGGGCGTAGATCTCCAGGAAGCCACCGGCGGGCCAGGGCACTCGCCAATGGCTGGCACCAAGCCCCTGAAGGGGCTCTACCGCCAGCAAATCGGCGTAAAACCTTGCCAGGGCAGGGGGATTGTCTGCAGCCAGCACCAGGGAGCTGCTCAGGCTTGGGGTGTCTTGCACCGTTTTTATTGATTGTCTAAAAAGTCTGCAACGGCCAGATCGGGGCGACGCAGCAGGGCAAAGATTGTGCCGGCGTTGCCACGGCACAGCCTCAGCTCCTCGGTGAGCACGGTGATGTCGAGCCAGGCTGGAAAGCTTTGCTGCACCTCCCGTTGCAGCTGCAAGCGTGTGGTGCCAAGTCGGGGACCGCGCCAGCCACCGCGCTGGAAGCGAACCTGCACCCGCTGCTGTGGAGTTGGGCTGCTGTCGCCAGGGCTTGATTCGAGCTGGATGGTGGCCTCTACAGCTATGCCACCCATGCCGGCCAGCTGCCCTGGCGGCCGCAACAGATTCAGGGCGCGCCCCCGAGATGGAGCCAGGATCTGCAGGTTCTCCAGCCAAGGCACAGCCTGGAGATAGGGCTGGCTGCTGCTGCTCCAGCGCAACTCCCAGACCCCCTCCAGCAGTTCGAGGGCACCTGGGGCGGCGAGATCTACTGGAGAGGTGCGCTCGAGCTCGAGAATCAGCTCCCGCACCCGTGGCCCCTGGCGTTGGGCTTCCCCCCTGGCGCCACGACGCAACAGGACCAGCAGCTCCTCTCTTGCTTTCAACATCCAGGTGGTCGACGCCGTTACAACCAGTTATAGTTGTTGAAACATTCCTCAACACTCATGACCGAATCCACCCCCCGCTTCGGATTTGTTGCTTTTGCTGAGACCTGGAATGGCCGCTTGGCCATGATGGGCTTTGTGATTGGTCTCGGCACCGAGCTGCTCACCGGCCAAAGCATCGCTGCTCAACTGGGCCTGGGCTGATTGCCAGAGCTCATAGTCTCTGGTTTTTACCAGTAATTTGGCCCCTAAAATAAAAGCCCGAAGCTCTTGCTCCGGGCTTTTTTTGTGGGTAGTTGGCTAGATCTAGCTAGATTTGGCTAGCTGGCTTCGAACTGTAATAGAAGCCACCATTCACTCCGGTTTGACTAACTACGGTGCATTGAGTTGCAACCCGCCATAGGGCGCGATGGATAGGAGTGGGGTCGTAGCGAACTAGCTCGGGAAAACGCTGCTTGAGTAAGGCGTTGGCCCGCCAGGCGTTGTAGTGAGGGATTCTCGGGTTGATGTGATGGCACACATGGGTTGAGCCGATGCCGTGATGCAGCAGGTTGAGCAGGGGGCCATAAGGACGATCCACCGTCTGTAAAGCTCCTTTTGCCCAATTCCAGTCGCTGGTGGAGAAGTGGGGAATATCGGTATCGGTGTGCTGCAGCCAGGTGTAGCCAACCAACCAAGCGTTGACCACCAGATAGGGCAGGCCATACACCAGCAGCACTCTCGCCGGAGAGAAGTGGATGGAGGCCCACACCAGTGCCGCCACCATCGCCAGTAGGCCGAGGTTTGAGATCACCATCAGGCGACGGCAGGAGTCGGGAAATAGCTGGCGGGCACCGTTGCGAAAGGGTGCAGCCGTAGTGAAATGGGAGGTGGGGCTGCCGTACTCTTCGCCGCTGGCAACACCAAACATCAGATAAAGGGGCCAACCCAGCACTAGGTGGGTAAACAGGGATGCCACGCCGTAGAGGCCCTGGCCCAGCTGCCGTCTTGTTCCGGCCACGAAGCGTCCCGAGCTGGAATCGGAGCGAGGCGGCACATGGGTTTCACCTGCCTCGAGGTGGTTGCAGTTGGCGTGGTGCACGGCATGGCTGCGCTGCCAGCTGAAGTAGGGCACAAGCAGCAAGCTGTGAAGCACAAATCCCACCACCGCTTCGATGCGGGGGTTGGGATGGAAGGCACGGTGACCGCACTCATGGGCAAGTACCCAGCAACCTCCCGCCAACGTTCCAGTGACCACGGCGTAGAGCAGCCAGAGGGGTGCAGCGCTGAGCTGCAGGGGGAACAGGGTTCCTAGGCCATAGGCCAAAACAGATAGGCCCAGGGACATGGCCAGACTTCCCCAGGCTTTAACCGGGTTGATCTGGGTTAACTCAGAGGGGAGGCAGGCAAGCAGCTCAGCTTTGCTGGGATAGGTGGCTGCTGGCGTGGTGGCCTGCGCGGTGGCGAGGGACGGCAGGGAAACAGGTGGAGTCAATGAAGCTGCCGCAGGGCAAGGAGGAATGGAAGAGGCCCCTAAAAGGCCTTTGAGACAATAGGTATTTGCACCCTGCTGCGGCGGCGCTGCAGGCACATTCACTCAACCCTGAAGGTCACGGCCATCACTGCGGTGATGTCCTTCTCGATTGTGCGGGTGTCGTAGGAGCCGGTGTCGGCGTTTGTGATCGCACCGATGCCGGCGCCGGCTTCCGAGGCTATGGCCCGCGCCCGAGCCCGGACGTCCTTGGTGGCCTTAGCCAGCATGTCGACCCGCTATGGAGGCACGCCCTTGCCGATCAACTGCCCAATCTGACCAGAAATCTTATAGATCTTGGCGACATTCCAGCTGCCGATCAGCACTGCTTGGGTGCTGGTCCAGGTGGTGGAGCGCAGCTCTCCGGTGCGGGGATCGCGCACTTCCTGCTTTTCCGATTTAACCGAGTCGAGCTCCATCTCATCGGCCTCGATGCCCTTGGTATGAATCTTGCTGGCTGGCCCCGCTCTGGGATACCTTCACCGACCAGTCGACGTAGTCGGATGTAATTCGCTCGGTGCTGGCTCCAGTAACTGTGATGGTGTCGTTGGCGTTGCGGATGCCCCTCACCATGACGCCACTGGCGGTGGTGAGACCGGGTCCAAGCACCGCCATGGCAAACACCAGTGTTGGTGTCCGCTTGAGAAACATCCAGCTGCTGAGCGCCCAACTCTGCATTTTCATTCGTCTTGGAAGCAGCTGAATTCAGCCTATTGAGCTGTCGCTTGCCTGTCTCAAAGCTGTTGCGAAGAACGGCTTGTTTAGCTAGCCCCAGCTGCTGTTAGAAGCGTTGGTATAGCCCGGTTAGTTCAGCCCATCATCTGCACTATGAATTCCAGATCACTGCTGGCAGGGTTAAACAGGCCCTTCACCGCCGATCCGAACACGTACAGCAGTGTCCCTTGATCAACGCTAAATTGCCAATGCCAACTGCGGCACGAACGCCGCCGGAATCGCCCGGTGCAGTCGCCAGCGAATCGCCATCGGCCGTTCCCCTTCGTGACTCAAGTAGTTGGCAAAGCCGAGGCAAAGAAACGGCAACGTCAACCCGCCGCGCTTGTTCTCCTCCCGTACAAACAACATCACCCGGCTGCCGCGCTCGGCGTGGTGGATGTAGCGCTGGCCCGTGGGTGAGGCTTCCCGGGTGAGGCTCTGGCTCTCCCAGTGGAACTCCCACGGGGAGATGGCGTAATCGTTGTAGCGGGTGGTGGGGGAGAAGAGGCGCTCGGACTTCTTGAGGGTGATGAAGAAGACGTCGCACTGGGTGGCTTCATCGAAGAAGACTCCCTCCCGCCCGGGGAACGGGCGGGAATCGTTCAGCAACCCAAAGGCGGCGAACACCTCGGCGCGGGAATAACGACCGTGGAGTTTTAGGGGGATGGGGAGCGGATCGGTGCGGCCCCAGTCGAGCGAGCTCACCAGGTGGACGGTGCGCTCCAGAAGCAGTGCGAACAGCTCCACCAGCTCGGCGCGGAGATCGGCGGCAGCCCAGAGCCGCACCAGGGCATCGGCCAGGGGCACGTGCTGCCGGCCGCTGCCCAGGAGCTGGGCCAGCAGCATGCGCCAGCTGCGCTCGGTGGCGGGATCGAAGCCCGCCGGATCGGGCGCGATGGGCCTCTGCAATTGATCCGCCAGCCAACGCAAGCGCTCGGGGTCGTCCAGGTGCAGCAGGCCGCCGGCGATCCCCCGCCCCAGCCGCTTTTCATCCGCCGTGGGCTCCTCGGAGGCCGCCCCGGCTACCCAGCCCAGCTCCCGCTGCAGCAAAGCCCAGGACCCCGCCACCTTGTAAAACTCACCCGGCTCCATCCCAAGCCCCTCCAGCAACGCCGCCAGCGAACAGCGCCCGAGGCGGCGGGCCTCGGCGAGCAGCTGGGGCCGGCGCGTGGGAAGCGATTCGCGCAAATTTGAAAGCACCCGCTCGCTCGACACCCGATCGAGCTGGAGGCTGCAGCCTGCCGGCAGGAAGGGAAACCCGTCTTTGATCTGCTGTTCCAGCTGGTCGCGCGTGCCGCCGAGCAGGGCGCGGTAGCGCAGATCAAAGCGGAAGCTCCGGTGCGCCTGGCCAATGAAATCCAACACCGTGAGGCAACTCTTTGAAGGGTGCAGGCGCAGACCGCGGCCGAGCTGCTGCAGGAACACGATGGCGCTCTCGGTGGGCCGCAGGAACAGCACCGTGTCGATCTCGGGGATGTCGAGGCCTTCGTTGAACAGATCCACCGCAAACAGGATCTGCAGCTCGCCGGAGCGCAGGCGGCGGATCTGCTCGGCGCGCTGCTCGCGGGGGCTGGAGGCATCGAGGGCGGCGGCGCGCAGGCCGGCGGCCACGAACTTGCGGGCCATCCAATGGGCGTGCTCCACGCTTACGCAGAAGCCCAGGGCCCGCATCGAATCCAGGTTGGTGACCTTGGCGGCGAGTTCGCGCAGGATCAGGCGCAGGCGGGCGTCGTCGGCGGTGTACATGTTGGAGAGGGCTTCGGTGGCGTAGCCGTTGCGGCGCCATTCGATCCGCGACAGATCGGTGCCGTCGTGGAGGCCGAAGTAGTGAAAGGGTGTCAGCAGGCCTTGCTCCAACGCGCTCCAGAGGCGCAACTCGGCGGCAATGCGTCCGTCAAACCAATGGAGGATGTCCTCGCCGCCGGTGCGCTCGGGGGTGGCGGTGAGACCCAGTAGCAGAACGGGCGACAGGTGGCGCAGCCAGCGCTCGTAGCTGGCGGATGCGGCGTGGTGGAACTCATCGACGATCACCACGGCGAACGTGTCTGGCGCCAGGTCCGCTGGATCGATCCCCGCAAGCGACTGCACCGAAGCGAACACGTGGCGCCACTGGCTGGGGCGCTGGCCATCCACCAGCAGCTCGCCGAAGGAGCCGTCGCGCAGCACCTGGCGGAAGGTGGCGAGGCTCTGCTGCAGGATCTCGCGCCGGTGGGCCACGAACAGCAGGCTGGGGTGACCCGGACCGGCCTGGCGGGCGTAATCGAGGGCGGCGATCACGGTTTTGCCGGTGCCGGTGGCGGCCACAACCAGGTTGCGCCAGCGGCCATGGAGACTGCGCTCGGCCGAGAGCTTGTCGAGGATCTGCTGCTGGTAGGCGTAGGGGCGGATATCGAAGAATCTCAGCGGGTTGGCATCTGACCCTGAGCCACCCGCCGACTCCTCACGCACGGCCCGATCAAAGCGGGCTTGCTCGATTTCGCTGGCCCGATAGGGCTCGAACTCGCCCTCCTCCCAGTAGCTCTCAAAGGCGGCCTGGAACTTGGCCAGGATGCCCTCGTTGTCGTGGGCGGAGAGGCGCACGTTCCACTCCAGGCCGTCGTGCAACGCGGCGGTGGAGAGGTTGGAGGAGCCGATGTAGGCGGTTGAGGAAGGGGAAGCGCCCGAGAGGCCTGGCCGATGGAACAACCAGGCCTTGGCGTGCAAGCGGGTGCGCCGGGTGTCGTAGCTGACGCGCACCTCGGCGCCGTGGGCCACAAGCCAATCAAGGGCGCGGCGGTCGGTGGCGCCCAGGTAGACGGTGGTGAGCACCCGTAGCTTGCGGCGGGGCTGGGCCTGCAGAAACTCAGCCAGCGCAGGCTGAAGCAAGCGCAGGCCGCTCCACTTGATGAAGGCGCAGAGCAGGTCTATCCGCTGGGCGGAGGGGACTTCGTGGATCAGCGCCTGCCCGACCGAAGGTTCGCCGCTGGCATTCACCAGCAGGGTGCTGTCGGCAAGGGGGATGAGCGGGCGGATGGTGGCGCCCTGGCCGGGAAGGAGCGCAGTGGATCGGATCTCCGAGAGCAGCTGACCGGAGGGATGCAGCAGGTCGTCCTGGGAGATCGCGCGGGGTGCCTGGCTCTGGAGCAGGCCCACAAGTTGGTTCACCAGGGCCAGCTGGTGCTCAGGGGTGGAACCACCGCTCAGGTGCTCCAGGGCAACCCGGGCCAGACCCGCCAGGTGCCGGGCCAACAGGCGCGGGGCTTCCTGGGGATCAAGGTCGTCGGTGGCGACCAGGGTTTCCTGCAGGTCGCGCAACTGCTGCTCCAATCCCTCGGTGAGGAGTTGTTGGTAGAGCCCGGGGGGTGGGGCCTGGTCGGGCATGAATGGTTACCCGAAACAGGGAATCCTCCCAGTGGTAGCAGGGTGCAAGTTGATGGGGAAGGTAGCGGGCAGCTTGATGGTCGCGAAGGGGAACTCTGTAGAGAACCCACCACCAACAGCTATGGCCCCGGTAGACAAACCTCCTGGTCTGATTCAGCGCTATCGCGAATTACTGCAGACACGCCACTACGCCCGCCGCACGGTGAAGACCTATGAGCAGTGGCTGCGGCGGTTTCTGCGCTTTCATCACCTGCGCCACCCTCGGGAGATGGGGAGCCACGAGGTGAATGCCTTTCTGAGCCACCTAGCTGTGGAGGAGCAGGTGAGTGCCTCCACTCAGAACCAGGCACTGGCGGCGTTGCTTTTTCTCTACCGCGATCTGTTGGAGCGCGAGCTGGAGCTCGATGGGGTGGTGCGTGCGCGGACGCGTCAGCGGGTGCCGGTGGTGCTCAGTGAAGGCGAGGTGAGGGCGGTACGGGAACGGCTGGAGGGTGAGCCTGCGCTTGTGGTTGGGTTGTTGTACGGCAGTGGTCTCCGGCTAATGGAGGCACTGAGGCTGCGGGTGAAGGATCTGGATTTCCAGCGGCGGGAGCTCGCCGTGCGCGATGGGAAAGGCGGCAAAGATCGGATGACGATGGTGCCCCAGAGCTTGGTGCCTGGGCTGCAGGAGCATCTGGAGCAAGTGCGCCAGCTGCATCGGAGCGATTTGGCGGCTGGTTGGGGCCGCGTGTTGATGCCCTATGCCTTGGCCCGCAAGTATCCGAATGCGGACCGTGAATGGGCGTGGCAGTGGGTGTTTCCCCAACAAAAGCGATGGTGCGACAAAGATTCTGGTGCTCAGGGGCGACACCACATCGATCCGAGCGTGGTGCAGAAAGCTGTGAAGCGGGCGCTACTTGAAGCCGGTGTAACCAAGGCGGCCAGCTGTCACACCTTCCGTCACTCGTTTGCCACACACCTACTGGAGAGGGGCCAGGACATACGCACGATTCAGGAGCTGCTGGGCCACAAGGACGTCAGTACCACCATGATCTATACCCACGTCCTTAATAGAGGCCCTCACGGTGTACGCAGCCCCGCGGACGCTCTGTAACCGTCTGAACAGTTGGTTCGCGGACCCGTGAACCACGGCTATCTTGGGAGGGAGTTCTGAAAGACCCTATGCAGGGTAATAAGTCTCAGGGAATTAACTACCCGAGGTGTCTTTGGTTATCGGAAAGGCACAGCTTACACGCCCCGGTTCACGGAACCGTCCAATAAAGAGTTCAACGGTGGTGATGCAAGGGATTTCCTGTCCCTGTGATGTAGCGAGGTTGTGTCATAGCGAGATCGATCACAGGAGCGCAGGCTAAGATTCATTACAATTTTGGGGGGGGCAAGCGTCGTGGGTGAACATATTGATGCATGTGGCATAGACGCCCGCCTACACCATAGCGATCCATCCGGACCATAGCGGCACCATCCGACAGTCACTATCTTGATCAAGTAAATCATGCCCCGCCGTCCCGCAAGGCCTACAGCCCGACCCGCAAAGCCTGCAGCGGCGGCAGTTGTTGATGACATTGCTCGCCTCACACTTGATCTGGTCTCGACCGATGAGGACGAACTTGGCCGGTTAAGAGGGCTGCTTAACGCTGTGGGGAGTCGTGATGTCGATTCCGGAGCCAACGGACTCGCCTCTCTGCTCAGCAAAATCGAGGTAGGCGAAGCCCTGAAAGAGCAAATCGCTGAAGCAAAGCTCGAGAAAGCCGATGCGCGCAAACCATCCCCGATCCTCGCTTCCCGCCTTGACCTGCGTGAGGATCTGGTTGCAGGACGAATCGCAGGGCCCCTCACCGCGCTCGGCGGAGCAGAGCGGCTCGGTCCCTTCATAGTTGACGACCGACCCATTTTCTTCGACATCTGGCGCGAGGCGCGGCGGATAGAGGTGCTCGAACAGGGCGCCGCCGCCCCGGCCTTCGTTATCAGCAGCGGGCGACGGCCAAGGTTCTCGCTCGCCAGCACCACGACGCTCGACCTCCAGAAAGGCACCGTCTGGATCAGGGGCGATCTGGTCGACGCGGGCCTGCCCGCGGGCGCCTATGTCGGCGCGACGGTCGCCGACGGCAAACTCGCGCTGCCGTCCGTCACATCGCAGACCGCCGACCGGGTCGAGATCGCGGCCCCAGTCAATGCGACGCTGACGCTCATCCTCTCTGCCGAGAAGATCGCGCCCACCGCCGATACCTGCACGGCCAGCGTCAAACTCGACCTTCCGAAGATCACCCTGGCCTTCGGACCGGGCGGCATGACGGTCGAGGGCGAGGTCGGCCGGGCCGAGGCATGGGGGCAGGCCTTCGACTTCGGCGCGCCGACCGGGAACGTCACCTTCGACCCGCAGCTCTGGACGCTGCTTCTCGGCTACGAAGTCGAGCCCGACAGCTTCGACGGCAGCGCCATCGTCTCGAAGCTCGCCGACTTCCGGGGCATGGCCAAGGTCATGGGCGGGGCCCTCGCGCTTCCGGTGGTGCAGGCCGCGCCTGCCGCTCTCGGCCCGGCCGCTTTGGCGCCCGGGTTCTGGATGGACCTTCAGGGGCTTGAGGCGCGCTGGTACGCACCGGAAGAGAGGTTCCACAGGCTCAACCCGTGGCTCGCGCTCACGAACCGGGGGACCGCTCTTCTCGACATCGACGTGGCGCCGCTCGGCATCCCGGTCGAGACGATTTACCGGCTCTGGGCTCTCCCCGACACGGCGGGCAGGCGCCTGCCCTGGCGCCACGACTACCGCGCGCCGTTCCTGTTCGTCCACAGGTGCGATGTCGAACAGGGCGAAATCCTGACTACGACGGGCGCAGTGAAGGTCACGCTCGACCGCCCGGTCGCGGCGAACGGCCGGCCGATCCGGACAGCCACCGAAACGGGCGCGATCCAGCTCACCGCCAAGGCGGGCGGCATTCGCGCGACGTTGGCCGCGGGGATGCAGGACCCGGAGGACACGTGCCTCGTCCTGCGGAACGCGCTCGTCTGGGCGACCGGTGCCTACTCGGTGATCGCCGCGGGAGAGCTGACCGACCGGCAGAAGATCGACAACGGGACCCTCGCTCTCCCCTTCGGGGTCTATGCCTGGACGCCGACGCTCCCCGACCCGTACGTAGGAAACTTCCATATCTGCCGCCCCGATAACGAGCGGCCGCGCGCGCTGCTCAACGCATTGGTCCGATGGTCCGTGGCCGAGCCGCCCCAGGTCGCCTTCGCCGGCGATATGGGCCTGCCCATGGTCTGCCCGAACCAGCGGTCGTCGGGCGAACCCGTGCCCGCGCCGCAGTCTGACTTGAACCCTGATGTTGGCTTGACCCAGACCAAGCAGGGGCAGCTAGGTCTCGGCGAGCGCGCGCTGGGAGAGCTGCGAAAGGCGCAGGCAAGCGAAGAGAAGCTTCGCGCCGACCGAGTCAGCAAGGCCAACGAGCTGAACCAGGCCTCGAGCGGCACCATCGACGGGCAACTGGCCGAACGCCTTGGGCGGACCCCGCCCGTCTTCCTGCTCGACGTGTCGACGAACCAGGATCTCCTTGGCATCGCGCTTTGGGGCGTACCGGCCCGCGATCAGGCGGTCGGCTTCGCCGGCGGTCCAGCCGCCCCCTCGGGGGGCAGCAGCTTCCCCGTCCAGGCTCTTGATGTCAGTTCGTCCGTCGAGGCGATGCGCCTCGTCACCCTGCCTCAGATCCAGTGGGAGCCCGTCCGCACGCTCGAGGAGGATCAGGACATTCTGACGCTTGGCTGGTTCCCGACGCCGCTCGCCTCGGCGACGGACGGGGGGGCGACGGTCCTGGGCGCCCGGTCGCAGAAGCTGGTGCCGGTGATTCCCGAGCCGCTTCTGACTTCCACGAAAGAAGTATTCGACGACGGCACCGACGTCACCTTCCGCACCACGCTGCCATTCGGCATCGTCACCGTTGTCACCGTCCAGCCCAAGGACAACGGCCCCCGCAAGGCCGACAGCTACGAGATCACCCAGCCCGAGTTCCCGGCCGAGGCCGCCAGGGGGGGGCTTCAGATCACCGCGAAGGCCGAGGGCGGGCGCGAGAAGCCCGGCGAGATCTCGCCGTATTTCGAGGGTGCGACGCGACAGCTGATCAACGGCGTCGACCTCGCGACCGGAGCGCCGCTCGGTCTCTCGGTCCTGTCCAGCACGGGTGACCCCGCTGGCGCTGTTGAGACGATCTTCAACAACGACATGGCCGCGAACCCAAAGGTGCCGGTCACAAGGTTTGACCTGTCGGGCTATGGCGGATCGAATTTCTCGAAGTGGGAGAACCCCTTCGCCCTGTTCGCCGAGACTGCGAAGACCCAGTTCCAGGTGATGACCGGGCGCACCGCGCTCGAGATCATCAAGGTGGCAAGCGTGCTGCATCCCTGGGGCATCAAGGTCACGCGCTCGGTCATCGTCGAGCGCCGCTCGGGCGGCGGCGTGATTCGGCGCGACACGGGGTGGCAGGCCACCTCGCCCGGCCTCCTCGATTACCGCTATCTCGACCCGACAGACCCGGCGCCCGACCCGCAGGTCGCCGACTACGCCTTCGATTCCAGCATCTTCAAGGGCCTCTTCAACATCCGTACAATTCGCCCCGCGCCCGGCATCGAGTTCTCCTCGGGTGGCGCGACCTTCGTGCCCTACTACTTCGACGCTGACCTCGCGCTGGAGGGGTTGGCGGGCCGGGTTCCCGCGAACGGCGTCTTGGGCTGGCTTCAGACCCAGCCGAACACAAAACCTGCCAGCGCCGAGGCGTTGCGCGCGCTGATAGCGGCGCAGGGGCCGCCCGGCGGCCCCATCGACACGTGGATCGACTTCGGCGCATCGAAGCTGCCGTTCCGCGCCCGCCGCATTGAAATAGACGTTGTCGACGACGCTGGCAAGCCCCTGTTCGTCGCGACCGTCCGTGGGGTACCGAAGTTGCCCAAGACCGGCGCATGGTCGGTTGTCCAGCGTCCCGTCGCAGGCGTGCCACCGGGCGGGGGCGAAGCGGTGCCGGTGTCCGAGACGAAGGGCGTCCCGATTCTCCGCCGCCATGCGGTCAAGTACCCCGCCGGCAGCGATGCGGCCTTCGCAGCGCCCCCGCGCGACACCGGCGTGCCCCTCGGGTCGTGGCGCATGGCGGACCCGGTTGACCTGCTCACCCCCGCCGCGCCGCAGAGCGACTACTGCCTGCTGCAGAGCACGCCGACCCACGGTTTCCTGTTCCCGCGGCCTGAATCGGGCAACTCGGGTGCCGCCCGCGTCACCAGCACGATAGCTCCGGAACTGGCCGACATCTTCGCCCGCTCCACCTCCAAGGGCGCGTTCCCGCCGCCGCAAAACGCCATCCCCCTGCCTGCGCCGCTGCATTTTGATGTGGGGGCCACCGGCACGCTTGCCCTCTCGGCGCCTGTCACGGTCGTCAACCACCCGGTGCCCCTCCGGCTCTCCGGATCGGAGGGCCATGGGTCGGAACTGACCTACGAGAACTCGACGCTCCAGGTGACGCTCGCTGCAGACACGTGGTCAGCAGAGTTCAACGGCCTCACCCTCTGGTCCGACATCGCCGGCCTCGAGCGGGCCTCGGGCGCGAAGCTCCGCATCGTCGGGTCCACGTTTCAACGCCCTCAGGTCTCTGAGATCGACACGCTGGTCTACGACCCCGTCGAGAAGATCCTCACCTACATCCCGGTCTTCGGCGCACGAGGCACGCTCGGGCCCATTGATCTGGGCGCCTCCAACGCCAAGCACGAGTTCAAGATCTTATTTGGGAGCCAAGTAGAGGTTCCACCGGATGGCTTCTCTATAGGGGGCGCAAAGGTCAAGCTTTTGCTTGGCTCGATGAGCTCCTTTGGATGGGACCTCGCGACCGGGAGCTTCAAGAACGGATCTGAACTACTTGCGGGCATTAAGGCCGAGTTCCCCATCCTCGGCAGCGGCAGCGGCTCCGCTGAGTTGAAGGTCTACATCCTCGTTCAGCTTGAAGTGCAGTTCTTGATCGCGTACTCCGGGGGCTTCAAGACCGAGGAAAAGCTGGTCCTGCTTGCTTTTGCTGGCATTGGTGTGAAGGGCGAACTTGGCCCCTTCAAGGCCTATGCCTATTTCGGGTTCGGCATTGTCTTCATCTACGACTACACCTCTGGAACGCCCAAGTTCGGCGGTCTCGTCCGTCTCGAGGCAGCCCTAAAGATCGTTGAGGACGCCGAGATCATCAAAGTTAAGTTATTCGCCGAGCTAAAAGGAGTTTGCTATTCCAAGCCCGAGCCATTGCCCAGCGGTGGCACCAAGAACAAAACACTTTATGACTACGACGGAAAGGTAAAGTTGCAGGTTGAACTTTTCCTTATTTTCTCCATCAACGCGACCTATTCCTTCAGCGGTACACAAAACCTTAGCTGAGTACCCATCATGCCTGCACCGAAGCTCACTTTCGTCCCCTACCTCCAGGCTTGGGAGCCTGCGAACCGCACGCTCTCGCTCCGCGTGCTTGTGGCGCCGACCGGCAACCCGCTCGAGCCTTTGCTCGCAGCGCCTCCGGGGCTGCCGGCCTTCGCGGATGCCGAACTGTCGTTCCGCGTCTTCGTCTCGGACGCGGTCGGCGCCCTGCCGATGCGCAGCAATGTCGACCAGACGGCCGACACCCCCCGCCGCGGCTCCCCCGACGCGCGAACGATCTTCCAGGCAATCAAGGAGGCGCTCGACATCCCCGACGGGCCCTCGGGCGACACCTTCGCGCCTCAGGCGCCTGACGTGACGAAGCAGCTTCGCAAGTACCTGCCCAAGAGCTACCGCCAGGCCTTCGACTTCGTGCAGCCGCGCACGTCGCTCGCGGTGATCGACGACACCTACCACTGCCTGATGCAATGTCCGCCCAATGACCTGCCGCCGCCCGCGCCCACGGCCATCGGCTGGGGCGAGGCCATCGCCTTCAGCCTCCGCCGCCCGCGCCTAGCCGAGGCGCTGGGGCTGATCGTGCCCGTCGACATCACGATCGACCCCGCCCCCCGGCTGGAAAACGGCGGCTGGCTCTGGGTGGAACTCTCACCCACCAGTGACTACGTAGCCCAGGCAGGCGCGGCGGGCTTCCAGCGCACCTTCGCAACCCGCATCCCAGCGCTCTCCGACACCGAGACGCGACCGATCTTCACGCCCGTGGTCTTCCCCGTCTCGGACAACCCCGCCGAGGCCGGCACCCTCGGCCAGATCGACCGGGTGTTCGCCGAGGCGATCCGGTTCGACGACGGGTTCTCACAGATCGTCCATGTCCGCCAGCCAAAGGGCATGGACATGCTGGACGAAGACGGCACGAGCGAGGGCGCCGCGCGCGACGAGGGCATCCAGCTTGCCTGGGACGACGAGGACATCCTCGAAGGCCAAAACCGCGCGCTCGGCGCCTCGCCCGACGGGCAGAACAACGTGATCGCCCCCCGCGGCATCCTCGGCTACCGCGTCGACGTGCGGCCCGCGGGGAGCACCACCTGGACCTCGCTGTCCCGCGTCTCATCGCCCGCCGATCTAGGCGTCGACCTCGGCATCGCGGTCGAGGAACGCTGGCTCGAGGTCCACCCGAACGAGGTCGAGGATCAGATCTGGCTGCCGCCGTGGTTCACGATCTGGCGCGGCGGCTCCATCGTCATGGAGACACCGGAGGAGCAGCGGCTGATGAACGCGCCGCCCTCGCCCGCCGGTTCGCCGCCCGAGTCGGATGTGCCGGTCGACCTGAACGGCATAGCACTCCGCTACGGCAGCCGCTACGAATTCCGCGTGCGGCTCGCCGATGCGACCGGCGGTGGCCCGGACCTGTCCGACGACAGCGTCCGCGATGGCGAGGCGCCGATCGCACTCCTCCACATGAAGCGCCACGTGCCGCCGCGCCGCCCGATCCTTTCCCCCGCGGCCGTCCCGGGCGACGGCGCGGTGCCCGCCGTCGCGGTGACGCGACCGCCCCTTGGCTATCCGGGCGCGGTCTTCGCGGCAGGCCCGGCGGCCCAGGCAGACCTCCTCTCGCAGATCGCGGCGAACGACCTCGACCCCGCCAACGCGACGCCCCCTGCGATCCGCGATCCGGACACGGCGTACCTGCGCATCCGGGTGCTGCTCAGGTTGCCCACCTACGACCCCGGTGCCGGGCCCCAGGGCTGGACAGAGTGGTACACGACGACCCGCCCCTTCCCCGCCGACCCAACGCAGGACCTGGGCCTCACCTTCGACTGGCTCTCGGCCGCCGATTACCGCGGCATCGACATCTCTGCCCAGCTCGGCGCCGAGGGCGCGGTGACGGGGCCGATCCCGCTGGTGCGCTCCCGGGATATCCGGATCGAAGTGGCGGCCATTGGCCGTAACGACCTCAGCTACTTCGCGACCGAAAAGGCCCGCATCGGCGACGTTGACTCGATCGAGCTCCACGCCATCGCCGGGACCGAGACCACGCCCATCGCGCCACTCTCAGATCAGGACAAGCTGCGGTCGGTCCTTCTCCGCGACGACCCCATCGGCGTACGCGCTTCCCTGTCCGCCACCGTCGCGCAGAACGATCCCACGACCGTCCTCGTCGACCGGCTGGCCATCGCCGCAGACCTTGTCGCGGACGACGCGATGCTGCTGGGGCGGGAGGGCGAGCGGGTGGCCTTCGGCTGCGCCGGCCTCACCCACCACGCAGCCCCCGACATGAGCAGCCTTGAATTCGCTGAGCCCGGCGAACTCGCCGGCCAGTGGATCAACCTCGCCCAGATGGTGATCGACCGCGACTGGACCTGGCGCGGCCAGGGCGCACCCACAGTCCGCGTCCGCCGACGCATCGCGCTCCCCGGTGCGCCGGGCGACTCGCCGCAATGGGTTGAGGTGGGCGAGATCCAGCTGATGAACACGATCAACGTCCAGGCCCGCAAAAATCCCGAACGTGGCTACATCCGCATGATCTTCGTGGACGCCTTCCCGCCACCCCTCGGCCAGGATGGCTTGCCCTACGAGGCCGCTGTCGGCTACGAGATGCGGCTGTCCTTCGAGGGCGCCATGAGCGCGACCCAATCCGTCTCGACGCTGCTGCCTGTCGCCACCCGGCCGGGGCAGGTCCCGAAGGTCCGCGCCGCGGGCATCGCGCTGACCCAGTACCAGGCGAGCGAGGACTATTCCGCGACCGCTCCGCGAATCAGGCGGCTGTGGCTCGAATTCGACGAACCGCTTGCCGATCCCCGCGACGCCTACTACGTCCGAGCGCTCTACCGAACGCCGGACCCGATGCTGCTCCCAGACTGGGAGCCGGTGCGCGACCCCGACGTGCTGGAGCGTGTGCCGCTCGACCCCGAGCTTGCCCGCGTCATCACGCCGGGCCAGGTGCAGGATCTCTCGGGCCTGAACGCCATGCAGCGGCTGGAGCCCGCGGGGAATTCCGACCGCCACTTCCTCGTGCCCTTGCCGCCCAATACCGACCCGAACTCGCCCGAACTCTTTTCTTTCTACACCTACGAGATCCGCGTGGGCCACGGTCCCGGCACGCCCGAGGACCCGTTCTGGTCGACCGCGCAGGCCCGCTACGGCGAAGCGCTGACGCTCGAAGGGGTGCAGCACCCGCCGCCGCAGCTCGCCTGCTCGGTCGTCCCCGGCCCCGGCCGGGCCATCGCCGCCCGAGCCACCTTCGCGACGCCCTATCTGGGGCTGAAGCAGATGACGCCCTTCCGTCCGAACACCGAGATTTGGTTCGTGCTCTACGCGCGCCTCCTCCAGGCCGACGGGCAAAGCTGGCGGAACGTGCAGATCGATCTCAGGCCGTCGCGCAAGGTGCGCTTAGGCAGGTCCGCCGCGAGGGTGCCGCAGGCCGAGGGGCGCTGGACCGATCAGCAGGTGCGGGACGCGCTGGGGCGGGCGGGCCTCAACCGTGACACACCGCTCACCGTCCTTGCGGTCGAAACCCTTCCCGAACCCAACGGCAGCTTCACCGACCCCTTGGGTGGCGATCTCGGCCAGGTCCGGGTGATTCGGACATCGCCGCTCGCCGATGTATCCGAAGAGTGCTGTCTCCAGACTTAACAGTACAGACCCAGACGCATTTATCACAGTCCTGGCTTTTCTGAATGGTGATCACTCAGACAGATTCGCTGAGATGAAACCCAGTGGGCAAAAGACTGGATTGTGAAACATTCTACATCGATTGCCATTCATGTTGCCCCGTCGAACAAGTCCCTCGAGTGGACAGGCCGCCATCATCTCTCTGCTCCGCCACCCCATGCGTCCAGCCTGCCACTCAGGGGCAGCGTTAGCCGACAAAACCTCACTATGCTGCAACGCTTGATCTCGTACTGGGTATACGGCGGCGTACTTGCCGGAATCCTGTTGCTCGTGTTGTCGCCGCTACTGGTTGCCGGCTGGTCTACGCCGCTTGCAGCTACCTTCTTGCTCCTGCCGGCGTACATGGTCCACCAGTACGAGGAGCACGATCATGATCGGTTCCGTCTCTTCTTCAACGAGACGATCGGGAAAGGGTTTGACGTTCTTTCCCCGCTGGCAGTCTTCATCACGAATGTCCCCGGCGTATGGGGAGTCATCGCGTTGTCCCTGTACGGCGCAGTGTCGTTCAGCCTTGGGTGGGCGCTTGTTGCGGTGTATCTCGTTCTGGTCAATGCAGTCGTGCACATCGTGCATGCCATCATCTTCAGGCGCTACAACCCTGGGCTCTTCACGGCACTGGTCGTGTTTCTGCCGCTGGGAGCGGTCACGCTTGTATTGATCGATCGTGCGGGCGGAGGGTCAATAACGAGTCATTCTGTTGGTCTCATCACCGCAGTTGCAATTCACGCGGCAATCCTGCTGCATGTCCGCCGTAAGTTGCTGGTTCTGCAGCGGATTCACGGGGCAGACGCCGCGTGACGGCTAACCTCTCCATCGAGCGGACGTCTTACAGCCGGCTTCGCCGTCTACAAGCCGCCGCTCATGTCGATCGTTCGAGCTCGATTCGATGACCCTCTGCACGGCCAGCTCGACGAGGTCGGTTTGGCTGTGGTCCCGGGAGGTGCCTGGGGGACGACCGCTGTATTCGCCTCTCCTGTGCCGCGTCCCCTGCCACCATCGAGGACAGATTCGAGCGCCTTCAGCATTTTGTGGCCTCCCTTTAGGAGGCTGCTAAAAAATGGTGCATTTGCTAATGGCACTGGATGGATGCCTATCAACTGGACCGATGAACCGGATCATCAAGAATCTGGATCGTTAGTTTTTGATGAAATTGGCAGTAAGTAGAAGGATGGCAGGAGTTCGTTCTTTTCGATCACCTTGACAACGCCTATTCCATAATTCTCATTGGTGGAATTACTGGCTAGGAATTCCAAGGGGATTGAAGGAGGCTGCAGCATTCTCTGGCTGATCAGAAAAAGAATAATGAGTATGGCGGACAGGCCCGAAATATTCCAGAACGTCAGCATGTTCTCGGCCTTCCATGCTGGTGCAATAGACTTGCCTTCACGCTTGAGTTCGGATCGGTGTTTGTAAAACCTGAACAGCCACACCAGCAGGGCGCTGTTGATAGTTATTGCAATATAATCGATCAGAAACCAGATATCGCTGAAAACGAGATAATCGACCGAAGGACGAAAAACGCGGGAGGCAAAGTAAAGGCTGACCGCTGAAAGTAGACCTGAGGCTCCAAATCGGCTGGCTGGACTGCTTTCTCTCCAGTGAAATCCAATAACAGTAGTCCCGAAGATTAGCAGCAACGGAGTGATAATCATCCACAGTGCCGCCGGAGTGCGCCTCACAAGGTGGAAAGAAACAGATGTTGTCAGATAATCATGCTTCAAGGTCGTTTGAGCCTGTTCGGGAAGAGAATTTTTGGCATGGGACTGAAGGTCGCCACGCTCAGGAAGGATTGCATTAATCAGATTGGAATTATCCTTCCTGCCTACTGTGGCAAAATTAATGTTGTAATTTGAGCCGTTGCTATCCAGTATTAATTTGGGCGAGAGCTGAATCTTGAAAGTTTCAATGTCGATGTTGCTGGTGAATTGATCTGATTCGATCCCTTTGGGTTGCAAGATGATCTTCACCCAATGTTGGTCGAATGGATAATTAAAGAAGGTGTTGCGCTCTTCAGCTTCCAATTCAAAGCTCGAACCCCAGATTCTGCGATCACCACTGATGGAGTTGAAGGTGCTTTGCCAGCCGCTGAATTTACAGCTACTACTGCGCTCGCGACAGCCGATCGACAGATTGCTCGGTTCCCATTCAGGATAGGCGGCTGGAAGCCAATTCAAACTGAGCCAGCCACGGATGAGATACTTGTTTGGTGCATCAAGATTGGAATCTAGACTGTTAATTTGCAGTGCTGCGAAAACCGTTTTTGCATCGACTGTACAGCGGCTAAAACGTTGACAGTTCGGATCAACTTTGGCCAGAAACTCTTGGATAGTTGGAGCCGCTGGTGCTGCCTTCATCATCCTCGCTGATCCGACCGTTGACCACGTCGAAAAGACAATCAGGCTGATGGTTGCCAAGACAACCATGAATGATTGAACCATCCGATACCGGCCTCTCCTTTTCACAATTGTCATGGCTTGCTTGACTGCGCGGGTTGATTTGTCTGATCGAGAGACGCCTGGTAGCCACTGCACAGCGGCTGGGATCCTTTGTATGAACGGCCGCGGCTCTCCTGCAGCTGCTGAAGGGCCGTGGCGATCTCGTTCTGGCGGAGTGGCATGAAATTATTCTCGTGCATTAATTGCTTGTTATTGGTTAAAATAAAGTCTGCAAAATTAAACATAAAGCAGGAGTTGGGGTTATCTGGATTGATATATAGGTAAACAGTGCGAACTAATTCTTGTGGGTATCTCTCAAGTTCCTCTGGTTCTGGTTTAATGGGCTTTCCATTTCGTGTAATCTGTACGGACAGCAATCTAAGCTCAGTACCTCGTAGGAGAGAAGACAGGCTTGGCGACGTTGGTGAAAATAGTAGACTATCCGGATGATCTGGAATATTCATAAAGCCGCGGTCGTAATTTGCTGCGAGCAAATATTGGCTTGGTGGCGTGATCCCCAGGATCCGGAGGTCATCCTTGAAATCTGTCTGGGAGCTGAACACCCATTGTATCGGACGTCTAGGCCAGGCAGGGTTGATATCACTCCAGTTGATCTGGCTCCGCTTGCGTGAGAGCTCAGCAAGGGTATCGAGAGGAATGACTGTGGCAAAACTATTGCTTTTGGGAACAACAAAGCCTCGTACACTATAGCCAATTGGTATCCGAAGGGACTTTGATTTCCCGGCGCATGGAGCAGATAGTTCTTCAATCTTTTGTCGGCGAATAATCACTGCTCCATGGTATGGATTGTTGGCGATACAGAATCTTTCTATGGTCAAAAGGGTGGGAGCCGAGAAATAGCCAAGCGAGGTAAGCCTGCCTTGGAAGACTTCAGGTGAAGACCTGGCGATAATGGAGGTTAAAAATTTCCAATAGCCATTTAGAATCAATGGCCGAGGCAATTCAGAGCCGAGAACAGCGAGGTGCGTAGCGGTAAGGCTTTGGTCGTATGCGTTTTGAACATCTTGCTGGTTCAAAGAAGATCCATCTGCAACAAATCTGGTGATAAATGGGTTAATATGACTGCTAGATAGATTTGTGCATCCCTGTAATGACATCGGCAGCAGCAGGCAGGCGCCTGCCGATAACAGTTGCTTGATCCTATGTCGACGGGAGATTGCCATATTCAAGCTTTGATGTGACTAATTTTGAAAGCTGCTGCAAGAATCAGTTGCCTGCGGGTGAACGGTTAAACCCCTTTAATTTTATTCGTGGCCAGCAGAAAGCGCAAGTCCCCCTCTTTTCGTGCATCTCCAGAAAAGATCTTGTCCCGGCGACCCAGCCTCTGCGCCAAGTGCGGCTGCTCAAGCCCTGGATCGGCTCAACGCCTACTTCTGTCGGTTTTACCCGGAGAGTTGTCGGCCCTTGACCCCACCAAAAAATACTGTGTGCCGACAAGGGCTACGACATCAGAGATTTTGAAGCCGACCCTCCGCATCAGCGGGATCACACCCCATGTAGCTCAAAAGATACAGGCTCGCTGCAGTTCACCTATTGTTGACCGCACTGCACGCCATCAGAGCTAGAGCCAATCGATAACCACCAAAAAGCGTACTGAACAGATGTTTGGCTGGATCAAGCAGGCCGCCGGCCTCAGGCAGCTCAAGACCAGAGGTCGATCCAAGCTGGTTCGCAACTTTGAGGCAGGATAGCAACTGCTTAATTACATAAAATGGATGCAGTGGTCGGCTGCTTCCAAGAAAGGACCGCTTTATATGCCACTGAAGGCTTTTCGGCTCATTGAAAACGGTCGCTGTCCTGAAGCGACCGCCGAACAAGCCCTTCGAGTGGACAGGCCGCCACTAGTTTTCAGTTACACCACCTCAAGTGCCAGCCTGCCACTCAAGGGACGCGTTAGTCTGACCCCAAGCGCCAATCTCTGCAGGCTCCGGATCTCTGAAACGCGTTGCGTGAGGTACATTGGGAGTAGAGGTGCAACATGACCGCTCTTCTCGAGGATCACAAAGAAGCCATTGCCGAGTTGTGCCGCAAGTACAGCGTTGAGCGGCTTTTCGCATTCGGATCAGCTATTAGGGAGGATTTTCGACCAGGGGAAAGCGATGTGGATCTTCTCGTCGAATTCGCTCCCATTGGTGGACATGCAAAATTCCATGCTTATTTTGAAATGCTTGATGAGCTGCAAAGAGTACTTGGCACCAAGGTTGATCTAGTTATGAGTGGGGCTGTGCGCAATGCAATTATCGCTCGTGAGATCGAAAAGACCAAGAGGATGATCTATGGCTCGTGAAATAACTGCCTACCTTTGTGACATCATTGATGCTTGCGATTCTATCGCCTCTATCCTTGCTGATGTCTCTATGGATACATATGTTCAGTTGCGTGAAAAGCGATCTGCAGTGGAACGTGAGTTTATTGTAATTGGCGAAGCGATTACAATGTTGGCTAGGTTTTCGCCTGAAGGATTTAAGCGTCTATCAAATGGTCGAAAGGCAATTGGACTTCGCAACATACTGACCCACAACTATGCTTCAGTTGATCACGAGACTGTGTATGAAACCGCTCTTGAGGATGTCCCGAAGCTGAGGAGAGAATGTTTGGAGTTGCTCAGAAATGCGGAGGATGTAGTGAAGGACGGTCTGTAGCAGAGATCGGGGGCAGACTAACAATGCCATTCACCTGAGCCGCCTCCAAAGGATTTTTGTTTGCCCCCAGGCCACTGCGGCCAGGTGATGGCAAAAGTTAGGTGCATCGAAGCTACCAGTGCATCAGTGCCTCCAAGCAAGGTTCTCGTAATGGCGGGTCTTTGCAGGAGCGCCTAGCCTGTTCCGAATGCTTTCTTATCAAGTTCAGAGACAGCCCTATGCC
>Ga0247832_1001979_pt1 | contig 33301 bp, 33 predicted proteins | sample LaCruzMarch2015__10_FD_192407 | JGI IMG/M metagenome (GOLD analysis project Ga0247832, IMG submission 192407) | Freshwater microbial communities from meromictic Lake La Cruz, Castile-La Mancha, Spain - LaCruzMarch2015_4m | ecosystem: Environmental > Aquatic > Freshwater > Lake | place: Spain... | reverse complement strand
CAAGACCGACAATCGATTACGGTTTTAGGATTGGGAATCCAACGGCTTGCCGTAATAGACGTAATCCAATTGCGCCAAGTCTAAGTCACCGGGGATTTCGCCTTCAGCAATCCCGCGCCAGTTCACCAGGTTACTGGGTGTAATTGGAGAACAAGACGGAAAAATTAACGTATTGCTTTGCGGTGGCTACAAGGACAGCCAAAGCAAAGATATTGAACAGGCCCAAATATATTGGAAGGAGTATCTAAAGCCATGACCAGCAATAGAACGATCAGTGGGGTCGAATAGCAATACCTCTGCGACCATCCCGAAGAAGTGGACGATTATGTCGCCATCCTCTTCGATGAATATGCGGAGAACAGCGATAACGCCGTCCTGCTGTCATCCATGCGGGTAATGAGCCGTGTGAAAGGCATTAGCAAAATCGCGGAAGCATCGGACTTAAGCCGGAAAGGTGTGCAAAAAGTACTATCGGAAAATGGCAACCCGCAATTTGGCACCGTCAAAGCTATGCTGGGGGCGATGAGCTTCCGCTTGGCTCCGCAAAATCTGCCAAACAAAAGCCCTAAGCCATAAAATAAAGGTAAGGCTTCAAGGTTTTAAACCGCCAGGGCTGTCGCCAAAGTCGCTGGTGCTCTACCACATAGATGACACTTACTCTGAACTAGATTGCCCCAAATAGTCATACATCACTGTACCGTATGGCAATGTCAAATCAGCAATAATGTGAATACAATTAATAATTTTACGGACTGGGAAATCAGCAACCGGGGCATTCACATGTGGAACTAAATGCAATCTAGCCGAACCTGTCCATGCGCCTTTAATATCTATATCAGTTAATCTGTACGCTATTAACTGGGCTATGGCTGGTGTTCCATCGAAATCAGGGATAATTTTTAGATTCACCTGTTTTTTGCTTAACTTTGCCAATATTTCAGCTCTTTGTGTAGGATTCTGGCATATGTTTGTATGCTTATACGTCATTGTTCCTATTGCCACTTGAATATTAGCGTATTCAAGAATGCCTGTAAGCGTATCATCGAACACAGCCAAAGTGGGCTTACCATTTTTCTTTGGAAACCCCCAGACCTCACGACCAGCCGCTATTGCTGGTTCATTGTCTAGGTACATTTGGGCTATGTAATTCACTGGCTCATCACTATATTTAGAAGGTATAATTACGCCTGATTCAGTATAATCACCAAGACCGGACGAATCTGGCATACGTATGAATTCATAAAGCACAGTATTTGATCCATCAGGCTCTAACGGCTCCGGCAACGCTTCTGAAATAGCTTCCGGGTCGGTCTCATAAATAACAATAAAATATTCACGATTAACAAATCGGAATGCTCCATTTGGATAAGATGGGGCTGCGGAAGGGATTGATGGTAAGTTTACGATGCTTTCGTGTCTCACGGATTTTCTCCTAGAGTATTTATTGTTTCTGGAACTGATTTTTTGACAGCAGAATTTTCTACTCTTGTAAAAATAACTTTACCTTGTAAAGAGTCGGGAGCCAACGCAGTATAGCTGCCTTCCAATACCGTAGGTTTGTGTTGGTCTTTTTCGCTCATGCGTGGCGTAAGGTAACAATAAGCTTGCACAAACTTACTTATTTTCTTTAGCTTATCTTCTTCGTTTCTTTCTATAAAATAAACGAAATGAACAACATTTTCATATTTTAACCTAAGAGCAAATGGAGCAATTTTATCTTGAATCCTCAGATCTGTTCCCCAATATAATGGCGATTTTATTGATTCCATCTCTCCACTAGGATCGCACACTTTATTTTCTTGACCAGAACTTTTATCGAACTGTTTTATTTTTTTACAAACATATTCTCGATGTCCAGAAATAAGCAAATTCTCGCCACCACTTGAGGTGATAGTACTATTACCTCCATGAGCAACCATGCCTTTATCATTTATTACCTTGTACTCCCAATACCCAACCACATCTATCCTTTTCTCTTCATCAACGTACTCAACAGAATAAACAACAACAAGAGCCGTTATAATTAACAAACTGATTAGTATAAAAATATTTCTAAGTTTTTTAGCTTTTTCTTGGTTTAGAATTTTTTTATTTTGCCATACCGATGAGTTGATTAGATTAATGACTTCCTTCTCGATTACCTGTCCATCCAGCAATTCGTGCATTTCTTGCATCCGATTCAATAGGGCTTCTGCATTAGCCAGCAACGGCCCTCCGGGCAGCAGGAACCCGGCAGCGTGTTCCGGGCTGGCGTTTTTCCAGTCGTGGGCTTGAGCTTTCAGGCGTTCGTGCAATTGCTTGTCGGACATGAAATCGTCAATCGCCTGCTTGGCTCTTGGCCATTGTTCCAGCAGGGCATCATGAGCAACCCGCACATGAGTCTCGCCGTTGTCGTGGCGGTATTGCACCAATAGCCGCTGGTCGGTGAACGATTTAATTAGGCTTCGCCCCGGATCGCCCTCTGGAAAATCGTTAAGCCTAACCGGACGTGCGGCAATTTTCCTATCGCCAGCTTGCCCGGCGGCGGTGAGCTTCCATAACAGCCGATTCAGGCTAGCGCGGGCGGAATCGTCGGGTATCTTTTGGAAGGTGCTTTCCGCATGGCGGCCAATCGCGCCGAGCAAACCGCCCACCTCCTCATAGCTGGCGAAGCGCATCTCCCGTGGCCCGCTCTCGGCGGCGATGTGGTGCAGGCGGTACAGCACAAACTCCAGCAACGGCAGTGCGTCTGTGCTGTCGCCAATATCCCTCAGCAGGCGGTCGGCCAAGCTGACACCTGCGGCGGTTTCCCAACCGTAACCCGCCAGCTCTGCCGGGCCTTTGATGATTTGGTCTAACGCGTTGGTATTCAAGGCCAGCAAGTTGAACAGGCCGTCGTCGCCAAATAGCCGCACGAAGGGCGATTGCTGGTATTGCGGGTAAAAGTCGTTGCGTAACGTGGCGATAATCCAAACGCCCGATGCTTGCAGGCGTTCAAGGAAGGTGGCAAGGCTTTTTAGTGTCTCGCTGCCGAAGTCGGCGGTGAATACTTCCTCAAACTGGTCGATAAACAAGAGGAAACGCCGCTGTGCCGGGAATGATGTTGCCAGCTGTTCTGCCAATTCGGATAAAGTTGTGGGTGCGGCGAGCTTGGCGAAAATCGCCTTGGCGTTGGGCTGTTTTTGCCAAGCGGCAAGGATGGATTGAGCCAACGCCGCTTCACTTTTGCTTAGGCAAAAGCTAGGTCGCCAGGTTGCCCAGACGATGGGGCGCTTTTCCAAGGCGTGCGGGCCTGATTCCAACGCCGGAATAAGCCCTGCTCGTACCAGAGAGCTTTTACCTGCGCCGCTGGCGGCGATGATGAGTAAGCCACTGCTGCCGGTCGCCTCACGATCCAGCAAGCGGTCACAGAGCTTGGCCACTTCATTTTGCCGACCAAAATAAATGCGGCGGTGTTCGTATTGGAAAGGGAACAGGCCTAGATAGGGCGCACCCGTGTAGGTTTTGCGAATGTCGATGCCTAGATGCTGCGCGGCTTCATCTAGCCTTGAAATCGGCAATAACTGGGCGTTTTTGGCTTTGGCGGCGGCGATTAGGTTGGCATCAATCTCCCATTCGTTTTGGCGGGGATAAAACAACAGGCTGCCAGGAGGCATGGCTGTTAGCGCAGCCAGCAGCTTTTGCGGCACACCTTCAACACTCAGCACAGCGCCATCAACATCGAGCGACCCGGTGGCGGCCGCTGGCGGATAACCTTGCGGACACCGCATCGCCATAACCAAGGTCGCAACCCCAAACAGCAGGCTACCGCTACTGCCCGTCACATTGGACAGATTGTCTCGTAAAAAATAGGCGGTTAACGATTCGCGCACATAGCCTTCTTGCCATAGCAAATCATAAGCCCTTTCCACACCGGCCTTCGCGGAGCGGTAAAGGTCGTCTTCATTTTGGTCCGGGAACAACTCAACTTCACACTTACGTTGTGACGTGCCACAGCTGATGCCGCCGCTTTGTTTAAGAGGTAAGCGGACTGTATTAACGGTTTGGCTTCCGCCGCTACGACCCTTGAATACCAAAGGGACAGCACTGCCTATTTGAGTCTTGCGGTCAAATGACAAAAACCAAAAATCCATTGGGTTTCCTTGTTGTTTGGGGTTTGAGGTTAGCTAGGAGGACGTGCTGAGGAATTCGGGTTAAGCTATTTTCACCGAATTCCGCAAGACCGACAATCGATTACGGTTTTAGGATTGGGAATCCAACGGCTTGCCGTAATAGACGTAATCCAATTGCGCCAAGTCTAAGTCACCGGGGATTTCGCCTTCAGCAATCCCGCGCCAGTTCACCTCGCCCAAATCGTAGCGTATTCCGGCGATGCCGACGGCCATTCGCCGTCCTTGGAATTCTGCAATACGGTGTTCGCTGAACTTGACCTTGATGATTTTCCAAGCCGGATCGTCTGGGATATATTCCACTGTTAAACAAGAATCGCCGCCTAGCAATTCATAAGGCCCGAAACCGCCTTCGTTGTGCCGGCCGTCGGAGGCAAAGGCGATTTTGATGGGATCACGGACAATAAAATCAATCAGCCAATCTTGTGCTTGTTTCAATTTGCTCGGGCCTTTAACGGCCTCTGTTGATGGGTCTATCCATTTGCTTTTTCCAAGTATGGGAGACAATCCATTATCTTTAGCACCCAAAAGGTAGTCCCATACATTTCCTGATACCTCAGTCAATGCCATATCCATATTATCGTGTAAGATATATAACTCGTCAGCCTCGATGCCATCAAGAGCACCGCCTGGTCTGGCTTGACAGCCATCACTTCCACGTACGATGTCTAGCCAGGCCAGTGGGAAGAATTGATGGCCTAGACGGAAGTGGCCTTCGGGTTGCGGGATGTCAATGGTAAAGTCATCCAGCTTAAGGTCAGCGAGTGGTTCCATGCCGTGGCGTTCTGGGTGGCGACGCAGCCATTGGAGGAATGCGTCGCCATAGTTGCCGAGGAATTTCGGGTCACGCCAGATGGCGGGCGGTTCGGCAATGGTTTCGCCTTCTAATAGCGGAAACCAAATCGCTTCGACCGAGGCCTCTGGATTACAAAGTGCATATTCAACCTCTTCAGGGTCATCTTCCACTTCTAGGATGGCAAAATCGGGCAGGTTATAATCAAATATTTGCAAGGCATTACTCGATTCCCCTTTATCAAAAATAATCACTGGCTTGAAGCATGTGTCCTTTAGCGCTTGCAATGCTTCTTTTGCTTTTTTTTGCGAGTTGTTAGTGTCGTCCGCACTCTCTATACAATGGACGCGTTGCTGTTTTCCAAACTGCCATTGGAACAACCGCTCTTCTGGTTGGAATAGTAATTTAGCTTTTCCGTATAGCAAAAACACTTTTGGCTGTGGTAAGACCAACAAGTCTTCGGCAATATTTGAAGTTGAAGTGATCATATTTAATTAATTGCTCTCCAATTTAACATTAGCATTTTTTCATTGACAATCATTTCTTCCCTTCTGGGGTCGCGTTGTAGATTTCGGACAGTACGGGTAAGGGGGGATTGCTACGAACGGCAGAATTTTTTAAGTTTCGCATTTTTTCAAACGGTAATCTTCCTGTTTCATATTTGCCTCCATGATTTTTAGCTCCCCGCAATGCCATCCTGAGCCAGGAATCGATTACCATGCAAATATCTTTCCATTGGTCTTCAGGGAATTCTTTGAATACTGATGGCATTAACGAATCAACTAAGCCATAAAAGTCTTCGCCATACTGTAATCTTCTTTCAACTACGACACGCTCTTTCTTAGCCTTATCCTCATCTACATTACTTCCCTTACGTCTGCGCCCACGACCTCCTTGCCCCCTTGCCAAGCCATTTTTTTTAGCAATGGGTTCGAATTTACGCAATGCTAAGCCGATAGTTGTTTTGCATTCTGCACCTTCGTCTAAACATTCGCTAGCTAGGTAAAGGTCGTCAAAAAACCGCGCGACGTTTGGACGGGAAGCTTCACCCCTTCCTGTTGGTTCTCCTTTTTTTCGTTCTTCAGATATGTAATACAGCTTCGAGAAAATAGCGAGGTAAACCCGGTCAGAGTTGGATTCTTGGTCTTTAAGCTTATACAGTTCCCCTAATATCCTTTCAAGAGCTTTAAGACTTGTTCCTTCTGCCCGTGATGACTCGCTTTCTTTGGCCAAGGCATTGGCCTCTTTACCCGTTTCATGCTGATATTTGGTAAAAAGTTTTGCCAAGCGCGATTTTCTGATTCTTTTATCACTAAACTCTCCCATCCAAAGATTTTTTAAATTAGTTTCAACTTGATCCATAACTTTTTCGGATTCCGATTTACATCGAATTTGAAATGCGCAGGCACACAAAATCTCGTAGGCGAAAAACAATGGCCAATACTTCTGATTTTGGAGCTTTGACCAGTTTTTAAGATCCAAATGACCATAATTAATTGCATTTGGCTGAGATTCATTTAATTGAGTAAAAAGTTGAATAATTCCCAACAATGTTTCGATCCGTTGATGGGTAGTCGGCATTGAAAGAAAACCTTCTAGCGGATCTATTTTGGCAACAGGGTCATCATAATTTCTTAATAAAATTATTTGTAGCAATTCTCGTATAGAAATGTGCAAACCGTTACAATCTATGTCCTTTAAGGTCGGGATGACAATGTCCCGAACAAATTTCCCATGTTCTTCGGAAACCTTCTTGGAAAATTCATCCGATAACCTTTCGGGTACATCCATGTTTAGGAATTTTGCAAGAGAGACGCTTTCTCTAGAGAGCTTCTTAGGCTCCAATAAAATTTTATTATGGAAACTGAGATAGCCGTCTTTAGGGTCTGCTGGGAAAAATAGCGCGAGAAGTTTTTTATCCTCCGACTCCCTCGCGCGTTCCTCTAGCTCTATACTAGATTCTATAGACATAGTTGAAATCGTTGTTATTGCAATATAAATGAGGCATGAAATTGCAATCATTGTAAACGACAACGAATAAAAACTACTAAACAGAAAATTTGCCCTACTTGGCTACAAAAAATATCTAAAAAACATTTGTAGCTTAACTGCATCGCAGTTGACGTTTTTTAATGATCTACAAATACCGGACACTTTTTTAGGCGGCCTTGGTGTAAAACTTCAGTTCAAATTCCATAGGCGTTTTATTAAGGTACTCCCCATTGTCTAGACCAAAATCTCATAAAATTAAGATAGCAGCCGGTTGATAAAAATGGGTTGTTTCATCCTTCTCATAACACTTCCCTAAATACACATCGGCCGGTGTCCGGTAGTCCAACGACTGATGTAGTCGTTCATGGTTGTAAAAGTTGAAGAAATCCCTCAACCCTAGCCAGGTTTCCTGGACGGTGTGCCTATCCTGCAAGTACACATGCTCATACTTGACCGTGCGCCAGAGCCGCTCGACAAAAATATTGTCCAATGCCCGCCCGCGCCCGTCCATACTGATTTTGATGCCTTTGTCCAGCAACGGCTGGGTAAAGCGGGGCGTAGTGAACTGCGAACCCTGGTCGGTGTTGAAGATTTCGCATTGCTGGCGTTCGGTTATAGTGCCGACGGCTTCAATGCAGAAATCCGCATCCAAGGTGGTGCTCAGCGCCCAGCCCAGGACGTACCGGCTGTACCAGTCAATCACGGCCATCAGGTAAACAAAGCCCGATGCCAGCCGGATATAGGTGATATCGGTGCTCCACACTTGGTCGCAACGGTCAATCACCAGACCACGCAACAAGTAGGGGTAGACCTTATGTTCCGGGTTCCGCTGGCTGGTGTTGGGTTTCTGGTACACCGCCTCCAGCCCCATTATCCGCAGCAAACGCCTGACCCGCTTGGCGTTCACTCTATGCCCCAGGTTGCGCAAATACGCCACCATTTTCAATACGCCATAACAGGGTGTCCGGGTGTATTGTTCGTCCAGAAGCCGCATCAGAACTGGGTTTTCCTCCCTTTCACCGATAGCTTGGTAGTACAGCGACGAGCGGTTCAGTCCCGGCAGGCCGCATTGATGACGGAGGCTGAATTGCGGGTCTTGTGGGTCAAGCCAGCGTTGCCTTGCCGTTAACGGCTGGCCGAGGACTTTTTTTTGAGCCAGTCCCGTTCGGCGATGAGCTGGCCTATCTGGCGGTGCAGCTCGTCAATGTCCTGCTGTGGGTTGTCCCGTGCCTTTTCCTTTTTGCCGCTGAAGGCTTCTGGAATCACCGCCAACGCCTGCTTTTTCCAGAGGTTGATCTGGGTGGCGTGGACGCCGTATTCTGTAGTCAGTTCGTTAACCGTTTTTTGTTGGCGGGTCGCCTCAACGGCCACTTTGGTTTTAAATTCCGTTGTGTGGTTTTTGCGTACATTGGCCATAGTTTAGTTTGCCTTTTGGGTAAGGCTTTCTATCTTAACTGGTGGTCTAAAATATGGGGAGTATCATATATAACCTAATATAGAATGTGAGCGTCTCCCGTTTTTAAAGGCAAAATAATTAATGACACTTAAGGAATCGCTGAACAAATCCGCTGAAATGAGATAATAGCCCCATCCATCCTCCTGACAGATAGCCGCCCATGCGCCAGACCAGCTTCGCCGACCTCGACTACGACCATAAAAAACGCCAAACCCGCCGTGAGTTGTTCCTCGCGGAAATGGAAAAAGCCGTGCCATGGGCGTTGCTGCTAGAGCCGCTGGTGCCGCATTACCCCACGTCAGGCCGCCGTGGCCGCTAGCCGATGCCCTTGCTGGCAATGCTGCGTATCCACTGTATGCAGCAATGGTTCAGCTTTTCCGACCGCCAGATGGAAGATGCGGTCTATGAAATCGAGAGCGTGCGGCGCTTCGCGGGCTTTGGCGGAGTCACTGACGCGTTGCCGGACGAGACCACTATCCTCAACTTCCGGCATTTCCTCGAAGACAACGGCCTCACCACCGTGCTGCTGGAGACGATCAACGCCCACCAAGAACCAGGACAAAGCTCGCGATCCTGACATGCACTCCACCCAAAAAGGTAATCAGTGGTATTTTGGGATGAAAATCCAAATCGGCGCCGCCGTCAACTCCGGCGCGGTACACAGCGTCACCGTGACACCGCCGACATCACCGAACTGCCCAACTTGCTGCGCAGGGACGACGAAGTCATATTCGGCGACGCCGGCTACACCAGCGACGAATACAAGCGCGGCGCCCGCCACTTGGGGATGCGCTGGTGGGTCAACGACTACCCGCAAGGGGCACTAGAAACGCAAACCGAACAAGACCTGTCTTCTAAGCAGAAAAGGCGCAACCGCAAGCAATCCTCGGTGCGGACAAGGGTGGAACACATCTTCCGCATTATCAAATGCCAGTTCGGCTTCCGCAAGACCCGCTACCGGAGCTTGGCGAAGAACGCCTCGCAGGTCAACTTGCTGGTTGGACTAGCCAACCTGTACCTGCTCAGGAGGCCATTGGTCGCCGCTTAGGGATAAATCCGCCTAAAGTCGGCGGAAAACCAGACAAGCCGCCTGAAACAGTAGGTCAAATGGTGTCCGAAATTTAAAAAATGTGGAATCTATCGGTCTAGATGGGAATCGACGATTTGTTTAGCGATTCCTTAACTTTTGCTCATCTTTAGCCCTAAACCGTTCCCAATTTAGTTATTCGTATTCAGGCTTCGGAATACAGCGACTTTTATATTGGGTTTTGTAGCAACTCCACGGTCGATTTAAACGCTCTTCACTATCTCAAATAGCTTTTTTGTTGCCATATCATTCACATGGCTATAATCCAACATTATTTCACTCAGCGAGTGTTCATCCAAGCTTTTGTCTTTAGCAGCCTTGTCTACCGTCTTGATAAAAGTGCTTCGTTTGCCATTCAACGCTTCAATTCCTGCCGCCACAAATGCTAATTTATCCAATTCATGATCAAATCGGTGTTGTATTGATGCCATGCTGCCTTGGTTAGCCATTTTTTGTTCAGCATATATTAAACGACTGGATTCCAAGCGTTCGAATGCTAGCTTTTCAGCCATTAACTTGCCATTAATAATCATTATGATGCTTTTTTTTTTCGCGTCGTATTCATCTGGATCACCCAATACTTTTAGCAGTAAGGCGAATAAATCAATCGAAAAAAGCAAGAGCGTTAATAAACGCTCCCAAAAGCGCACGTTAGCATTTTCCTTTTTCAATTGATCCAACTTGTTCGTCATTGTTAAAAAATCCATTACATCGTGCGTACCTAAAAGAGCCAGCTTTTCATCCCGTTCTTTGATCAAGCCTTTTCGTTCTGTGTCTTTGGCAGTGATCTGCTGCATGTTGATTTCCATAGTGCGGGCAAGTTGTTCCTTATTTGAATTGAGCTTTGCTTGTCGTAACGCTTGATTATTCTGGCGCTCTGTTGCCAACTGCCCGTTCAAATCGGTAATACGTTGTTCTAGGCTATCAACGCGCAGTCGCATCGCCCGTGCTATCGGGCCATCGCCAATTTTTCCATTTTTGCCTGCAATCTCATCTGCTAATTCATGCTGTGCCGTTTCTAAATCCTTTTTGGCTTGAGTGAGCTGCCCCAACAGGTTTGTTTCCATATCCGTCATTGTGCTGGCTGATAGTTCTGGTGATTGCATTTCAGCATTCTTTGTATTCAGCTCTTCAATACTGTCCGAAAAAGTTTTAATCTCTACATCATATTTTGATTTTATTGTATTAAATTCAGTTTGTTGATCTAACCATACCTTGCGCTCAATGTTTGGGCTAAATAATGCCAACACTAATGGTTGAGCGACGACATAGGACATAAAGCCCGCCAAGATAATCCGCAACAGAACAGACACTGAAAACAAATCTTTGAGAGGTTGCTGGGTTTTTTTCAAGGTGATAATTAAGTAGCGGTCAAAATTGAGTACCACTAAACTCCACAGTAACCCGATAATGATCGCAATATAATAGGATTGGAATATTGTATGGACAAAGTAGCTGCCGGAAATAAAGGCAAACAATGCTGGAGTTAGCACTAAACCCCCTAAGATTCGGTACTTGATGTGAGTCGTACGATCACAGCTTTTTAACAATTGGCTATCACAACCAGCGCACCAAATAAAAAAAATTTGTACCCAATTGAACAGCTCTTCATTTTTATTCTCAGTGTTGTTCATAACGCTAATCCTGATGTAATAGTGATGGTCAATTATCTTTTTTGTTCAATTCTCTTATTGCTAAAAGTATCCCCTGTATCAGCAGAGTACGTCCTTAAACACGCACGGAAACCGTTCAGTAGTTCATCGATAGTATCCATATAATTTCTGATTTGGTTGCTGACCGATTTTTTTGCTGGTTCGTATAACACTGGAAAGTCTTTATAAGTTTCCACTTCTTGTAAATGCGGCAGCATTTTTTTCATGACCGTACTCCGGCTCTCAAGAATATTACTGTCCATTTCATCAATTTTAGCGGTGACAAAATGAGTCAAGCTCGTCACTAAATCGATCCTGGTTGCCGCAATAAGTGTCTCCCCTTCAGCTCGAGCCATTTCCATCTTGATTTTGAAATAGATGTCCATCATCTGGTCTTTTTTGGATGCCAAGCTACGAATTCGCTCCACTGTTATTTGCTGCTGGGCACTTTCTAATTCAGTGGGGAATAAGCGCTTCGCTAAACCAGGTGATTGATTTAATTCACTGGCTAATAATTGGAACACGTGATCGTCTTCTGCGATTACCGAAGCACGAATAGCATCGGCTATTTTTTCCATATCGTGCGAGTAACCACTGTACAGTTGAACTTCATTATCCATGGTAAATTCCTCTCATTGAGTTTGAATGGGGGTAAAGTAGTCATTACAACGGTTTTGTCGCAAATATCCCAAAATTGGGAGATTATTCGGTAATTTTCGTTGCCAGAAGATAGTAGCTATAGTTTTAGAACTTTAATATGTGACAAATTAGCGATAGCTTTTTGGGAGAAATGCCTTAACCATCCCTTCGATATAGGTGAATAGCCTAATATTAGTGGGGTAGGCAGCCAATGTGCGGAAAAGTGAAAGTTTGAATACGGTTAAGGATGTGAGGCACACGATTAACCACAAATATGATTTATATTTAAAAATCATATGCTTACGAAAAATCACGTTGAGTTAATTTAAAAATATTATATCAATCAATAGCTTGAATTACACTGAATTAGCTCTTTGGTAATTTTCGAGGCTGTTCATGCTCGATTTGTGCTTAACGCAACTCTAATTATTGATGAGCTTACTTTTATGTTGACGAAGATAAACGTTATATAAAAATCAATACTTCGGACAGATTTTAGCCAGCCAGAACCCCGAAGTTACAGAGCCCGGCATAGGCTGGCGATGATTTAATCAAATTCAGGTCAATGGCAAAGCTGCAAGAAATGCGCTCAATAAATAAGGCATTGAAAAATCGGGTTTTCCAACTGGCGACCGAAATGGGTTTCCGCTGGGGCAACTGTTGCCTGTAGTGCCATTTGATCAGGTTCAAGGCGGTGAAACAGGCGTTGAAATGGCTGTGCAGGGCCGCTTCCGAGCGTGCCTGGCACCAGAACAGGAACTCGATCTGGAAGCGGGCTTGGTAATAGCGGTGGAGGGTCATGGCTTCCAATTCCGTGTCGGTGGAAAACAATACGGCATAACCGTTGTTCCTCAGCAAATAGACCATCCGGATGTCGCGTTTGAGGTTCACGCAATTGACGATCGCGGTATAGACCTTGACCCCGTCCTTTTCCCCGACATACTCGAGCTGGCTGACATCGCCAATGACCAGTTTGCCCGTGTAGCGCCTGTGCCGTCCTTTGGCTTTCTGTTCGCCCGTGTACAGATGGCGCAGGTTGGCGTCGCAACGGAGCTTGCCGACTTGGTGGTAGCCGCAGTCCAACAGGCCGTTGGTGAACTGTTGCTTGCTGTAATAGGCGTCGGTGACCAGATAGCGGATGTCTTTCGGCAGCGCGTGGCAATCCGTTTTGAAATGGCTTAAATACGCCGTCACCCGCGACCCGTCGGCATCCTGGGTCTTCACGGGCGTTTGCCGGGTCGACACGTGATAGGCCGTGTTGAAACCCACGTCCACTATCACCAAGGTGGATATTTCCAAACCCGTTTCGGCCTTGCCTTGCTTGCCGTTGTAAAAGTTACCCAGCCCGTAGGTCTTGCCGCCGCTCTTGCTGACAAAGCTGGCGTCCAAGCCCGCCACCTTTTCCGTTTCGGAGGGGATTATCTCGGCGTTGCCGATGCGGTTGAACTCGATAAAATCCAGCCGTTTGCCAAACCAGCGGCGGTAGGCTTTTTCAGACAGGCCGCTGTGGCGTGCCAAGTTGGTGTAGTTGGCCCTACCCCGAAAACCCAACAGGCAAACCAGCAGCACCCTGAAAATTTTTTTGCGGTTTTGACAGCGTGGACATTTTTCCTAAAATCGTTTCTAGTAGCGGCATGGGTCTCTTTCTGGGGCGGTGGGGGGCTAAAGCCACATTTTCTACTATTTTTACAAAAACTGTCCGAAGTATTGAAAATAAGACATTGATTTTTATATAAAACAAATGTGGGTAATCGTGTGGGATGTGAGGGGATGCTGCAAGAAGCTTCCCCTCTGGGGCAGCTCTATTTAAAAGTTAAAATAAAATTGTTGAGTTTTAATTCGGAAATACAAGTCTCTTTTCCACAATAGCTTGAACTGTAACTGAAATTTCTGCTGGATTTTCCATGTTCATTTTGGAAAATCACCGCTATTTTCTTAAAAAATAGGGCATTGTTATTATTTGCAAATGCAAAAAAATCATCAGCCAACGATTTTGCGGCACTTTCATAGGCATTTTGCAAGCCAAGCATACCTTTTCTTTCCAAATAACCTGGGATGCTTGGCAATAAAGCGCTATATGGTTTTCCACAAGAACCGAATACAGTAGTATCACAATCAGTTTGTTGATTGTCATATCCAACAGGCTTTGATAGATATAAATCTGGTATTTTGAATATTAAGGTGTCGTCCTCAAGGTTGTATTTTAATTCATTTAGTTTCACATGATATTTATAGTGCGCATCAAATGAAACATGAGCGGTTCCCCTGCCTAAACAAAAATCAAAAATATAGCCTGCTGTACATAATGATTCTAAAAAGCTTTCATTAGCTGTTATTTCCGTAATGACAAGTTCATCCATACCCTTTATTTGAATAAATTTAGTCATATTTTTTTCTAATTGGCCTTTGGTATCAATCAATGACATTTTTTCATAAACAAAAATTGAAAATAATACTGTGCATACAATAAGTAAAAAGTTTTTTATTAAGGCCATATCTATTTACCCCAGTTTTTTGCACAAATTTTCTTGTGCCTAACTACATTGAAGACATCGAAGTATTGCGGCGTAACCTTATTGGCTTTACCTTTCAACTTACCATTGCTATCTGGCTGTTTGGTTTGCTCTCTCATAAAAATCCTCATAGTTTAGAATCAACAACATCATCCAGATCGGCTCACTCAATAGAATCTGCAAAATCCTTAACATGTTTTTGCTGTCATAAGCGCAACCAGCAAATACAGTTGCATGCAACGGAAAACACTAACGAACTTCCTATGTTTTTCTGTTGTATTACTTGCTAAGTTGATTGGCCTGAACACAGGCTACCTATCGTGATTGAACTTTCATATGTGAAGAAATTAACATTAGATTTTTGGGAGAAATGCCTTGACCACCTCTACGATAGATGTGAAAAGCCAGATATTAATAGGCTAGGCAGTTAATGTGAGGAAAATTGACCGTTTAGATATAGTTAAGGATTTGCGGTGGGGGCTTCAAGAAGCCCCGTCTCTAAGTGCATATCGGAAACAAATTGTTTGAAGTAGAGAGAATTTACTAACGGTTTAACTACAACCGGCACCTAGTTTTGACAAGTCAAATCGTTGGTCAAATCATCCTTACGAATACAAGAGCATTAATTGATTATTGCGAAGCTGAGGGTATCTATAATTTTCGGTATATCCAAATTCATGTTTGTTGCAAGTGTGATTCTTGCAAGTATTTCATCACATACTATCTCGACGTAACTTCCATATAATCGAGCTCAACCAGAAATTTACTCTCTGATAGGAGCCGATTCTATGAACACAACAATCATTGAGGAAGTTCAGCACTTGCTTAAAGCAGGTGCTGCGAAGAGTGCGTGGACGCTTTTTGAGGTTCACGGCGAAGCCGAAACGCCAAGCCATGTTGATTCATGCCTTTTAGGGGCAATGGCTCTGCAAAAGATGGGGAGGATTGATGACGCTTTGGTAAGGATTGAAACATGGATAAATGCTGATAGCCAAAATGCCTCAAACCCCTATGTATTGCGGATGGCTGGCTTCTTATTGGTACAACTTGGAAAACCCGATGCGGCCATGCGCTACCTGCAAGCGGCAAAGGCAAATTTTCGAGGCACTGACCCCAATACCGAACAAGCGATTTTACGCATCACAGGCAACATGAACCACTCCAGCTCATCTGCTGGCACAAAACCAGGAAATGATCAGTTTGCTATTCAAGCAGACAAAAATAGTGCCTTTTGGAAAAGATTGCATTTTGGCATAAAAATACCGCAACTGTTTACCGATTGGAGTGACAAACTTGCGTGTTGCCTGTGGATTATTCAGATCGCCTCACTGACGCAATTCTTGGTTCGGCCAAATTGGAAAAGTATAGACAGTCATCCAACCTTTGTGTTGCTAAAGCGGGCTATAGATGCAACTACCACTATCCAACTCTCAACACACGCTTTATTGGTAGTTGGGGCAATTTCAATCACCGTGTTAGCTGGAATGGCGGCACAAATCCAATCCAGTCAGGTTGCACCTGATGAACGGCTCGTTTTCCATCAAACTCGCCGTCTATGGTCTTTCCACATGTACCACGTGGCATTTTTGCTAAGCCTAGCAGCGTCGCTGTATTTTTTTAACAATCCACACATCACTTGGCTTACGCCACCTTATCAACACGCTATAACTTGGTTCACTGGGTTGATCGCCTTTGGATTAGGATGTTATTGCGTATGGCTACTTCTACCGGGCGCTAGACCCCGGTACAGCCTAGTAATTACGCCGCAGCAAAAGGGTAACAGATTGATAGTAACCCAAGGGGTTCTTATGCTGGGTAATCATGTCTTTCTCCCCCAAATGGTCAAGGACTGTCAACTCAAAAAAAATCTATGGTGGATGCTGACCTTCACACGAGATCTGGAGTTGAATCTTAGTGATGGTGAAAAACTTACCTTAGCGGCTCCCGGTTCGATGCGACAGGCGCAATCTTTTTGCCATGCGATCAATACTGCCATACGAGATGCCAAAACGACTGTTGATAACGGGGCGACCCATAATAGTAAATACTGAACGTTAGGAGAAGAAAATGTCTAGAGAAACGTGTTATGACAATGCCGACGTAACAGGAAATATTGCAGGAAATACGGCTGGTGCAGTTACCTACGGTATGTTGGCGGGGCCAACGATTGAGGCTGGAACTATCCCGGCAGCTTTTGCTGGAGCAGTCGTTGGCGAGGGTGTAAATCATGCTACAGATTCTTTAGGTCAACATGTCTGTGACCAAATGTACGAATCTTCGCTGGCCGCGGTCGATTTTGACCCTCATACGAATATCGTTAGTTATGCTTTTGAACATGAGAACTCATCACAAATTACATTTGAGACGTATGACATGACTTGCGATGCCCACAATGAGGGGCTTTGTATCCCTGCCGAAAGCGATCCAGGCGACCATGCCGCATCCGGTACAGATAGTATTGATTAATTTAGAAAACCACAAACGAGGTGACCAAATATGGCTACAACAAAAGAAAAGATATTGATTAATCGCAAAGTTTTTGCAATCGCTGACTTACAAAAATGGATTTTTTGGATTTTTTGGATTTCTCTTTACATATCTCTGCTAGCTGATCTTAATCAGGGTAATCTGCCAATCATCGGCGTAATCACATACAGTGTATTTTTGTATGCCGTAATGCGCTTATCTAGCCTGTTAGAGTTCTCGAATATTTTTATCGTAGGTTTGTTACTAATCCCTATCGTATTTATAACGATGTTCTCTATTAAGTTAATGGATTTGAATGAATATTACACGGAGTTTTTGACAGAGATGCTTGTTTATAAAGATGTTGTCAATGTGCTGATGGCCATCAACTTCCTGCAAATTATGTACCTCCATTTCAAAGCGATGCGAACTTTGAATGAATACGGAGTCCGTACTCGTTTTTTGGGCGGCGTTAAAAAAAACGACCTTATAGAATTTGCAAGACGGTAATTACCAATGAAGGTTAGCAAAGGGCATCTTCACTTACTGTTATCGGCTGGTATTGTGCTTGCGTTCATCGCAGTGGCGTTCTTACCAGATCGCCACCTAAATATTGAATATTTATGATGTTATGATTTCAGCAACCAATACCCCTGGCATAGTGGTGCGCGTCTCGGAAAAAGCCAGCCCGACTGAACCCCGCGATGCAGAGTTCACACGAAAGACCCAAAAGATTAATTGCCTGTGATAATAATGACAGCTTTCTGTGCTATGGCTGCCATATACTAAAAATCTTGAATGTCTCATGTTGGCCGCTATGGATAGTACTCAACTATGTAAAGTGCATAGATGATTGCAGGCTGCTAAGCGCTAGATCATTGATCTACAGAAAAACGGGAAGTCTATTAACTTTACATAGTTTCACTGCTGCTCTGAAGTAGAAATCCGCACATTTCAATATTTCGAGGCCAATTTGGTCATGTAGGACAAGGCTAAGCCAAGATTCGAACTCCCAATGCAAAAAAATCAAGCTATCACTGCGTCCATGTAGCTCCATCAGGCACTGAAACTATGTATAGGGCGCTACCAGCAATATTAGGTAGCGCATAGGACAGGGATATCAACTATACATAGTTCGGTACTATACATAGTGGCCGATAGCCGTTATCCACGGTAGAACTTTTTATATGTTAATGGTCAACAACTCCGCCCACCGGGTCGTATAAGATGGCGACTTAAACTGCTGGCGCATATGCCAGCGATGGCTGAGCAGTTCACTTGCGTAACGGACGGTGCTTTTGCCATAGCGGCGGTTGATTTGGTCTAGGGTTTCCATCAATTGTGATGTTTGGTCGCTGTTGTCTTCTTCATCAAACAATGAACCTTGTCGTGTGCCAGCGGGAAGCAAATCCGGCAATATCACCCCCGCCCGTTGGTAACTGAAGCCCGGCTTATAAATGCGTTTCAAGCCCTGATGTGCGGCTTGGATCAGGTCGGCGGCTTGATGGGTCGGCTGGTCAAAAACGGTGGTGGCGCTGTTGCTGTAGGGCGGGTTTTTAGTGTCAAATGGGCTGGTGGCGACAAACACGCTCAACACGGACGTTGCCAATTGTTGTCGGCGCAGTTTCTCCGCCGAACGGCTGGCAAAATGGCTGACCGCTGCCCGTAGGTCTTCAAACTGGGTGAGCTTCTCGCCAAAACTGCGTGAGGTGAGGATTTGTTTCCGGGGCGGTGGCATGGATTCCAAGGGGATGCAGGACAGCCCTTGCAACTCACACACCATCCGCTCCATCACTACACCTAAGTGTTGCCGCAAGCGTTTCGGGTCGGCTTGGCTTAAGTCCAAGGCGTTATGGATGCCCAAGGCTTGTAATTTTACGGCCGTGCGCCGTGAAATGCCCCACAGATCATCTAGGGCGACGGCTGCCAATACCGCTTCAGGATCAGCGAGTGTCCTCCAATCCAACACTTGCCCGTTTGCCGAATGGCCTTTCTTCGCCAAACGGTTCGCCAATTTGGCGAGGGTCTTGGTCGGGGCGATGCCGATGGAAATGGGGATGCCCGTCCATTGTTTGACGGTCTTGCACATCTGCAAGCCATACTCGGTCAAGTCCTGAGGCAAACCCGTGAAATCCAGAAAACATTCATCAATGGAATATATCTCAATCCGTGACGCAAAACCGGACAGTACTTGCATCACCCGATGGGACAAGTCACCGTATAGCGCATAATTGCTAGAAAATACCGCAATGCCTTCCTGCTTCACATACGGTTCGATCTTGAAATACGGCGCACCCATCGCCACCTGCAATAATTTAGCCTCATTGCTTCTGGCTATAACGCAAGCATCATTATTCGACAGAACCACAATCGGCTTGCCTTCCAAGTGCGGTTGGAACACCCGTTCACACGAGGCGTAGAAGTTATTGCAATCCGCTAATCCAAACATCGCCGATTATGCCGCTAATAAGGAATGGATGACATGGGCGACCACGCCCCAGATATGCAAATCCATGCCTTCCCTGATCGGTATCGGCAGGTATTTCGCATTTTCCGGCAGCAGCCAGATTTCATCGCCCTCCAGCGATAAGCGTTTCACGGTCAGGTCACCATTCACCACCGCCACGACAATCGAACCCGATTGCGCCTCCAACGACCTGTCCACGATCAGCGTGTCGCCACTATGGATACCCGCATCCACCATCGAATCGCCTTGCACCTTGACCAAGAACGTCGCCGCCGGGTGTCTGATGTAATGTTGGTTTAAATCAATCGTCGCTTCCAGATGGTCGTCGGCGGGAGACGGGAAACCCGCAGGCACTTTGCCCCCAAACAACGGCAAGTTGACCAACCACGGGGCTTCGCTGGGTTTTAGGATCGGCAGGGCGATATTGTCGACGCCTGTCCAATCAGGATGCCGATGGAGTGCAGGTTGTTGGTGCGGAATAGGTAAGCGTGCGGGGTTCATGGATACTAAAAAACAAAAGCGGTGCGGGTAATAGAAAGCATACACCAAAAAGCCCTTAAGTTCTCTTTTTGTTCTCCTTTTGTTTTCTAGCCAATGACAGCCACACTGAACAAACCACTAGACCCCTGTCAGCGATGGGCATACTATCCACAATGGAAAACAAATCCTATAACCCAACCATAGGAACACGACTATATGTGCGGGCGTTTTAACCTAATAGCCAAAGCGGATGACATCATCGGGCATTTCCAATTGCAGAAACTGCCGCGCTACCAACCTAGCTATAACATTGCCCCCGGACAAAAAATCCTGACCGTGGTCGGATTGGACGACAAATCATTAAAAGCAGTGAACCTGTTCTGGGGCTTGGTGCCGTCCTGGTCGAAAGACAGCAAAAACAGCCACCACCTGATCAACGCCCGTGCCGAAACCGTCAGCGAGAAGCCCTCGTTCCGGGCGGCATTCCATAAACGGCGTTGCCTAATCGTCGCCAGCGGCTTTTACGAATGGGCAACCACCGACCTCGGCAAAAAAGCCTTTAACATCCACCGCCAAGACCAGCAGCTTTTTGCCTTTGCCGGACTGTGGGAGCATTGGGATCACGACCAAGGCACGCTTTACTCCTGCACCATCATAACCACCCAAGCCACGGGCATCATGCAACCGATCCATGCACGGATGCCCGTCATCGTCCAACCCGACCACTATCCGCAATGGCTAGATAAGGCCACGGACGATCAACACGCCTTGAAACTGCTCGGCAATGATGCCTATGCCCAAATGGCGGCAACCCCGGTCAGCGATTGGGTGAACAATCCCCGGCATGATGATGAACGGTGTTTGCAATAACCCCACCACTTGGCTTCGGTTACGGACATCCTGCTGGAAATGGCTTTGGGCTAGTTTCGCCAAAATGGATATTCCACCCAATTGGACAGGCTTCTAATCTACAGTGGCCAGGGATTTTTATTGTCGATGGCCCACATTAAATCCAAATATCGGGCGAGCCAGATTTCGTCTCATTTAGGCCTAGGCTTTCATGCCGGAATGCCGATACTGCCAGGATATGGGCATCCATCAATTTGAGCAAATCCCCAGCCGATCCGATCCCCTGTTCAATATCCGCAATAGTGACACCATCAACCATTTTCAGCATCCGCAACCTAGGCAAGGGGCCAAGCCGGGATTTGTTGCCCCTTACCGTTGCCAGCGTGTTGCTTTTGATACCCAAATATTCGGCCAACAACTTGTCCGTCCGAAAATTGAACTGCCCTTTAAACAAATCCAGCAAAGCCACGTCGATGGGCTGACCGTTCCCCTCCCCTTGCACAGATTTTTTGCACAGATGTTCCGCACCACCGTCCCTTAAGGACACCAGCCGCGCGACCAAATTTTCAGGCGACATCCTGGCGATGAAATCCTTGGCCTGGACGCTTTCCAGCCGGTCCATTATCTTTAGGCGTTGGGCAATGCTCAGGCCGGTCTCACCGCGCCTCACTAGGCTGACGGAATCTTTGGTGATACCCAAAAATGCGGCAACCTCCACATCTGTCTGAAAACCGAAACATTCTTTTAGTTTATCCAACAATACGGCGTCATTTTTCATAAAAATCAGAACATTGGCAAAACAAGTGCGTAACAACGACACTGTCAAATATAACAATATAGAAAAGCATTTTCATCAAGCGGCTGATTTTCAATCATAGAACCAGTGACAGTTCACTTGTCACGCAACCAGCCACCGAATAGCTTTTTCTTTCCGTAGCCCCGACGAACTCAAACGTGCCTTCTTCATTCCTATGCACCAGCCTGTCCAATAACAAATAATGTATATCGCCATCGTGCATCTTGAAATCCAAAGCCTTGCCTTCTATAGCGCTGCTGTTGCCTACAAATTGGATGATGGTATCCCGACTATCTGGATCAATACTGATTTTTCTGATTGTTCGGGTGTTTGTTGCCATTCTCACTACTCCAAATTGATGACGCTTAAGGGATTTGTTTTAAATTATCCCGCAACCCACTCAAGACGCAACACACCAACCAAAATAGCACCGTTAAAAACCAACATGATCAACCTGGCCATCACATTCAAACCTTTTCCCACAAAATTTGCATTTAGCCCATCTATCAACAACCCAAAACCTGACGAATGAAACCAGCTTGTTATGCCGGGTATCGCCCACCCTGTCCGAATAGGACACTGAATCCCCGCACCTCCCGCAAGGGGAAACATCCGGCGTACCGTCGCTTTTGCAACCAAACCACCAGCAGCCAATTTTCTTTGATCGACAAATTACCATTATTACCTCCCACTAGCCCCAAAGCCTTAAGCCGCTCGTTTTCGCATGGCATCCAACTTTTCTTTAAGATCAGGTACGGAATTGATAAACCGGTAAACAAAGGCGTCGAAGTGGACAAAATCGACATCATCGCCATTTTGTTCGCCGTAATCCATCCCCGCCTCGCTCGCCAACGCCTTCCATTCGATCAATTGCCCCATGTAGTCATCAATTGACCCTTTAAGGTGAAAGAAACTACCGCTGACTTCGCAAGTCTGTTGTGGTCGGATCAGCCGATAAATCGCCTGTTGTTCCGCCCTTACCTTGTAACTGCGGTTATAAAAGATGAACGAATTTAACTGGGGCAAATTTAGCCCGTCTTGTGTCACGCCCAAGCTGGCCAGCATCACTTGGTCGTTTCCTTCGCGGATTCTGGCATTCAATTTATCAGTCCGCTTGTTGATAGTTTCTTCCCCGGTGAATACCAGGTTGGTGATTCCCGCCTTGTCCAGTTCGGACGATAGGCGATGCAACACTGCCGGATTGGTCGCAAAGACGATAGGCCGTAAACCTTGCTCAACCTCCTTCTTCACCAAATCCAATACCGCAATCTCTTTGGTGGTCAGCCCGTGAAATCCACGTCCGTAGCCATGTACTGCGCTTGGCACATTCGCGGCCTTAAAGCACGCCTCCAACCTGGCTAGGATAATGGTCAAATTTAATGCCTTACCATTCAATTTCTGTTCGTTGGCATAACGGCGGTACCATTGGGCAAATTCCTCGGCTGTTTGCACATACATAGCCAAATGGTCAAAATCCCAATCCACTTTCACGGGTTCCCGTAACTCTGGTACCGGAAACTTAACGTGACGACTCACATCAGGCTCTTGTTGAACTCGACGTTTAATTAAAGGAGCCACCCATTTCCTGTACTCGTCTAGGTATTCTGGGTTAATTTTAGGCACTTCGCGTTTTGCCCCTACCCCGCTATCCAAGAATTCATTGGTCGCCCAAACCACAGTAACAAAACGGCGGTTAAATTCATCACGTCCGGTCGGTTGATTTTCAGCGCCGTTAAATAACTTGGGTTCAATAAACCCGCCTTTCATCGAATACGGTTGATAGGCACGCTCTTCACCAGCGAAAAACGCCGCCAAATTGAGCATTTCCCTAGGATAGTTCGGGCTAGGTGTACCATCTAGGATATAACGCCGCTTAGCGCCCACCTGCCAAACCGCTTGGGTCTGTTGGGTTTGATAGTTCGCCAGCAAGCCCCCTTCATCACACAAGATGTTTGCAATCTTGTTCTTAAGCAGTTTTGCCAATGTCCGTTTAGGACGATGCGGATCAACCACGCGTTTTAGGCTTTCGTAACTGACAATGTTGATTTTTCCTAACTGGCGAGTGTCAGCCTCGTTTTTTATGACGCGATAATCGCTAATGCCTAGTTTTTTTAGCTCGTTGACCATTTCTGGTACCAACCGTGATTTCAGCACCAATAATGACGCGCCGTCTAACAGCAACGCCAAGGAAATCGCCAGCCTGGATTTGCCCAAGGCCATCTGCCAGCCACACACCGCACCTTTAGGCTTGAAGGCCAGCTCCAACAGGTCTTCAACCTGAAAATCCCATGAGAGCCAATTAGGGATACCCAAGGCATCGGCTTTTGCCCTTAATTCCGCGATCTCCTGCGGGAAGCTTTCAGCAATCGGCGGATGGATGGTTTCCCAGTACCCTTCCTTAGCCGCATCACCTTGCGGATCAAACAGCGAAAAAAACGTGTCATGTCCACAGCTGAATTCGCCGCGTCCGGTTCGGACTGTGAAACCACCTTCTGCCCGGATGGCTGTCACTTTTTCGTTAATCGCCACAACTGCGCCACGTTGCGTCCGGTTGATCAAGCCCATGCGTTTAGCAATCGCGGTGAACTCCGGCGTGCCTTTTCGGTAAACAGTACGCCCGAACGGCACAGCCATTCTCCGGTTTTCCTCCAAAATCCTGTTAAGGCCACACAAAAGTTGATGGTCAACCACCGGATCACCACCACACCTTTTTATAATGTCGCCCACGGAACCCAAGGCGGCTAATGGGTTATCCTGCATGGCGATGACATCCAGGCTTAACTTGAACTGTCCGGCGTAACGGGTTTTGGCTGGGTAACGGTGATGTTTATCTGAAAATAGCCTGGATCGGTAAAGGCTATTTTTTACCCTCGCTTCGGTCGCACCGTCTTTAAAAACCAATTTTATCTGCCGTCCAGAACGGCGCAAATGCACGGTACGGTCACCTGTCAGGGGCGTGGTGATCACGGGTTTTGAATGTTCAACGCCAATAACGTTGATAGGGTGGCGGGTACGGAACAAATCCCGCATGGTGCGGCAACTCAAACCTAACGGGATCGGCTCGGATGCGGGGTTAATGCTTGCGTAATAGATAGGCGGTGTTGTTTGCTTTTCGTCATAGCCGATATAAACCGAAAAGTCTTGGTCAAATAGCAACAAATCCGTCGCAACATGATCGACGTTTTCACTTTTGAAGGTGTCCGATGGAAGCGTGAGAACCGCCCTAAGCCGGTTGGCGAATGCAGGGATTTTCAATATTGTCGCTTTGGTGGATTGTGGCACGATGGCGGCTACAATGCCGCAATGGCTCAAAGCTTGCGCTAGGGCGTATTCATGCGATAACGCCGATGTATCCGGCCCAAACTTGCCGTAGTGCGTGATGCCTGGATAACGTTTAAGAAATGGGCTGGATAGCGTGATACTAAAAGGCGGATTGATAAAGGCCGCGCTGAAATGCTCCAGCTCGACTTGCTCCATCCCGGCTGTTTCAATATCGACCCGAAACCTAGTGCCTTCAAACAACTGGGTAACGGAATTCACCAGTTCGCCGTCAATATCGAAACCAAACAGTGACCCCCTGGCAGGATCAGCGTAGCGGAACATCGCCGCATTGCCGATACTGTTGTCCAGTAGGCTATAGTAGCCATCGTCCTTAAAAGCGGATGATACTGTCTGCCAAATGAATCGGCTTAACCAGTCGGGCGTAAAATATTGCGCCAAGGTTTCTTGGCGTTTTTGATGCAGTCCCGCCAATGAACCGGGTTTTTCTGCAATACTGCCCCTCGATTGCAGGGCTTCTAATCCTATGGGGGTAGTCCGCACCATTTAAGCCGCCTCCGCCATATTGAGGGCGTCCAACACTTGGTTAGCCACGTCCTCAAACCCATTTAAGGAAATAAAGGCCAAGATGGCATCAAAGCCCTCTCTGGTGAAGCGGTACTCGTGCTTATCCTTGAAACAATGGATTTCTAAATTGCCGCCTTTGCCGCATTTAGTTCTGGAAGCAATTATTTGGTAGTCATAATTTAGGTAATCCGCCGCCTTGATTAAATCCGTAATGGCATTGCCAAATGACAGTCCCGCATCATTTTCAATTAACGCCAGCCCCGCTTGTAAGTTTTTTAATTTGTTTATCGTTTCCCAAACGTTTGAATATCTAAATGGGTAACAACCAATCACGATCCGGCCAGACCGCACCGTAACCCCTCTCCTCAGGTATCTAAGCCCTAGCCAATCTGTTATGTCTAGTGCAATTAACCGCAACCCCTCATTTCCTAATGCCAATGCCTGCCGGTTTATTTCTGCGGCAATGGCGGTGAAATCCAAATTACTCAGATAAAAATCAATTAAGCCCTTTTCCTTTTCAAGGTTTTCGCCGTTGTCACAGTCATGAAATAAATCGACCGTTTGTCTTGTAAGGCGATTTCCGCATCTATGGAAGTAACCAACTTGGTATAATTCCCTATTTAGTTCGATTTTGGCGGGTGTGCCGTTGGCGTAATGTACGGTTAATTTTTTGCACAAATCATCGATATATTGCTTTGCTACCTCGTCCATGCAATTCAATGCGTTAGCGTTCAGATTTCCTATATCCACGCCCAATATTTTTAAATGGGACGCTGATTTCATTAGTTCACAACGGCTTTCAACAGCGTCAATCAGTCGGCATTTTAGGGTTTTTTCTAGTGATTCGGCGGTAGGTATCATGGTTTTTTTTCTCCCGTTTGGTATCTGTTGGAACTAGATTAAAACAGGCCGATCAATACGCAATACCTAAAAAGACGAAAAAATTAATTATTTTATCCAATAGAAACAAGTTCTTATAAATTGTATTTTCAGGTTTCTAATAATACAACACCTATCCAACAAGCATGATTTCTCAATAAGAACACCTGCTTTATTCAAGTAAATAACAATACTTACCAAGCATTAGTTTTCTCAACAAATTCTGAAATGGAAATTACCCTTCACCCCCCTCCTCCTTGGTAAGGAAAAAAGAAAATTAATTACAATGGAATTTGGCCATAGCTAAGCTTCTTAGTGGATTTAAGTTTTGAGCTTGCAATTTACAGTGGCCATAGATTTTCATTGTCGATGGTCATTAAAACCAAACTGATCAAAATAAAATTATCCAATAGCAGACACAGATAGCTATGTGTCGTACAACGAAGTATTTTTGGAACATTTGTGTAAGTATTATTGGAACAATTTGCAGAAACAGCTGTTGCCAGCGGCAAAGATGCACACTGTCCAAATGTTTTCCTATTTCAACACGGCATATCACAATGATCGTACAACGAAGTATTTTTGGAACATTTGTGTAAGTATTATTGGAACAATTTGCAGAAACAGCTGTTGCCAGCGGCAAAGATGCACACTGTCCAAATGTTTTCCTATTTCAACACGGCATATCACAATGATTTACATGGCTTTCCATTTTGTATCCCGGCCTTTGCGAAGTAATGTTGGAACATTTTTGTAAAAGGCGAAGTATTATTGGTTCTTTTTGCGGAACCGACGTATACACCACGCCGGCAGGATTAGCTTCATTACGCTTGTAGTGACCAGAAAACCACCCCTGTCCTGCATCCATTGGGTCAACCATTGGCAGCGCCAATAAGATTGCCAGAATTCCTGATAGATATGGCTGAGCAGTTCATCGGTGTCAGCCAGCGGGTGCGATAGCAACCAGTGCACAATAGTCACCGGAAAATGCCTTTGTTTCAGATTGATGCCGACATGATCCAGGGCAAATGACCTTTCCCAGGCCAATCGCCAGAATATGAAGCCAATAATACGGGCATCTGCTGGGTTTAGGGAGGTGCACCAGGTTTGGAAAATCAGTTCGTTATAGCGTTTTTTGTCTGTCCTACTGAATTGGTGGCGATTAATTCGACGCGCCCTGTAATATCCGCACGCGGCCGCACCACAAATCGGAAAATTATCCCCATTTCCCCCTTGTGGGTTTGCAAAACGTAATGGACCCGCTGCCGATAGGTGTTGCGGAATTTCACCGTAATGTAAATTCCATTGGCGATAGGCTTCAATCCATGCCGATGTGTTGAGGGATGGCGGCCTATTCTGGATTGGCGATAGCTTAAAAAGCCAGTTACGCCAAAGCGAAAGCTTTTGAAAATTGGGTGCTTTTTTATCTGGCCTATCCTGAAGATTAAAAATAGGGCGTTGACAGTTCGGACACCTAAAGCCCGTGCGTGTGAGCTGGTTGGTGATGGCATAAGGCACCGGGCAGGCGCATTTGGGGCAGCCATCGACAATCGGTTCATCATGGAGCGGACAGCGCCCTAAAAAAGGGATCAGGTAAAGCGCGCTGTGGAACCCAATCTGATAACACTGTCGGCAGCCGCGGAGCCCCGTCGGCTGGATATGGCCAATCGGTAGGGAAAAAGGGGGATAGGCTTGGGATAATGTCCTATTGGATTCTTTAAGTAAGTGGCGCAGCTTACGCCACGGCAAATCCTGGGGTTTGTTCAGCAACCATTCCTGACAAAAGATGTCGGCGCCAAAGACATAAGCCAATTCGTCGCCATTTAATCCGTTCCAAGCAGCCACTTTGAGTAACCGCAACAATAGGGATTGATGTTGCCAGCCATCATCGGGTTTCAGTGTCAGTTTTGTGCTGAAGGCAAATTCCGAAGTGACCATGATGGGCAATGGCGCCACTTATAGCCTCCAGCCCTGGGCTTGGGAAACGCCACCGGAATAGGCCCGGAACGCTTCAACATACCGGCTGGCCATCACGGCTTCTGACAGGTGCTGCGGAGTGATTTGTAGTTGTTCCTGATCTTCCAGCCCGGCTTCCAACAGCAGGTATTCGATGGCCCTGGAAAAATAGTCCATCGGGATTTCTATTTTTCCGGGCAAACCGTGATCGTCATGGATCTTCTTGAATGCCTGCCATAAGACCGCTGCATCATTTGCCAAGCGGTAGCCGGCATCAAAAGCACGGGGGTAATAGTAACGGGTAAAAGACCAGCCCGAGCCTTCAGGATAAACCGTTGCATCATACCCGCAAAGGCAAGTCGCCATGTCTTCAGCGGTGAGTATCCCCCGAAACTGCAATTCGTCCACCATAAAACGCATGACTATCTGTTCATCGCCAGATTCGCGGAAACGCATCTTCTGGGTTAGCAGTTGTGGTTGGCCAACCAGGAAAACGAATAGCCGGACGTTGTGGTGGTTGAGTTCGTCGTGAAGGTCGCGTAGCCACTCATATTCATGCTTACTGTAGCGCTGGGCCTCGTCACAAAAAAATACCGCCCAATTGCCGCCGGATTGTTGCACATGTTCGAGGATTTTTGCTTTTAAGCGCATCCGCTTGGTGATGTTGGGCATGTTGCCGATAATAGGCACATGCACTGCCGCCATTAGGTGGGAAAAGAAGGCGCCTTCGCTGGTTCCGGTTTTGTAACTGGCCTGGATATGGTAAGTCGGCAGGTTGGGATAGGTTTTTTCCAGCAACAGGCGGATGTATTGGATGGCGTGGGTTTTTCCAAAACGGGGTTTGGCATAAATCATGGCGCCGGGAATCCGTTTCTTCAAACAGTCCAGCACGACTTCCCAAAATTTTTCGATTGAAGGCGTGGCTACACGATATTCCCGCCGGTAAAGCGGGTGTTCATTTCGGGGGCATGGTAATGCGATAGATGGGTTGTCCATAATGACCTGTCAACGGCTGAATCCAGGAGGGATGCTCAGTTTACGCGGACGCACTGGCGTACTCTCATCGGCAGACGAATTTTCATTTTGTGGAGCCACGTGCGTTCTGCCCTCCATAGCGTCGTTAGAAACCACAGAAGGCTTGGTTTCCGACGCCACACGCCGGGCGGCGGCCAACTTGGTGGCGGCTTTTTTCCGATGGGGCGATTCTTGGCGTAAATACCGCAAATAAACATGGACGGGGTCTGTTTCGGCATCCATCTTCAGCTTGCTTTCACGCACGAATTTCAGGATTTGACGGCGCATGGCCAGCGAATGCGCTGTCCGGTTCCATTGGAAACTGGCTGTCAATATACCAATTTCCGCGCCATTGGCTTCAAAAATGCGCAACGTCCGGATGTCGTCAGGCCGGTAAAGCAAACGGACCGATTTTCCGATTAGGTCAATGCGCTCAGCCAATGCTTGGCCGGCGTATCTGACCCCGTAAAAGCTGACATGAGGCCGAATGCCTCTTGCAACATTTCCGTTTACCCGACCGGTATGACTACATTGCAGCAAACATAAGTCATCCTGCAATGCCTTAGGTAAGCGCCGGATAGGCAAAAGCCGGTCACGCACCCAATATTCCATCGCCTGCAATGGGGTTCGCCCGCCCAACGATTCATGCGGCGTGGCGTTTAAGGAAGCCAGAACCGCCTCAATTAATTGTTCCAGCTCCGACAGCGGCATGGCTAGCGCCAATTGTTGGTTGGATGCGTTCAGCAAGCGGCGCAACTCCTCGGGCCCAGAGCCGGTGGTCGACGGTAAGCGGTGGCTCATATTGCTTGATAGCGTTTTGAAAAAGCGTTCTATAAACGGACGTTTATCGGGATCTCTTGCAGGACCTGCGTGAACTAGGCATCCCAGTTGGTCGCGTAAGGCCTTTAAGGTGTCTTCTGCAAAATGCGCTTTGGCGTTATCCAGGCGGATTTCATCCCAAACGGCATAAGCTAATTCTGGCAGGTGCTGCGAAGGGAAACCGCCGGTCGGGCCATAGCCCAACCCAGAAATCGTAAAGGATACTGGGGCATGGGGCTGAACGGAATTTTGTACTGCCCGGATGACATCATGCCGGTCATATTCCACTGCAAGCGCCAAATGGTAGCCCAAAATGGCGCGGGTATAGATGTCGATGACAACCAGTACCCAGATGCGGCTGAGATCCACCTGCTGTTCGAAACCAAAAGGATCCGGACAGGTGATGGAAAGCCTTATATCGAGCAAATGGCCATCCAACTCAACGGCTTGATAGGGTCGGGTGATTGCCTGCAAGGAATTGGCGGGTAAATCGCTCCGACATCCCTTGCTACGCGCGGCGCCGGCTGATTTGGCCGCATTAGCAAAACTTTTGCTTGCCAAGTTTTTGATTACCTTTGACAGGGAGCGGATCCCCCTTTGGCTCTGGTTAAGCGGGTAGTCAGTCTCCTTCAAGCCCAGTGCACGGCATTGGGCAATAAAGCTGCGATGTATGTTTTTTAACCCTTGGACGGAAACATGGCCATTAGGGCGGAGCCGTAAAAGCAAGGGGGTTTTAGCTAATTCCCGCTCTAAGAAGGCATTAAGTTCGGGGTAGCTGGCCAAAAGCTGCGCCATTGCCCCCGTTTTGCCACCTTTATGGTCAAGCAAATAGCTGTGTTTAATAGGAGCTTCCCGATGGTGCGGCTTGACGCGTACGTTTGACAAAAAGGCACGGAAACCGAATATCCGGCCATCCTTATGAACTGTTGTGGCGCGGCTTACCAGCCGGTAAAGTTGGTGCCGACGAACCCCGGTTTTTTGTTCAATGTCGGCCAATCGGCTCCCGCGTGCAAACAGTTCCATCGCCAAGCTTGCTTTCAGAAAACGGTCTTGCTCCTGACTGGACAGTGATTCGACCAAAACCGACGGCCAAGCCGCCAGTTTTTCGGGGGTAATCTCTGAACGGTCAATCCGCATGTTGGCGTCTTGGGGAAAGCGGAAGGAAGCGGTCCCATGGCCTGGATTTAAGCGATGGGGCCTGAAGTGAACCTTTCGCAAGGGCATCAAATACGCAAGCCCTTACCCACGAGGTTTCTTGGTTAGCCAACAAATTTTCCAATTCCCCTAAGGTGATGGAACCGGCGCACCGTTTAACGATGTCAGCGGTATGGTCATTTGTCAGCCAATGCCGATAGGAAACAATGTAGGGCAACATAGATTGCCAATTTTGGGTCAAAGTGACACTACTGTCGAGCTGGCTTGGCCGAAGATACCGGATACGAAGTGAAGGGGGACTGATCAGGTTTAATTCTGGCGAGCCTTCATCCCGGGAGACCAGAAAGAATTCAGTGTTTCTACTTTGTATCCAAAAATCAATAAGGACGGGTTTCCGGTCTTGTACTTCCAGAAAATCCGGCCGTTCACAAAATGCGTTGACCCAGGGAAACGCTTCGAGCAAAAGCCACTGCCGCACCTGAAGATAAGAAAACAGCACCAGTGGACGGCCTAGTTTTGGGCTAAACACATCAAACCGATCGCTATAAGCTTGACGCTCTGACTGACAAGGTTTTGGGTAGCGCATTTAGGGGTCGCCTTTCGAAAGATAAGGGACGGAACTGGATATTCCCTACTAAAAGTTCCAAAAATACTTCGCATTATTCTAAATGTACCAATAATACTTCGCAAGAAAACGAAGTATTATTGGTACATATTGCAAAGTCCATGTTATTAACATATTGATTTTAATCAGTTGAATTAGTCTAGTCGTTGTTCCAATAATACTTCGTTGTACGAAAAAGGGGGGGGTTTGACCCGACAGTTTTCAAAAATGGCCTTAAAAATCGCGAAAAACAGGGGGGGTTCGATAGGACACAAAAATAAAACAAATAAAACAACGACATATAAGCCATAAAAATGGCTTTTTTTTGCAGTAAAAATCACCCATTTTGGGGTCATCAAAAAAATTTTGCTCCTTTAAGTCCATCAAGAGCCGCATTTCCATTCATTACCAAGGTTAGTCGAATATCAAATGTCAAAAAAAGGACACCTATCCCCTGTCACGGAACCTAAACAAAAATAACACGGCTTTTTATTTTGCTTTTTCATCCATGAAATCGGGCTATGGCTATAACGGCAAATCCGATCAGCCCATTGATAGAAAATATCCTCTCATGGTCAAGAAATCGCCGGTTCTCCTTTTGTTTCGGGTTTAACGCCGGAAACAAGGCCGACCTGAACAGTGCATTAGGCGCTGCCCGTTTGCTGTCATCCCAAGGATCCAGTAAAACCGGTGTGGTGTCTTTCGTGATGGGCCTGTCTTTTTTCCGCAGTGCCGCGCGTTCAGCAATTCCCATTAGGATTGTGGCGGGGTCGCGAGGGGAGTCTGGTTTCATGGTTGTTGGAAAAGCTGGATAAAAAAATACAAACCTCCAACTATCGCATAAAACCCAAAATTCTGTCGGGTCGAATCATCGCCAAAAAAGGGGGAGGTTCGACCCGACAGGTCTGCAAAAAAGGGTAAAAAAACGGGCAAAAATGACAATTTTTGTGTAATCGTCCAAAAAATGGTCAATTTTTAAGGTATAACAATCTAGTGTTATGGTCTATTGAATAACCCCTTTATGGGCGGGTGAAAGGTTTTCTTGGGCGGTCGTTTCCGCCCGGTCAGTTTGAATTTATGACGCCCTTTCTTTTCGGTTTCCTGTATCTGAGTCTTCTAGAGTAAAAATGGTTTGACATAAGTTTCTATGGAAACCATAATTAAGATGTTTCCACGGATACCTCATGATGAAAAATCCCAGCACCCCCACCACAAGCTCCCTCGATGTGCATCTTGGCTTCTGGTTGCGTTTCGTATCGAACCAGGTTTCAGGCCGTTTTGAAAAGCAGCTCGAAGCAAACGGCGTTTCTATCACTGAATGGGTGGCGATGCGGACCCTTTACCAGCGCTCCGATGTCACCCACGCCGAATTGATCGGCGCCCTCGGCATGACCAAGGGGGCGGCATCAAAAATCATTTCAAGGCTTGAAGGCAAGGCATTGGCAGTACGGCGATTGGCGGATGAGCGTGCCCGCGAACAGGTGCTCTGCCTCACCGAAACGGGTGACCGGCTGGTGCCCCAATTGGCTGCGCTTGCTGACGACAACGACGCTTTTTTCTTTGGCCATCTTTCCGAAGCCCAACGCTTGGAGCTGATGGATCTGATGAAAGGCTTAGTTAGCCATCATCAGCTAAAACAAGTGCCAACCCGATAACCCCCAATCCTATTAGGAGATCAGTATGGACAATT
>Ga0247832_1001975_pt1 | contig 33341 bp, 35 predicted proteins | sample LaCruzMarch2015__10_FD_192407 | JGI IMG/M metagenome (GOLD analysis project Ga0247832, IMG submission 192407) | Freshwater microbial communities from meromictic Lake La Cruz, Castile-La Mancha, Spain - LaCruzMarch2015_4m | ecosystem: Environmental > Aquatic > Freshwater > Lake | place: Spain... | reverse complement strand
GTTGCATTTTAACCCGCCAAATTCTAAAGGTATGTCAAAAAGGTACGAATCTATGATTTGATTTTTGGCCTCGATTTTCGCCTCTGGGAAGGGTAGAGTACCAAGGTATGCAAAAAAGGTACGAAACTACGATATTGTGTTTTTGCCAATCAGCCTCTGGACACAACCTGACTCCGCCACGCTGAACTCCGCCACGATTTCTACGCAGCCCGCGATATTCAGCCCTCCTCTAGAAGCCTCTAGATATGAGAGAGCATGGTGTCGACAAATGGCGTCTTCAAAGCACATGCACAGATGACTCGCCTGCTCGTATTTCTACTTTTTGGGTGTGTCGAGTCCTTTGTCGGCGTTGTTGCAACTCGGCGGACCAGGCCGTCACTATCGTTGTATCAACAGGTGATATCAATGACTGCCCTTGAGCTAGATAGGCTCTATGCTGAATCATTTGAACTCATAGACGAATGTGCTTCATCGGGTCAACCAACGGATCAGTTGTATGATGCAGTCCGATATATTGACAAAAATGCAATCAGGTTGTATCCCAACGAGGACGCGAAGGTGCAATTGTGGGATAGAGCACACGGTTCATGGAAATTATCATTGGCGTCTGGAGGTGGAAAATCTACATCATTTAAGCCTGTTCCAATTTTTGCCTTTGCAATGATCGACGATAAATGCTTTGGTAATGGAGTTGGAATGAACAATGGAGAATCAATTATACTTTCTCTATTAGGGCCACATTACTTCAATTCGAAACGAAGACAAATGGGAATCGGAATAGAGGATGTATTTCTTTTCTCCAAGAATATCACGCAATATATTCCTCGGTTTGTGGGAGATGGCATGCTCTTGGGTAAACGTCCTGAGGATTTTGAAAAGATGGGGAAATCTCGCATGCCTGCATTTACCATGATCGGTGCCAGTGACAAGTCGTTGATTGCTAGAGGTGGTTCAGGAGGGATTGCAATTTGGACGAGGCTGAAGAAGGATATTAGACCAGCTGCATATGATATGGTACAAAAGACTTAAAATAATTGAATGCACAAGATATGAATATGGTGACTATTCTTTATCCTTCTCTCCTGGCATGCCTGCCACATCATTTCTTAGGTACTCGAGATGGGCGGGAACAACGGGTTCTTCATTTTTAGTTCGGCATTTTCATGCCACCATGGCTCGACGTTCCATCATTGCCGCCGGCATTGCCATCCACGCATTGTTTCTTGTATCATGCTGCCATCCATTCAAAGTGAATGATCACCATCAGCGTGCAACGTCAATTTCGACGACCTCCCGATCACATCTACGATCGCAGATATTGGATTTCATTGAGCCATCCACAGGAGTACGAGTAAAGCTCATTGGTGCGATGCACTACAATCCCGCATCGATCAAGTTGGCCACCGACAGTATCAACGAACTTGCAGTGGATGGTAAACTCGGTTCGATAGTTATTGAAAGCTGTGATATACGATGGAACGCTACACTCGAGAACGAACTGTTCGTACGAGAGGCATTACTTTCTGAGATGAAGGCAGCGTACGACCTTGGACTGGAGTATCGTCGACCGGTCGTACTAGGAGATCAACGTATTAATGTTACCGTCGCTCAATTGCAAAGTGGATTGAAGGAGACTGTCCTCGATCTACTTCAACCATGGAATGGGGGATGGGGACGTCTTAGCGAGAGCATAACTACGGCACGAGAGGTGGCAGTCCCTATGGGTGAGAAATATCTTGGCGCTGATTCATTCTTTGATCCAGCTCTTCTAGCATCGGCACCCGTCAGCTTCATTAAGTATCCACTATCGTACTTTGTGAAATCTCCCGCATTCGCGGTGGCTGTGGTGGCGCTGATACTTCTCGGGGGAGTCGACTCATCCGATGCCATGGTCGCTGATAGCGTGAGTGCACCGGAAATCTTTGGCAGCATCCTTATTTCAGTTCTGGAGACTGTGATTTTCGCTCGGATATTTCTAAAGGAGCTGCTTGCTGAAAGAAATGAAATTCTCGCGGCCAACATCCTTGAGCAATGCCGTAACTACGAGCTAAAAAACAACAATAATGGACTGTTTGGTAACTTCTTCCAAATGGGTAGAAATATTGACAAAGCCACAGACGCTGTGTATGCACCAGGAAGTGTGACGGGGAAATACGAGAGTGGAGAGAAAGTTGTTGTTGCGGTACTTGGGCTGGCACATTGCAATGGAATTATGAAACTACTCACTGAGGACTGCTGATCAGGGAAACTGGTTCTGAAAAATGACGCATGGATGACTACCAAAGAAATGTGGTCAATCCGTAGATATTAATAATATTAATGGCCATATCGCTAGTACACTGGATAATCAGAAAACCAAACTATTTGTCGTCGTCTTTTCGTTTCTTCTTACTGTTATTCCCCTCGTTAGACTCCAACATATCATGGCCCTCATCTCGACTCTTATTGTGAATCATAGTCATCACTTCCTCCCACTGTTCACTACTCATTGGTACAACACTCAACCGAGTTTGCTTAAAGAGTGCCATATTTGCAAGTGCACCATCTGGATTGAGCGAAACTACGTCCTTTAATTCCTTCAACGTGAGAACTATTGGAAAGGTCTGCTCATATTCGACCAAAACTGAATCCCATCTACAATTTTCCTTTGTTGACTTTTCATCATAGTATTTACTCTGGGTGTCGTATGCAGTTGGATCTGGTGCTGTCGTCCTCATGATCTGTACAGTGCCCACAATTCCTGGTACTTTTGTCTGTGAATGGTAGAAGAAGGCACGATCGCCCACTTTCATGGAACGGAGGATATTCCTCGCCTGAAAGTTACGTATACCGTCCCATTCCTCTCTCCTATCGCGCTTCATATCATCAATCGAATAATCGGCCGGTTCACTTTTAAGTAGAAAGTATTGTATTCCATTGTGCTCATCGTCAGCTGCTGAAACAGCACTCCGTTTCTTCGACGATGTTGACATTCGGAATGTTGGCGTTATAGACAGTGACCTATTTCCAATGCTAAATGCACAGCTTCGATCGACACCACTCACTCTGCAAGGATGGCAAAGAAGAGGAATTCTGCTGAATGAAAACGAAGATATAAGAGAGATGTTATTAATCCTCCCCACGTTCTGTACTGCCAATAGTTCGATAATCGTAAGCGCGATTGAGGAGAGACGGTGCGGCATCCACCACAACGGGAGCGAGGACTCCCCCGCCCCCCTTTTACACGCCAAAACACAAAACACAACTTTTCCCCACAAGCAGTCCCCGTCCACTACTACAGCCGCCAAGTGGACCGAACAAGAGTTGATGCCGTCTCTAACGAAGGTGCGAGTCGGCCGCTCATCCCCCAAACTCACACACAAATCATCGAACGACGAAACCAAGAAAACTGCTGTGTCAAAACGTACTACGGGGAAGAGGAAAATAATATCTGACCCTGCCAAAGGTTATGTCGAAGACGATGATGATGAACATGTTCAACCAGCGAAGAAAAAAAGAGCAAAGAAATCCCCCAAGAAGACGGAAAAACGGAATGTGAAAGAGGATACAGATGTTGTTGAATTAGTGGTTGAAGAATTCTCTTGCCCACATTGCGATAAAAAGTTTAAATCCCAGCCAGGTTGTAAATATCATGTTGGTGAGTTTTTAACTTAACACTCTACGTTCTCTAACTGCCATTTGTATTTTCTCACCTATAAATCTATGTATATGCTGCGCAACTCTCAATTATCGTAAAATTAGATCACAAAGTGTGTCAATTGTCAATAAAAGAAAAACACAAAATGGCACGAGACGAAGCGAACAAGGCCAGGATGGAAGAACTTCACCAATTAACGAGAATGGAAGTTATTGCTGCTGCTGAATCTAGTCCTGCTGATGGGAGGAGACCTAAACGAAGATGTACGACATTGAGTCCAAAGAAGTCCATCTATGCAGAGGATAGTGACGATGACGATTTGGATGAAGACGAGGGGAAGGTGGGGAAGAGTAGAAAGAAGAAAAAATCTACATCCGGTAAGATGAAGAGCGGTCGAAAGTCTAAAAAGACTGATGATCTCGATGATGAGTTTAGTGGTGGGGAGAGTGGAGGGGGGGACGAATCGGACGAAGAGTTTGATGCAGTGGTAGATGAAGAGTTAGCTGACGACGATGCAAAGGAAGGTAAAAGCAAATTGAAACGGTCGTCATCCGCGTCTACTTCTGGTGATCGGCTGGAAATGGCCGTTAAGAAATTGTATAAGTTGAATGCCGGTGAACAGTTTGTCACCAAATTTGGAATAGTTGAGGTAATTGCAGATGATCGTTTCCCGGACGAGCCCGATGTGTCAACCGCCGGTGATGCTATCTCTGTACGTGCATTTCTTGGAAGACAAGAGAGGTATCATGAACGAAAGATGCTAGTAATGGATCAAATTGCTACAGGGACACGATACCGACGTGAGGAATTGAACAAACTTTACTCTGAATCCAGAGCCAGTGGTACATCCCTCCCACAGAATAAAGTGTGGGACTTGTATTGCCAATCGCTCACATGCAAGCAACTCTTGACTGAGGGATTATCCTGGGTGTGTAGCAACAATGATTCGGTGAAAGACAAACAATTTGATACAGGCGAGGAACATGATCCGCGTTATCCGAACGAATACTCTCCGAATCGAATAGTCGAATGTAAACTTATTTCTGATGGGAGAGATGTTATGTTATTCTCGTCGGATAATGATCAGGATGGTTTCAATACCACAAGAAGTGCACCATCCAATACAGATAACCCAAGTCAGATGCGCCTTTTTCTTGCACGGAGAGAGCTTACGAAAGGATACGATGCTTCAAGGACAGTTTTCAAATGCAGTCGTTCTGGGCATACTTCTACATATCGGGAGGGTGTTACACGTTATCTTGATATATGCCAGGAAAAGAAGGACAAGAAATGGGAAACTAGCCAGCAGCGTATTGAGGCAATTGAAAACATGGCGCTTACTGAATGTCGTCGTGATTCTCTTTTAACTTCCTTTCATGGTGTCGTCAAGGAAGTCAAACGTAGCGGTGAGTGTTAGTCTTTCATTACAATTTTACTCCTCAATAATACTGCGCTAATCTTGCCCGTCCTACGTATTGGAGAAGGTGGAGGGTATGTTGGAAATCCGCACAATATCAAGGAACATAAGATGCATAAAATGCCGCCATACTTGGTGTTTAATTCTAATAGATCATCCATGTATCCAGAAATTTACGTTTCACTTGGGTTCAGGAGAGGCTCGCAAAACAGAAATTGGAGCATGAAAACCAAACAAGATGACGGCTACGTACCTCCTCATGAAAGGAAGCGACTAAAGAAAAAGGAAAGAAATAGGGTGAGAATGAGTCATCCGGGTGCAAAACCAGCATCGATTATGTCGTCTAATATCACTAGTACGAAGAAACCAGTATCAAAGTCTACTTCAACGGTGACCAAGTCTATGGTCGCATCAATGACCGCATCAAACGAGACTGGCAGGAGTGCTACAAAGCAAAGATCAGCCAATACTACCAAGAAAAGTCTTGATTTAGATGATCCAACATCTTTTGATTTACCAACTTTGCCGTCTAGCTATGACATCCATGAAATGGATGTCGACTTTGAAAACTTTGACAACGTACCAGATATGATGCCTCTCGAGGAATCATTTGAACAATTGAATGGCTCCGTTGACACTGATACTGCTGTATCATCTGCTCCTCCTGAAAAGCGTAGCCGCGCGAAGAAAGCATCCGGGGGATTACAAATCCCCGCCTCAACCCGTCTTACTAATGAAAAGACATGTACTGTCATAGACACGCAGGTCTTGGCCGCCGAGTGCGAGGCTGGTAGATATCCCTCCATAAATCGCTTCCAGGGAGAGCACGATGTTCAGTGTACGATATGTCGTAAGCCTCGAAAAACAACTCTTATCAATTGCGATTTTTGTAAGAATTCATATCACCAGCTTTGTCTTGACAAATCAATGCTATTGAAGACCCCACAAGTTGTTCTACGTCAAAATGAACCTGATGATGTGCCCATGTGTAACAAATGTATCAGCACTTGTCTGTTTCGACGTGGGAGGGCAGAAAATCGACGAATGAATAAGTGGCAACATGAGCTTGCTAAGGCAGGACTAGGAAATGTCCCAGAGGCCGCTTTGTTACGAGAGGAGGTGAATCTCAATCAAGTTGATGAGGGAGCCAATGCTGATGAAAAAGTGGTGGGAGAAGGAAATGCGAAGGATGACACAACACCCACGACCTATGAGCCCTGTCCTGACGGTGGCCCTGGTGGCTTAATCTGTTGTTCCTACTGTACCGCGGCATATTCACGTTTCCTAGTGAACACCGCAAAGGAGATGGAGGCTCAATCAGTATCCAGAGTGGGTCAAGAAGTTAGTGAGATACTGGAAATGTTGGAAGATGCTAAGCAAAGACTTCAGAGGATGTCGTATGTATCGCAGTCCAATGAAGATAGGCGCAGTCTCCTTGAACAGAATCAGACAGCTCACAGTGAATCTAATCTGCTGTGATGCTGTCCAGAAGGAACAAGTGCGTGATATATAAATAGGTATATGTTACATCAAGATAATTCATAATATGATTGCTTTTATCTAGTACCATATGGTATTTGTGCGAGCGGAATTAGCAGAAAGAATCGCTCGTTAGACTTCCCTCAACGAAGAGTATTTGTTGCATCGCAATAGTCTAAAACTCTAATGTAATCCAAATCCTTTGTGTCACCCACATAAATAAATCACTCGGGAATTTCATCCTTGCTCACCGAAAAAAGAAAAATCTATTCCTACATTAGAAAGAGAGAATCTAGTACTCTTTCTGACCATTTGTATAGTACCACGATGCAATCTTAGGTAATGGTACACCAATGGCATGTCCAAAAAGAACAAATTGATTCCTAATTGTATTGCCAATGACGCCGTGTATCATCCACCGACGTGACGATGATTCGACACATGCTGGTAATGTCACAATTTTCATCATCCGACCATCTTTATTACCACTCGTGCAATACCGTAGTTTGGCAGTGTATACTAAATCTAAATCTTCGAGTAATTGTTGTTCAGGAAATTGACCAAGATGAAAGAATATTGATCGTTTAATACTTAATGTTTGATCACCATAGGGTAATTGTCGATAGTATGAACGTAAATTGGCACCATATTCCACAAGACGTATACCTAATATTCTCGGATGTAATGATAGTGTAAATGCAGTCATTAACGTTGCTGTGTTTGATAGGAAGGCAGTACGTATGGCTTGTGTGTAATTCTGTGGTAATATTGTATCAGCATGTAGGAATAGTAATATCTTTCCTTTGGATATTTGTGCACCATGATTTTGACATGTTGCACGTGTTGTTTTCCCACTTGGTGATAACGATGGTGCAGAGAGTACTACATGTGCACCAGCATCTGTAGCAACGTCACATGTTCCATCGGTAGATCCTCCATCAACGATTATAACTTCAATATTTGTATCACCACCAGTAATTGCAGCCGAGATGGTTGCACGGATATTTGTACTTTCATTATATGTCGGTATAATGATGGATATTAGCGTGGAGTCAGTTATTATATCATCGGTCTCATAATTAATGATCGTCGATACGGACAGTGGGGTGAGAGGATGCAAGCAAGTAGTGTTTGTAAAAGTCGATGCCGACTCCTCTTCGATATTATTACTGATGGATATTATTCGACGTATGCGACGTACGGCATTGCAAACTATGACGTGTGCAATGTCAGTTAAGATCGTGGCCCAGATACGCATCATTTCGAGACGCGACAAAGCGACGCAACTCATCCCAACCCGCAACAAACACTACATACTTAAATATATCAATAAGTACGTATTTATGCAAATGAAATTCTCTACGCACGAAGAAACTCTCACACGAACGAGCCAACTCCGACGTTTAAAAACAAGAGACGCGGCGAATACGACTATTGTCTCATTGTGTGCGAGGCGGCGATACATACCTTTGTCATTGTGTGAGTCGACAGCTCTAGTAGTTTGAATAATAATTGTCATTATTGGTTGGAGCGGCTAGTTCAGCATTTCTTGATTTCAAGTTGTTGAGGAACTTCAATGATGAAGAAACGATTGCTTGGTGTGCTGGTATCAGCGGCGATCGGTGACGATATTGTTGTTCGCAGTAGTACCAACAACGAGCATCGACATCGGCGGCGGCGGAGCTTAGTGAGGGCAGATGATCCGATAGTAATACCCCTCCCAGCTGAATTGTTGCCGCGCCACAATGACAACAACAACAACAACAACAACAACAACATCTTATATTCCATTGAAAACAAGAATTACGATAATGCAGCAGATCTACAGCCCAACAATCTTCAACTATTACGTATAATCAACGGTCAGCCGACTATACAGGAACGTCATCCCTACATAGCCTCACTCCTAGATACCTCGACCATGTCACACGTTTGCGGTGGCACACTCATTGCTCCAGATATCATACTAACCGCCGGACATTGTTCGGGTTTCTTCGACGCTATACAGGTTGGATTGCACGACCTGACGGATCAATCTGGAACGTACGATACTTATGATCATCTACTCGTCGAGGAACATCGCGTGCATCCGCGATTTGGGAATATCATCATGAATGACTTCGCATTAGCCAAGTTATATGGCTCGACGGTAAGTGGCGTATCACCGATACGTATTAATAAATCACAAACCATCCCAAATGTCGATGATACATTATCCGTATTAGGGTGGGGTGTTACCGAGGTTACGGCCGACGGGATTGCCATTGAGGGTACTAGTCCTAATGTATTACATTCTATTAATGTTACTGCCATTACCAATGACGAATGTAATGAGTCAAGTGGGATATGGAAGGGTAATAGTGTTAGCTACTCAGGACATATTACCGATAATATGATTTGCGCATGGAGTAATGATCAAGATGCATGTAAGGGTGATAGTGGTGGGCCAATGATCCGTGCTGGCGAATCGGTAATTGACGATGTACAGATTGGTATTATTAGTTGGGGTCTAGGGTGTGCCTTGGACTCTTTTCCCGGTGTGTATGGACGCATATCATTGGAGTATGATTGGATAGTACAAAATGTTTGTGAAATGTCAAAAAGTCCACCTAGTTACTTTGGTTGTTACGATGGTATGACTTCGACAAGTGACGTGGATAGTGAAGTCGAAGTGGGTGAGTTTAAGATTGTGACTAGAGATGTAGAATTGATCGATGTGACAATAGCAATCGAATTAGATTCATTCCCAGAGGAAACTAGCTTTGTTTTGGAGGTTGATCCAGACATTGCAAAAAGTGTTGCATGGTTGTCACAGCCCATTGAGGGCAAGTCACATGTACCGCTCAAGACGTACACATCACAACCACTCAAGGCAGTGGCACATTCAGTAAAGGTGGCACAAGATACACTCTACCGACTAACAATATTGGATTCAGGAAGTGATGGTATACAACAACGGTCAAGAGATGGAGATGAATCTAATTTTCGAATGTGCTATGGCACCATAAGTGCCGAGGAATGTCTGAACGCACCAGTAGATTCTTCATCGGATATTGTTATATGCTATGGTAGTGGTGACTTCGAACTTGCACGGTCATTATCTTGTCAGGTAAACAAGATTGATCGGCCCCCTACCTTTGCACCATTCGCGATAGACTTGGATATATTTCTGGATGACTATGTTCGGACAGATTCACCCACACCTATCCCAACTATTGCTACTGTGACATGGCCGCCGACGATAACGCCGGCACCATCACCAATTGATGACAATAAAAATGATTTTAGCAATGACGGATCGTTAGCACCCACTAAGGCTGTTCCGACCGATTTTCTTTCGGGTAGTACGTTCGTCACGGACGGCATAGAAAATCCGGCTCAGACACCGAGCGATGGCGACACGTCGGCGACTGATGACACAGGTGATAATACGCGATCCAACTCGTTCAAAAAAAGAATGTTTACCACTTCCCTTGCTGTCTTGGTCATATCAGCCGCATTCTTTGTCATGTAAGTGGCCTATCTCCTACGAACATTCATTGAAATTTTGATAGAATTGAGAGAAAGACAATGCTACATTTGATTGTTCATGTTGTTAAGACTCATGTAGTATAATTTATATTATAGCAGCTACCATTTGTTTTTCTTTCATTCGATTTTATCCTTTTCCAATGAGCATGCAATCCTTGACCCCACCTCCTCAGCAAAAGGTGTAAGGGCCATTGTCAAGCTCACGGCTGTCAACATCAGCCTCGTCGTTTCTTCGTCCAAGATACCATGTGATCGTGCCATACGGAATGCCACGAACGCAAATTCCGACACCTCGCTTAAGAGGAAACCAGCCCGTGTCGACTCGCCAAGTGTCAATCCGAATAATTGACATAGACACGTTATTATCGTACCCTTAAGTGCCATAATCCCCAGCACGATCGATGCAATGAGACCTAATTTTGACGTTATTAGTGCTAAATCAATTTCAAAGCCAACACTGAAGAAGAATAATCCCACGAGTATGCCACGGAAAACACTTAGCTCGGCCTCAATCTTATGCTTATGTCTTGATGTCGCAAGTATCATCCCCGATACGAACGAGCCGAGTGTATTGCTTAATCCGAGTCCCTCGGTAAGGAAGGACATTCCCAGGACTGTACCTAATATCAAACCAACGAATGCCTCTTGATTACTGGCCAATACGACCCAATCGAAGAGTGGATCGAAAATGTATTTGGCACACATGCCCAGGGCAGAGATTGCCATTAGGAATGCTACGCCGGCGGATGCGAATGCCTTACCCAGACCACCTCCCCCCCCAGCCAACAACGGTGTAACAACTAATAGTGGCACTACGGCAAGGTCCTGCATAATAAGGATACCCAGTGATGACTTGCCATGTCGTGTTTCTAGTTGTTTGTTATCCTTAAGTAGCTGCAGTACGAACGCCGAGCTTGACAAAGCCAGACCACCCCCAAGCACGATCATTGCCGGACTTGACAATCCGCAAAGTTTAGCAATTAATGCAACGAAAGTTCCAGTAATAACAACCTGTGCCAATCCAAGTCCAAAGACATCTTTCTTCATACTCATTAACATATCAAAGTTGATATGTAATCCCATTTCAAATAAGAAGAAGACAATACCTAAATCTGCTAACATTTCTGTACGATGGACATTGGATATAAGTCCACCTTTAATCCCATTCGGACCCAGTGCCATCCCTGCTATTAGAAAACCAAGTATATTGGACATACCAATACGTTTGCATATCGGTGCTACTATCGCAGTCGTAGCAAGAAGACAGAGTGTGTCAGACTTGGCACCTTGAATGTATTCATACAGTCCAGAGAGGAGGTTGGATACCATGCTTCCCGATGATGAGGTGGAGGAAGATGACGCGGCGGTGATGGAGCCGCCGCGGGGTATGCCTAGTAGGATTGACTTGGGATCATGATGATCCTCGAGGATGGAAGAAATAACCGACGATGGTGATCGCCGACCATTATTATGCAACGATACCAAAGGAGAAGACGAATGGCGAGGATGGAAAGGAGTGCGTGCACAATCAATACTTGCAGTGGATAGTAGAACGAGGCTGACTATCAAGATGCTCGACGTCATGTTGTCGATAGGCAAAAACAAAATCGGGGCTTCGCCAGGCAGGAATCAGTGTTTAATGCTCCCTTGAGCGCAGCTGAGATGATGCTTTAGAGACAAATTCTACTTTGGGAAAAGAGTTTTTAGAATTATTATTACATCTTGGAAGTTGTTGTCATGATCAACATCCACAGAATGAGGGTACGATATTGTATATCAATCACTATTTCTTATCCTTGTCTTTGTCTTCATCTTTTTCTTTCAGGACAAAACGACCGTCATTATCGAACATATCAATCGTTGGCATACGTACTTTTACAGCCTCAGATATGATGGGGATACTTCCCGGCTCCTTCCCCAATAGTGAACTTCCAGTGCAATATGCCAATATCAGAAGCAATGTACCAAAGATGACATCTGAGAAAATCTCTCCAGCACCACTGGCTATGGATGATCCAGCAGCCCCCGTTACAATCCCACCCAACCCAAGTATCAATGATGGGAATATCAATGCAATATCAAGAAAGATGGCTTGCTGCATATTGAATCGAATGAGTCGATTGAGAGATGGATTGCCCGATAGGAAATTCAAAGCAAAGAAGGCAACAAATCCCGAGAAGGGAATGGAGCGGTATATCGAGAATAGTACTGCCAATATGATAACGAATGGATTAGCACCCGCATCGTCTGCCCCAAGCAAGAACCGTCCGTACTGTAATCCATCCATCAATGGGAAGAGGTAGGGTAAAACTGATAATACCTTGTCCGTCGTTGTGGGCTCCTTCTCATTAAGGAATTCCAGCTTGGCCTGTGCCAGTAATGCCTTCTGTTCCTGGCGTTTAACTTCCTGTATTGCCTTACTTGCCTTTTCTTTCTCTTCTCGTGCCAATGACTCCAACTGATTACGGAATCTGTCAACTGTTACAAACTCATCGAGTGCGAGTACACCATCGCCAGATGTGTCAAAGTATTGCATAAGCTCCTTCACTCGATTCTCTGATATTTCAGTCTATGATGGTTATGATTATATGCGTGTGTAAATTTGAGTTAAATATATAAAAATCTTGAATCTACAACTCAAGTAGTATATCAATGTTATGCTGTATATAGTATATATCATTAATGGCATGTCACATACCTTGAGTTCCTTTTCCAATCCCATCTTCAACTCATTCAGACTAACCACACCGTCTACATTGGTATCAAATCTGCGAAATGCCTTCTCGGCTACTTCGGCAAGCTGTGCGCAAGTAAATACGAGGTTAGTTTGATGATAAAGAAGAAGAAAACAATGAACCCTTCATGGATAGTGATCGATCACTTTTCTACTCACCTGCTTCGCCTTGTCGGCCTCGAGCGATGCTGCCTCAGCACGAAGTTTGGCTGCCATTTTCTTCAAACGTACTATTTCATTATCTTGTACATCGTCGGCGTTAGATGTCGTGTCATATAGTTGACTCGTCGATGGTCTAGGCGACGATAGATGGAGTGGAGGTCGGATGAATCTTGCGGCACGTGTGGATGGTTGTCGTTGGAGGGTACGCGCTGTCGGGTTGGCAATGAAGGCATCGACTGCGCAGGTGATGGTAATGGCTGTTATCGCAGCCGCTTTGCAACAAGGATGATGCATCGTAGAGTATTGGGTTGGGATAATAATATCGTCTCGGGGAGATGAAAATGAAAAATGAGGGTTTCACAGGTTTCACTTCAACACAAAATCCAAAAATGTCTGACTCTTCACATGTCGGCGACACCACGAGAACGGTGTCATCAAATGAATCATCAATAAAAGCCTGAGTCCAAGCCCTCAGCGTTCGACCACCTCACAGTTGCTTGATGGACTGACATTTCATGCATTGGCTCGGACTTCTCCACCACCTCACATATTACGTGTCGACTGACTGACTCTCATTGCCGATTACTTCGATAATTCGTGCTCCTTTTCACATTCGTAATCTCAATTAACACCCTGCTTATTGAGCGTCTTAATTGATGCCGGTCTCTCTGAGGAGAAAGCAAATGCTATCATGATGGATGCACATAAAGAAGGTCGAGGTGTCGTGCAAATCTTTGAGACCCAAGTAGCAGATGGTAGCGAGGGGGGGCAAGGTCTAGGCAATCTGTTGACGGAAGAGGTGGTTGAAAAGGCTGAACGGTTGCGTTCTGCTTTGATAACCGCAGATCTTCTTGTCGAGCTCGAGAGGATATTCTAACTCAACGTTTTAGAAAGTAATGATTCTTAAACGTCTACACATATTCTATTTGGTACCGACTAACATATCCAAACAACTGAAATCCATATCGTAGCGCAATGATAGCATATACGAAGCAGATGGCAGCAAAAGATGCGCTCTGCTTCAGTATTGTGTCTAATATACTCTTCACATCATCCTTGCTCCACTCAGGACATCTTTGAATAGGATTCTCGGAATCGCAACGGGAGCATGCCTTACCTGTATCAAGGTAACAAGCTATCGTTCCGTGCGAAAAAATGGACGGATCCAATATATTCAACGAATAGATGAGACTCGTCGTGAATATGGTCAACACTGCTATCACTGCTAACACAATTGTAAAAATGAATATAACGACTACGCCTTGCTTAAACCTCCGTTGCTTTCCATTGAGAACAGTATAGTATTTGAGGAACACACCAATTACCGCTGTCAGTGGATGGAATAAACGCACACAAGATGTGAGTGAAATTTGATCTATGCTGCGATTATCCACAATGACTTACCGGCCAATGCGAATGCACCGCCAGAAATTATGTATGCAACAGCAATCCAATAGACATCTTGTAATTCTGAGATCGCTGTGGCTTTGTACTCTGACTCCCTAAATGCTAATAAGTACCCGATAGCGCAGCAGCCTACTGCAGGCGTGAGAAGCCACAGCGGGATGTTCGATTCTTTCGACCTTTGGACGATGGGCACTGTTATTATGGCCTCGACTGTACGAGCATCAAAAGCGACAGGAACGAGTGAGCACTAAGTTAAAATGGACAAAGATAAATACTCAGGTAAATCACTCACGAATACAGAGAGTAAACCAGATCAATACCACAAGGCAGCATGCCCAAATGCCGTCTGCTGTGTAAAATATTCGAGTTGCCTGAAAGTATTTTGCCTGTGCATCATCTCTAATCTGAGTGCAATTTGTTGCATTGTACTTGGCGATGCACCACTCCTCTTCGGAATCATATTCACCCCCGCCTTCGATGGGCACGATGCACTGATTGTTTGCAGTCTGAGGTGGCTTACAAAAGATTTCTCGTGAGTATTCGTTGATTGGATCATCCCACCAATGCTTCGTATAAACAAAATTGACGTTGTAGTAATCGAATAATCCAATCATGAAATAGATTTGCAATGGGAGTACCCAAAGCAATAACCACATAAATCGCACTGACCCCACCAAGTTAACATCTCGCAGCCATCGCCTAGCAAATAAACACGTTATCCCTAAAATTGCACTGACGATGGAAAGAAAGTACACGAATAATTGAAGACTCCACAGCACCCCATTAACGAATGGACCATCATCTGCGCCATTATAGTGGCCTATGAAATTAGTGGAGAAGAGGAAGCCACCAACACCAGCCTGAACTATACAAAAGAATAGACATAGCATATTCATCCGTAATAGTATTTCACGATCTGTAGCATTTGAACCTAATTTCTTTGAGCACCAAAAACAAGGGGCAGTCCTTACAATGCAAGACCCAGCAAGACTCCATGATAGGTCACGAAGTGGATTGATTTTTGACCAAGCAGACGGCTGTTGAGGACTATTTGTGACCGTTCGATTACTAGATTGTGACTCAGATTGAAAGATTTCGTCGTCTTCGCCGCTCACGACCCATTGCGGAAGTGAGTGTGGAAACATTGTCTGTTCCGGTTCATGTTCGTCATCAACATCATCAATGTGTTCCTGGAATGTGACAAATTTCCGAGATTTAAGGTCGCTACACTTCACTTCGGCTTGACTCTTCGGTTTGCAAACTTCACAGTCTAGACAATCATTCCCTTTCTCCTTCATCTCTTCTGTGGAATCGAAGGACAGTTTGCTATCCTCACTGCCACATTCTTCCAATTTTTCCAGCATCAGACTATTGTTGATAGAGCTAGATGGCAGACTAGTGGAAAGAGTGCTAGCAGGTCTTGAAGTATCTGAGCTTTCAGTCGACTCCATGCTTTTGGCCCTCCCCGGTATCGGGCTCAGCCTCCCCATTGAAGAATCCCATGTAGTAGCCCTCGACCGCAGAGCGGGCAATCGTGATGCCACCGATGATTCACCCCGATTGGACGTCTCCCGCGTATTCCCGGGTGTGGTACTCGATTTGAAGCTCAGCCTCCTGAAAGAAGATGATCCAATCACTTCCCCCGATACATGGAATGGTGTATGGATCAAACTTCTACGACTATTTGGCTTGACATCATAGGATCTTGTCCCCAACGACGATAAGCTATTGCCCTCGTCGGTATAGGACCGCACTCGCTGTTGCTGTTTATCGAGAGTTGAGACTCCGAACGACGACATGAGACATGACACGAGGTTACCGAAGGCACGATTGAACCCGCCAAAATGAAAAGCACCGCCATCCCAACAACGGCCGGCAAACAACCAATGTTCAATGACGAGGGGGGCCCTTTTGATTTGATCGAACGAGGAAATGCATTCGACTCAGCTTACGATCATTGGCGATCTGCAGATTGTTACAGCCGAGCTTCGACTTGTTTACGTGATCAAGCAGACATCCTCTCAACGCAGATTAAAAATGGATATCACGACCAATCAGTAGTATCAGAGAAACGTAAGGTCGTGTCATTATTCCGTGCACAATCGTTGGAGTATTTGTACAAGGCACGTCAGTGCTTACTCAAAGCTATGCAATTCGAGAACGAACAAGATCACTCAAGGATGCTGGATGTGGCAAGGTTGGGTTCCGGTTCATTAGATCCATTAGCATGCATGATTTCATCACAGGATATTGAAAAGAGGAATTTAACATTCCGAAGATTATTCTCACGGTGTACCAATATGATGGAGGTCGGGATTCAGACGAATGCAGATAATGATGCAGACATCGATCAAATAAACATATCTTCCACAAACAATCGAATAGTTGCTCATCAACAATTGCTCGAGTCTCGTCTTGCGAAACTTGATTCATCACTGTTGCCCAATATCCCACCTCCCGTCGTATTTGGGTCTCATAATGGGACGAAGAATCGGATGGAGGAAATTCATCGTGGATTAGGAGGGCTCGGTGTATCATTACCTGATAGCAGTAAAAGGGATATATTACCTGACACGTTGTCCACTGAGGATCAGATGAAACTGATAATAAATCAAGCAAAAGATGAAGTGCGAATTGAAAGGGGTATTCATTTGGAAACCGGTTATTGTTCAAACATCTTAGATGCATCATTATCATCATCAGTCGATGATAATGTGATTAATGAAAATGATTCAATGTTTGACGGATTTGAAGATGAAGAGTATGACATCGATACATTGCTGTCGAAGACAGAAAGCCTTTTGACAAAGATGGGAATTAACACCATTGGCGAAAGTGAGAAATTTCATTCCGAGCTTGTGCAAATCAGAAGGATTCAGGCACTGCTGCTGGAAACTCGTCTGTGTCTGGAGATAGCTCGATCAAAATCCAACGATACAGTAAAAACGCTCGAGGATGAGGGTGATGATGATGAATGCTGTGTTCGGAATAATGATCAAAGTACTGTCGCTATGAAAAAGAAGGCACGGAGTCTGGCTGTATGTGTACAGGATTGTATTAACGAGCTATTAAATAGTTGGAAATAGGCACAATAGACATTGAATAGATTATATCATATTCATCTGCCATGCTTTGCCACCAGGACCAGTATAACTTCGGGATGCCAATCGCTTTCTCCGACCTACAAACGGTTCGAATGCGACAGGATCCCCGACACCTTGACAGGAATGCATGTTTTTCGAATAAAAGCAGCCAAGATCCTCATTCCATTGCCACGCACCACATTTCTCATCGCTGCAACATGCACGCATACACTCGACGGCGCTCCCACTTCCGTCTGGACGAACGTCGCCCAGTCCAAAACATTGTCCGACCTCCTCATTCGGGTTATACGTTGCCTCATCACACGCATACTTTCGTGTATCATCATCACGATCCTCCTTCTTCTCATCCTTCTTCCCACGCTTTGGTACGAGACGTTGGCCGTGCCATCGACGGGGGGCATGATCCGAGCACCACGCTGGGACTCCATCCTTTTCCATCCCAAGTCTCACATCTCCACCTTGAAGGCATCCAACGTCAGCACGATACTGCCATGTGATGCAGTTCAGGTCCTCGCAGCACGATGTTGCACATTGTGTAATGGATTTCGCGGAAGGAATACTCTTAAAACTCTCGGGACATTTTCCTCGAAGGTCTTCATCAGATTTCCACGGCGCATTGGTACAAGATGGCACTTCAATAACCGTCACTTCGCGTGACCGGGTCGTCATCGCCAGAAAAATAAGTGAAAGAGTAGCAAACGATGAGAGGATTAACGTTCGTCTAAGCGAATTGATGATTCGACAACGACGTCGTCGTTTATCCTCGTTGCCGTCACTACCACTACTACTATCGACAATGGCATCGTCTCTGATGCCGAACCTTTTCATCCCATCATCTTCACTACATACTCTGTCACGCTTGGATATCCACAATCACAATGTTTCAGTGTTGTGTGTATGACTTCAGGTCAAACATACTTGAACTCCCAAACTTTGCAGCAAGTGAAAAGTAGAGATATGTTCGCCTCTTTAACGAGATACGCGTCCTCTTCTTGTCCGTTTCAAGTGCTTGGGTTGAAGGGTAGTAAGAGATCATCAGTAGATCCCATTACCTATGAACAAGTGCGTGTGGCATTTCGGGATTTGGCATTCAAGCATCACCCAGACACCTCTCAAAGTGATGATTCGGAGAAAGAATTTATTCGTATAAAGACTGCATTCGAAGCAATCGAGGAAGATGATACTGGAATGGCCGTGGTGCGAGGCAATCGACCCTACATTGAAGATGAACACGAGACGAGTACCAACCAGAACGAGAAGAAGAAGTACAGTCCCTCCTCTCAGGATGAACAATTTCTTCATTCATCACTCGATCCACAAATTTTGCGTGAGCTTCATGACGTTGCGAACAAGTTGAATCCGGGGGGATTAGATAAAGGTGGGTTCTGGGCCTATGCCAATATGATTGGTCGAATGTCGCTGACTGATCTGCCACCCTTACGGGTTGATAGTGGTAATGACGCTTCGACTAATAATGACAGTGGAACCGACAAAGTGAAAACGAGACGGAAGAAAAAATGATTCTTTTTAGAGGTGATGACAAATTATGTTGAATTTTACTACTTCTAATTATATACATATAATTGAGTCGGATGGACATGCTGTACAGACAAAAATTGAACGACGACATACCCATTATTCATGTTTCAATGCTTTCAGAGTCATCCCTGTCGCACGATCGAGCTGATAAGCTGGGTTAACTCGATCATCTTTATTGTATTCACGAAATGTTCCAAACATTCTATCCCAAAGAACAGTGTATTGACCGTAGTTTGATTGTGGGATACGGTGATGTACATCGTGATGCTTGCTATCGAACAGTGTCCATCCATTGCTCTTCCCTTCTTCATTGGACGACCCCGATGGAATGCGTAACACAACATCGTATCGTGTATGATTTAAACCCGCAAGGACGCCACCTATCCCGATAAATAGTGCTGCCCCTACCCATGAAATATCCATACCGTGAAATCCCACAAGTGGCATACCCTTGACTACTAGATGTAATGCTAACAGGTGATTGAATTCACCCAAGAAAAACTCAATTGGCTGTACATTCACGGCATCAATGTTGGCACGAGATGGAGCCTTTTGAAAGTGATGATGCTTATGCACGTATGCATATATAAACTTGATATGTAGGAACCAATGAAGTAATGTGTAGAAAAAGTCATATGTAACAAAGAGTATTGGTATTGGAAGGATGGTATTAACAAATGATACCTCGTCCATTGCCCATACCCCCTTTCCCCCTCCGCAGCAATTGTCATGTTCGTCGACTAATGATTCTCCATTATGGTGGTGGTGGTGATGATCTTTGTGATCGTGATGATCATGTCCATATTTTATTGTGTCCCTCCTAACACTCCATAGATAGCCAAAGTAACAATATACGAAGATTCCCGTCATGCATTTATTAATTGCAATGAATGTCTTGTCCTTCCATGAAAAGTTATCCAAATGCTTCCCCCGCACGGGTATAAATGAAGCATTGAATCGTGGTATATAGTAAACCAATGTTGACATTAGTTCTAATGCTAGCACCACGATGATCGTGAGGAGAACTAGGTCCTTCGTGAATTGAGATGTAGCAATATTGTCAGCGAGTTGTTTTAGTGTGGCAATGGTCGATTTGTCATCTGAAGCTTTAGGTATAGTGGAGATTAGCCGCTCGACCACCGTGCCAATCGCGGAGCTCATGATCGATTCCATGATGTGGCTACGACAGGTAAGGCACTTGCTTCCACGCTCGCGTCCACTCGAGTTTATTTTTCTGACTCAATGGGGATTTAGCGGGAAGCCAGCGTCATCTTCCCGAGCAGCAACGGAATAGTATCTAGTGCTCATTACCACTTTAATACTGGCCAGTTACTCGTCGGTCTCATTCAACTTGTGCCCTCCACATGCATCGTCACCTATCCTCGCACTAAATTGGCAATCAAGAATACAACTGTCTGCCAAAAAGACAAGCAAACAAAAGTATTCGGTATCATCGAAGATAAAACAGAGATCTGAATCGACTTCTGGCTTCGGCGGTGCGGCCACCGAAGACTGTCCCTGTGGAACTGGTGTAGCGCACATGAAGTGTTGTGGCAAACTGCATAAAGATGTCAATGCATTTGCGCTTGCTACGGCAGAACAAGTGGTCAGGGCCCGTTACTCAACGTACGCGAAACGGGAGGTAGGATTTTATTGTTGCTTCGACACAACCTCTAAATAAGAATTTCATAACTGACATTAAGCATTGGAAAGAAACAATACAAACTAATTGTTATGATAATTTTGAATTGACAAACTGCGAGATTGTGGACGAAACTTATGACGGAGAGGGAGAAAAGGAGATTGCAAAAGTGAAATTCATCGCAAAGATGACACAGGTAGACTCGAAGGAAAAGACTGCATTCATGGAAACATCTCTTTTCGAAAGGGCAGGGAAACATATTGCAAATGGGGCTTGGCTTTACAAAGAGGTAATTTATGATGTGCTCTCTTTCGCTTCACTTTATTGATGCCTTTGTTTCACTTAACGAAATGCACCATATACAAACGCAGGGTACAATCGAAACAGCTCCTGGAGTGCCAGAGCCGATAAGACTAGAGGTTGATGAAGTGCAGCAGGAAAAGGCGATTGTCGGGAGAGAATGATGATATGGCTAGAATGAGAGCTATGTGCAATATCATCTTAAACCTATGATTTCCTCATCAAAGAACTGTGCACTGTTTGCATTGGACCATCCACCCTTTCTATTGTAGCTGTCCCTAAAATTCGAAGCCTATTTATTCGATCTCTATCCAAAGTCACTTCATTCGTTCTTTTCATTTCAGACACTTTTCTCTCTACTCTCTCAGTACCTTCCATCACGAGTTGGTCCAACAACTTGTCTTGGCTGAAGGCAGGTTTATACCTCTCCTTGTGAATTCCACCCCCAAACTTTTTATAGTGATGCACCACTTCCCAGTCAATAAGTTGCTGTGTTCGTTCCTTCCCATAGACTCGTGTGATCCAATCATCAATGTAATAGTTATCAAATTCATTAGCATAGTATGAATCAAAAATTGAGTAATGTGATGCAGCATGTACCATATCATGTGTCATAATCTCTTGTTTCCCTTGATGGCAAGTTGGTCCAACCACCCCCACATTTGTAGGATAGAACGATTGAAGTGCACTCGTTGCTAATGTGATCCATTCAGTCGTTACAAATTCAGAATCATCATTAACGCGAACAATGTATGTCGCTCCATAGTCGAATGCTGCTTGACAAACTTCGTTAAAGGGGATACGATTCGGACGGTCTCCAGTGATATCTTTCCGTATCGAAACATAGTTGATTGGTATCGTTTCATGTTTATCATCAAACACTATCGCAGACCCGTCACTGCTTCGTGGTGAAAGATGATGGTGATTGTCCTGTCGCCAATATTCATCGTCGTGATCGTACCCCAGAATTAGTTCAACTCGGAATCTAGCACGTTCTTCCTTCGAAATAGATCTATAAATCGATGCTAGGAGATTCTTCTCTATAAAATCAGCAGGATCATAATCACCCGTCTGTTTGATACACGCGACAATGGCAACGAGTGGGATAATAGCTTCGAGTCGTTGTCCACCGTAAAACTCATCTGTGCGAGGAGGCCATCTTGCAATAGTGGTTCCGATGATAATAGCAGCGAAAGAACATATGAGTAGAGTCCTCATACGCTTTAGAATTAGCAGAGACGTATCCACCGACGACTTTGCCCGTCTGCGGATGGAACTATGCTTCATGCTTCATGCTTCATATTTCATTCTTCATCTTATCTTTCATCAGGGAATGACGACAGGGGGTAAATGGCGCGCCTGACCCGCGATCGACCACTCAAGACCTTCGCACCAAAAAATCAACTGCCAAACGTTCTCGTGCGAATGTTTGAACTCTGGAAATAACGTTCGATCGATCGTTCGATCGGATTTTTTGGTGCGAAGGTCTCGAGTGGTCATCGCGGAAAATCAAGGCAAAATGCGCGCCTTTACCCCCTGTCGTCATTCCCTTGCTTTCATGATAAGCAACTTTCAGGTAGTTACGTAGGGGATCAGGTAGGTACCGGTCAGATGAGTCGGTGCTGTTGGACGCGTGAGGATGACAGCATTCAGATCCAGGAAGATCCTGAAACTTTCTCATTGAAAGTAGACAATGTTTATCATCATCATCAGATAAAGCATGGGAACAAAAGAAACGGGAATCAAGGTCAGCTTAGATAAGGAGGACATAACTTTTGACTTTTAAGAGACTTATAGCCGAATTTAGTCACATTTAATATGTATGCAATCATTTTCGCTCCCATGTATTTCATCGCCATAAACAGAATAATGAAAAAGGTACCATGAGTTAGCCAAGCCCCTTTCTTACTCCTCACCCCCTTCATCATAACTAACTGCCTTTACAATATCTCTCTTGCTGCGGACATTGGCACCAGATAGCTTGTTCGCAGTCTCAGTAAATCCATCACCAAAGTCTCCGAACTTGGGAGCACTATCATCATCTAATGAGATCATAAAGTCCTCAAGGCCAGTAGAATCAAGTTTCAGGCCTTTTTCGTTAGCAAGGTGCAAGCAACAGATGAAGTAAAATGAGACTGTGACATCATGCTGACTTTGGGCCATTTCCATCTTTTCTACCGTCTCCTTGAAAGACACGAATCGAGGTTCGGCCTTCGGTAGTCCCTCATCTTCGTAAATATCATCCTCTTTCTCTTCATCGACGGAATTCACCTCTGTAGGTAGTGGTGCCGACCAAGTAGTCTTATCTTCCAACTCGGCCCACAAATCTTGCTTAAGACGACGAACGTCGACCTTCTTGGCAACAGTGGCATAGGCAATGTCAATCTTCTCAACCTTTCGAACTTCGTCAAATTTAATATTGTAATCGACATCATCATCTCTTGGCTCTTCGTCATCTTCACCACCGTAGGCAAAGGTGAACCCTCCATCATCATTACCACCAAAATCATTTTCGTCATCATCAAAACCAAGAGCATTGTCATCAACGTCATAGAATCCTACCGTCTTGCCCACATGCACCTTGTTATCATCTGTTGGAAGCTTACGAACGATGGCATTCGGACGAGAGAAGAGTCGCGTAAGCTGTGATATATCAACGTTCGCATCGGGTGGGAGGAGGAAGTCTTTCTCGGCCTGGGGCATCTGATATGGATCCTTCTTCGTCTTCTTGCTGCTCTTCATTGTCTTCGTCTTTTCGAATATCGCATCAACTCTAGCGAAGGAGGGACGGTGAGTTTTTAATGATTGAATGACATATATTAAGAAAAGAATCAGAGGAACTCACTCGGATGTCTTGCCAAAAGTGATGAATGCACGATCTTTCTTCACTGCCTTTTTCCTCTCCTTCTTCTCCACGTGTCCGTCATCATCGAACATGACAGTCTTCTTCCCTCCTCCCCGTTCGTCCTTTTTTGTCGCAGACAAAACAGGTTTCTTCTTCCAATGCTGAGATCCAGCCCATAAATTCCCATCCGTCGCCCGTTCGAACTTCTTCATGTCAAAAAAGGCATAGTCAGCATTCCCACCAGAATCACCCTCGTAGAATGCATCACCATCACACAGTGCATCAAGGAGGGTTTTGGTATTACTGTACGATCGTGGATTGACGAACGTTCCTCGTGGTGAAGACCCGTAGTCGTCATTGTTGTCTGCACCTCCACCACCAAAGCTGGCGATATCTGGCGCAAATTCTCCCTCTCCACCATAGTCGTCTGCTCCAAAGTCTGCTCCTGTACCAGCATTATCGTCATCGTCATCATCCATGTCAAGCCGAAAGTTTGTGTCGAATGACATCCCAAGGACACTGCCCCGACTCCTTTCGAGGGCTATTACATGAATGGACCGTTCAGCCTCCTTTTCCTCCTCATCTCTGTTGTGATAGTAACGAGAAGCACGATTTTAGAAATGTAAAGAAAAAATGACGCTCGTACCTTTGACAAAATATCACACAGATATTAAACTTACGGTGCATCGTACAGCCTAAGTCGCTTACGTCCAACCTCTTGTGCCCTCTCATCGACCCCGTAACCCTCTGCCTCAAGTAGCGCATAGTCTCGACGTAGACTCTCAAGTTGTGGCACGAATGGGGCAGAGGCAGGTGATCGATACCCATATGACGCAAGTGTCGATGCTAGCTTGGCACCAAGTCTTGATACGTCAATGTCACGCTCATTGTTCTTGAATGTTGTGGTGACGTGCTCGTTTCCCTCCTCGTTAGTCGCACCATCACCAAAACTTTCACTATTGTTGTTTTCTTCATCCTCTTCGTCTTCCTTGGAATCAAAGACGATGCGACACCCACGACGTTGCGAGACGCCAAGGTTACCAAGGAGTAGACCCTTCGCCCCACCTTCATCAAAACTCTTGGACATCTTGTGAAATAGTGGATCGATATCGAATGCCGAATCTAGACGGGACATGTTGATGTTGGCTATTTGTGGAACATTTCAATGTGCATTGTGAAAAAATATGTGCGCAGCGTGAAAAAAGATATGTATTTCTCTTTACGTCCACCTGAACTTACCCATATTCGACTCGAGTGTATCGGCCTGTCTTGTATTCGTCCTCCTCTTTACGACTTTCTCACCATTACCCCCCGCTCCTCCTACTTCACCTCCATCCTCTGTCATGCCACCATTGTCCATCATGCCATTGCCACCATCATCATCCTTCGAATTGTCACTCCTATTGAGATTTGCAAGAACACGGAATGAACTTAAATGTACATCATCCACACGGTAGGAGTATATCTTAACAGATGCATCAATGGCACATGATGCCTTCGCAAAGTTAATACGTCCACGTTCATCCTTATTCTTCATCTTTCGGACCTTGGATAATGCCTCACTTGCCTCATCTCGTGGACTAATCATCTTTGGACTTATCCCATCAGAAGTACCATCATTATCATCATTGATACCACCACTCTCCTCAACGATGAATTTGTCCATATTCTCGATAAGTTTAAATCCCCAACTATTATTGGCATTGATCTTATTTTCGGCATTCATGCGTATGGCACGTCGATATATCTCACCGAGATGTTCCGAGGATGTAGCGCCGGGTGAATTACCGTCGTCGTCGTCCCCTCCTCCTCCACTGGGACTGCCGCCACCGTCAATACCAACTTCGCCATCCTCACCGCCATCCATGGCGCTTGCAGCAAGAAATCGCGCCGATGATCGTCGTCGACGACGCTGTTGTTGCTGTTGTGTCTGCTTCTTGGTACCACCACCACCGCCGAAAGCATTGCCCTTCTTCGATGATTTCATGGAGGTAGCATTCGTTGGCGTCACTTCCTCCTTACTACTACCACCGCCAATGGCCACAGCCCCATCCAATGTGAATTCAATATCACTATCCTCCTCCTCGTCATCACCAGTGGTGGTGGAGGCGGTAGCAAATGCTGAACTGCTACGACGACGTCCACGACGGGATCCTGGAGACTTCGTGGGTGAGAAGGAGACGCGTTCCTTCTTCTTTTTCATCGTCCCTCCTCCTCTCGGTGGCTTGCTATTCGTCATTGCTCCTCCTACTACTGCCTTGATGGGGCTTACATTGTCATCACCACCACCACCGTCGTACTGGTTCGGGTCGGCGTTTTCCGCCGCCATTGTCGTCGTCGACATCATTGTCGTCGTCGTTGTAAAAATTTTTGGCGCGGATTTATGTACACCCTATGTATTTGATGCGACATGACGACCCGGGGGAGACGAATACAGTACGTTTGGGGTCAATATGCGATGCGCAATTTGAGGGCAAATTCAGCGCGACCCCTACCTAGATCACTAGATAGTCGATAAATTCACTAATTTTATGGTTGGAAGGAAGGAACCCTTTAGTGATCGAACGAGTCCTTCCGCACTCGAAATCCGATGCCGCATCGTCGCAAGCGGCCTCATTTTTCTAACTCAGAATGAAAGCTGTGGTAGTCCATAACACAGGTGGAATCGATGTGCTGACATACACCTTGAATCATCCTACCATTCCCAAAGTCCCCCCGCCTGGACATGCACTTGTTAGGAATGAATACGCAGGTCTAAATTTCATAGATACCTATCACCGCAAGGGATTATATCCAAGACAATGTCCATTTATTTTAGGACAGGAGGGTGGTGGAATTGTAGTGGCGTTACACCCTAGCAGCAGCAGCAGCATCATTAGCGATTCAATAATTAAAGTTGATACACGTGTCGCTTACAACGCACTCGTTGGTTCGTATGCCGAGTATGCAATTGTTCCAATTGACAAACTTGTGCCTATACCTAATGATATTGGTATGACAATTGCCGTGGCATGTATGACACAGGGTCTAACGGCACATTACCTATCATCATCAGTAGGTGCAGGTATTGCCAACGTCGGTGATTGGGTATTGGTGTATGGTGTTGGGAGTGGCACTGGTCAATGGACAGCACAAATGTGTACATTACGAGGATATCGTGTCATTGGACTTACATCACGATGCAAGATTATTGTAAATGATGATGATGATGATAACTATGATACAGAAGAAACAGAAGGTGATGTGACTGCAGCACAGAAAGCACGATTCGGGTGTGAGGAGCTAATAATACTCGAGAATGAACCAAACAAATCGTATGCATCTTACACATCGGTTGATATTGTAAAACGTGTTATGGAAATCACTGGCGGAATTGGATGTAAACTCATAATCGATGGTATTGGCTTATTGACGTATGAGATATCATTAAACTGTCTTGCACAACGGGGGTTGTTTGTTTCGTATGGGAATGCATCTGGTCCTGTCCCACCCTTTCCGGTATTACGTCTACTCCCACAGAGCGCATATATGACCCGTCCAAAGTTAAATGATTATATTAACACAAGGGATGAATTACTGGCAAGGGCAGAAGAGGTGTTTGAATGGGTAAGGACAGAGAAGCTGAATATTGTAATCGACAAAGTGTTTGCCTTGGATGAGGTAGCGTTGGGGCATGAGTATCTTGAGAATGGTAGCAGTAGAGGCAAAGTACTGTATAAAATTTGACAGAAGTTGTTTATTGTACCAAAAAACATTGAGTTTCATCGACTTGTTCAGCAATTGGGGCAATGCATCACCAATCCTGGTTAAATTCAGAGTACATACAATAATATGTAATCGGCTCTACGGTGTCGGTTTTTTGATGACAATTGTCAGTTTTTTGGTGACCATCCTCGATGTCAATCATGATAGACCATCCTCCTCCTCTTTATCAAAGTTGCTATCATTGTCACTGGTCTCATTCATTTGTAGTGGGATAGGTGGTGCAGTCTCCATCCTCATTTGACATACACTCAACCTTGTACACCACAACAAGCGCTTACCCAAACATACCAAAAGAAGTTATACGTAGATTATTCCAAGGTGTATCAGCACCTACAATTGAACACAACAAGTCCTAACCTAACAGAAGGTGGAATAAGCCCACTATATAAAGAAACAACAATGACACAACTACGTGGTATATAGTAAGCAGGAAATTAATTTACTCAGAATAATTAATCTTACCAATGATAGGTGTGACTAATTTCCCACCTGATTGGGCATGCCTGAAATCAAGTATTGAATTCATATGTAAAGCAGTGTTTCCTCTGACCCTGGCATTTATTGTGTGCAGAAATTCAAGCTTATCAAATGATGACAAGTGCATGACTGGGCTACTTCTTCAGATGCTTGCTGTACTTTTCTGAGCCCCTTAATCACAACAAGGAGTGTCCTTTATGTCAGACCATTTTAGGATCAGGCATCAAAATGCAGCTATATAGTCACCTCATGTTCCTTGCGGCAAGAGATAGATTTAGTGTAAACAATACCAGGGGTTGTGGTGAATGTTCCTCCTCTCCTATTTGGTGATTTCCCAGCATTATCATTATCTGTCTAATAATAAATGAGTTTGTGTTACTTCTTAACTCTGTACAACATTCATTTCTATGTATTATCTAACCTAAAAACAAGCTTGATAGACATAGACACATCCAGGACAAATTACTTTCAAACATACAAGAACCCTTGACAAAAGGGTTGTCTATTCTAAAAACTAAACTTCATTCTCTTCTTCTTATAATGAAAGACACACACCACAAGACCTTCACAAGGAAGACAAAAGGCAGTTGTCATCAAATGACCATGGGCAGGTAGCACAGCACACCAGGGTCCTGTACGTCCTGTTGGACTGTTTTTTGTTGGTGTTGGGCAACCAGAGATACTAAACATAATAAACATATTGCCAGTATTGGAAAATTTAAAAATAGAAAGCAACTTGGGACTGGGTCCCCAAGGGCAGAGGTTTTGATTGAACACTTTAATGTTGTTGCATTGATGTTGTTGGGCTTGCAGTGACTGAAATTCCACTTGGACAGATGGAGTCAATGTGGTGGGTGCATTGCTTGGGCTTGCAGATGGGGGCTTGTAATGGGACCGGTACTGGGACTTTGAGTGGGCGTAGAAGTGGTTGCTGGCATAAAGCACCCCATTAATGTTGTAGGAGATATACTTTGGCCAGCAGTTGGATAAACAATGATGTCTGCAATTTGGCTTGGCCTGAAGCTAGGTTTCATGACTGGCAATTTGGTGGGAAGATTGGGGAGTCCTTTGATGCATGCATTACTCATTTGTCCACGTAGTCAATAGTCAATTGAAGTCACCAAAAGCAGCCTTGCAGCACGCCAACTGAGTGGCGTAGAACACAGCGGCATGTTTTAGATGTGGCCGGTATTCTTGCATCCAGCAGCAGGCCACAGTGTATCATAATCAGCGTAAAACTTGCCAGCATTTGTCATTTGTTGCCATACCACTACTGCTGCAGGCGCCTCCAGTTTGACCACCAAAGTGGGCGGCACAACTGTTGCCTTATCAGCGTAGCTGGGGGAATCACAGTCCGCCTTCTGAACGCAGCCAGATGTGGTCCATGGCTGATCATTGTCTCTGCATGATTAGTGTTCGAAATGGAAACGAAGAAGTAAAAAGGCATAAATATGTCAGCGGCATTAGTAGAAGAATAGCAAAAGGATGTTGCTTTGAAAATCATCTTGTCTTACGGATGCCCATTCAGGAATCGTGGGATTGCACCAAGGTGATAGAAGCTCACACCCATCTTTGTTATCAGAAGCTTGTTCACTTGTTGTGCTGAGACGCAATCCTGAAGCGTGAACATTAACAAAAGCACTGAATGCAACTAGGACAAAAAGGAAGTGATAGCTTCATGGTGGTGAGCTGGTGCTGGGTAAATGCTGGAGAAGAAGAGGGGCACCCAATAAAGAGACAATCAATTGAGAATTATGGATCAGAGAAATGTGGTTTTTATGCCAAAGAGGCAGGATGTGTATGTAGATCAGCAAAGATCAGCCAGTTTAAAAAATAACCCTAAATTAGTAGTCCAGCCCAAAAAATGTCAATTTTTAAAATGGTCTTAAAATTGTTTCTGAGTGATCAAACTTACAGTACTTGGTGTGAATATGATATCCTGAAAGTTTGGTTCAATATAATTGACCATAACATGTACATCAAAGGTGTCAAAGTCGACATTTTTTTCCCTGGTACATTTTGTCGTTGGTTTTTACTCGGGGAGTGAGTGGGGATGGACTTATATACCTCTGGTGCCTCAATAATGGTACTTTGATCATTATCAATCATTAATACAATGATATTAAGTATGATTAGTCAATAAAATAACATTTTCATTGCGGTAAAGCCATAACATTGACATATATACACTGTTTTTGGGTGAGGTGGACCGAAATCCCAGCACCAAGCTGGGTACAAATGGTGTGAGTATGCTGTAGCAGTGGCCTTGGACCACTTCAGAAACACTATCACTCTTATATTAGATATATTGAAGGTATTTCATCACATGCTATTGCTATGAATAGGCATATGGGTTCATTACTCTCCATAGTACGTCACCGCCATGTGCTGGCTGGACTAGTGCCCTATCTGGGTCCAAATCACACCACCATGACTAAGTCAAGGCTAGGAACCACTTCAGACTTGGTGCACTTCATCATTATACCTATAGAAAGTGTTTAAAAGCCTTCTACCATGGTTGGCAGTCAAAATGCCACACCACCATACCATACCATCACTCCAAAAGGGGGTGGGCTGGGTCGTAGGATTTCGTCTTGGTTTCTCACTGGGGACATGCTACATGCTGTAGGATATGATTGGGACCCCCCACCAACTTCATACTCATAGGAGGTCTTCTTTATACATATATAATGCACTTCAGCACCTGTTACAGTGGCTAGTGGTCATAAGGATTTTGCCACACCCCAATATGGCTAGTGGGGGGATGCAACACCATACCTACTACCATCTCTCTGCAAGTGTCAACCTCAGCAGAGGAGGTGGTTTCAGTCTCAAGTCTCAGTTTTTAGCTCAAATGATGCTATTATGTAATGATATAGTCCTCTCATCCACTTCATACTCATACCAGATCCACTTTATACATATAAAAGGTGTTTGACATACTTCATATGAGGTGGGCACTCATGATACTCATATGAGTGTGTCCTCCTTACTCCACTATCATCACAGTAGCCTCGGCCAAGTTTGGTGTATGCAGTATCATGGTGATAGTGATAGTAATGGTATGCTGTGAATTTGGCCCTTAAACCACTGATACTTATTCAATTATATATCTATATAGATCCAAGTTGTTTTGGTTACTTTATATGCTTGCTATGGTAGTATAGATTTAACCATATGCATTACATTTGAGAACCACCCATCCTCCCCACCCCAGCTGGCTGGTCTGATATTATAATTGTAATAGGGAGCTGTGTACACAAAGATAAAGTCAAAATGAGGTGGATAAGACACAGAACTATCATATTGTTAATATATTTATTTTAATTGTATCTTAGCTCCTACACTATTGCTATCTACTCCAACTACCACTACCAGGTTTCACATACCCACCGTAGTAGTGTAGTACTACAGACTACTACACACCTACTACCACTATTACTATCTATCATCACTACTACTACTACTATCCTCTCAGTCGGCCACACTTCTCTTCACTATACTTGGCCTATATTCCAGCAGCATACAAACGTAGCTGGGAATGTCGCCGACATGTTGGCCCGACATGGTGAGGATGTCGGCTATTTATTCCAGAAAAGGCATGTCGCGGCGACACAAGACACGCAAAAACAGGCCCCGACACACAGTTTTTGTGTGTCTTTTTGCCGACACCATACATAACCCACCAGCCCACCACATCATGCCGCCAAAGAAGAAGGGCGGCGGCACTACGACGCCCGCTGCCGCGGCGTCTGCCGACGATATTGACGATATCGACGATTTCGACGATGACGAGGTGTCGTATCCTATTATGTCCAAGAAAGCATTTCTTGCCAAAGCGGGTGCGAACGCAGCAGGTGTTGCCAATATCGAGCGCTACTTTGGGGCCTCCGGGGCAGCCACCACCCGAGCCACTATTCTTCCTTGGTTGTCTATATTTCAGTTACATCAAGGACTTGCGAATGATATGGGGAGGAAATCAGCGGCGCCGGCAACAGTGTCAGTACCCACAGCGCTGGTGGCTGCAGCGGCGGGCAGGGCGGAGGCGGGGAAGGCGGCGTCTGATGTGATGACGGCTGCGGCTGCTTCAGTACTCACAGCGCTGGAGGATGATGGTGAGTTATTGGGTTCAATGTTTGATTTACCAGATGATATTACCTTTTCAGGTGGTGGTGATATGTGTGTTGAAAATGAGGGTGTAGAAGAAGATGCTGGAGTTGACGGGGCAGAGCTGGCAGCTCTTACCAGTGTGTTTGATTGTGATCACATCAAACGAAAGAATATGAACGATAAGGATGGGTGAGAGTGTGGGTGGTGCGGTAAGTTCTTCACTCCTCTTCACGCTACCAGGGCGTTGAAGCATGTGTTGAAGATTAAAAAGGGGGGTATTATTGATTGCAAGGCATTAATCCCCCCTCGGTACCTTGCTCAGTATACAGCATTGAGTGGATATCATTCAAACGCTGTGTGTCCTCGAAGATGTTCGAAAGGATGTCCTATCGAGGATGACTGGGGAACATCAATCTGCCATTGACAAGGTTATCATTCGTCTTCATGCTCCACCTTGTGCTAACACTAACCCTGCTGTCTCATCCATCATGTCCGAACCAGATATACTTGACACATTTTGGACCAAGTTCAAGGCATATCCATACCGCATGTATCCTTATGATGTTGCTTCTCGCTGGTTAAGTCAAGATGTTGTGAAGGGGGAATCTTATTTGTGGCATGAGAAGTATTCCTTGCATTCGACAAAGGTACTGGGATTTGTGGCATGTCGTGTAACGTCCAAGCTTTGTGGTATTGGTGCTGCAGAGAGGTGCTGGGGTGGAGTGAAACAAATCAAGACTGGTAAACGTTCTCATTTGAGTGGCGAGTCAACTGAGAAGAGGAGCATCATCTTTGCTAATGCAAAGGTTACACAGGGACGAATGAAAAGTGACAGACTATACAAGGTTTGGATGTTAGGGGGGACAATGTTTTGTTCGGAGATGACGATATAAACTTCAATCTTCAGCTGGAGAAGTTTGGGGTAGACATGGAGGCGTTGAAGCATGTGCCAATTCGTCATGTATTTCGGGCATGGGTTGAAGATTGGGAGGAAGAGGCTAGCAAGAAAAATGACGCAGTCTGTGAGGCCAAGTTGCTTGCTAAGTATAAAGGTCTTGTCTTTCCTGATCCTGATAATAACAACTGTGCATTTAAAGTGTGGGATGAAAATTTGGAATACCGTTCGGGACGAGGTGGTGGATGGTTTGTGATTGCGGAATGTAACGATGATCCTGAGAACCTGCTCCAAGAG
>Ga0247832_1001973_pt1 | contig 33348 bp, 32 predicted proteins | sample LaCruzMarch2015__10_FD_192407 | JGI IMG/M metagenome (GOLD analysis project Ga0247832, IMG submission 192407) | Freshwater microbial communities from meromictic Lake La Cruz, Castile-La Mancha, Spain - LaCruzMarch2015_4m | ecosystem: Environmental > Aquatic > Freshwater > Lake | place: Spain... | reverse complement strand
CAAACGGCAACCGTGGCCGTAATGCGAAGACTCCTGATCCGCGCCGTTGCGGTTCTTAAAAGACGCACCGGATGGGTTCTAGAAGCTAAAACGGGTTGACAGAACGACATACCATCTGGGGGGGAACATTAATTAATTCGGTCCCAGGTTCAATCTTCCAGCGCGCGCTGGACCAAGTCCTGCGCCATTTGGGGGTTCGCTCGGCCTTGGCTCTGCTTCATGACTTGGCCGACCAAGAAGCCTTTCACGCCGACGTTCCCGGCTTTGTACTTCGCAACAATCTCGGGGTTCGCAGCAAGGACGGCTTCGACAATCGGCGTGATCGCGCCGGAATCGGTGATCTGGCTCGCGCCTTTCTCTCGGGCGATTTCGCTGGCCATTTTGCCGGTCGCGTAGACCTCGGCAAAGATGTCCTTCGCCATCTTGCCGGAAAGGGTCCCGTTCGAAATCAGCGTCGTGAGGTCAACCAGGTGGGCGGCGGTGACGCGGCTTTCGGACGGCGTCTTCCCTTCCTCGTTCAGCATCTTCGCGAAGTCGCTGTTCATCCAGTTGCAGATCGCCTTGGCGTCGCCGCCCTTAGAAACCGCATCTTCGAAGAAGAACGCCCAATCCCGGTCGGCGGTCATGAGGTTGGCATCGTAGGCACTCAGTCCAAGGTCGGACTGGTACCGCCGAATCTTGGCGAGCGGAAGTTCTGGCAAGTTCGCCCGAAGTCCTTCGATGTAATCCTCGGTGAAGACCATCGGAATCAGGTCGGGGTCGGGGAAGTAGCGGTAATCGTTCTCCGATTCCTTTACTCGCATCAGGTAGCTCGCTTCCTTCTGTTCGTTCCAACCGCGAGTTTCTTGGCGAATCACTTCGCCGTTATCTATCGCGGCCGACTGGCGGCGGACTTCGAACTGCACGCCAAGCTGCACCGACCGGAAGGAGTTCAGGTTCTTAAGCTCCGTCTTCGTTCCGAGTTCGCGGGCACCCTCTGGCCGAACCGAAATGTTCGGTTCACACCGCAGCGATCCTTCTTCCATCTTGCCGTCGCAAACGCCGAGATAAAGCAGAATCTGGCGAAGCTGGGTTAGGTACTCCTTCGCCTCGTCTGGGTTGGTGATGTCGGGGTAGCCGTCTTCGTTCATGCCGCTAACGATCTCCATGAGTGGAGTTCCAGCTCGGTTGTAGTCAATCCCGCTGCCGCCGTTGGTCAAGTGAAGCAGCTTGCCGGTGTCTTCTTCTAGGTGAATGCGGCGAATGTGAATCTTCTTGACGCCGCCGTCGACGGTCGGAATTTCGAGGAAACCGTAGTAGCCCAGTGGGTTCGTTTCGCCGTACTGCGAAACCTGGTAGGCCTTCGGAAGGTCGGGATAGAAGTAGTTCTTCCGGTGGAACACGCTGTACATCGCGATCTGGCAGTTCATCGCCAATGCGGTCTTCAGCACCATCTCAATCGCGGCGCGGTTGGGCACCGGCAATGTTCCGGGCAAGCCAAGGCAGACCGGGCAAACCCGCGTATTCGCTTCGCCACCAAACGCCACCCGGCAACGGCAGAACATTTTGGATTGGGTCGCGAGTTCGGCGTGGACTTCCATGCCCACGCTCGGTAAGTAGTTCGGCATGCCGTGCAATTTTACCGACACGCGCACAGGTAGGTCTTGGAACGCTTTCCGATTGCGGTAACGTCCTAATCAGATATGCCCGTGATCACCGCGCTTGCCATCATTGCGATGACCCAAACGGGTGGCGAAAGCCCGAAGCAACAGCCGACCGGGCTCCCCGCGAAAAAGGTCGCTGCCCCAAAGCCAAAGACGGCCGAGCAGATCGTGGAATCCGCCATTTACAGCCGGCTCAGTCTGCAAGCGGATATTTGGTTCAAGGAAGGTGATTATCCAAAAATCATCGAGATGCTGAAGATTCAGAACGGCTTTGACCCCGCCGATTACGAAGCCGCAACAAACCTAGGTTGGCTCTTGGAGAGCATCGAAAAGCCTGAGGAAGCAGCCGAAGTTTATGAGCGGTACGCGGTTTCAAACCCGAACGACCCCGATTCCGCCCTGCCTCGTGCGCAGCAGCACTTCCTGAAGCGCCGCTGGAAGGAAGCGATTGCCGCGGGCGAAAAATTCCTCACGCCAAAATCGCACCCGAACCTCTACCGAATCGTGGCCAACAGCTACGAACGTCTCAAAGACTACAAGAAAAGCCGCGCCACCTGGGAGAAATACCTAAAGCTTCACCCGAACGACGCAAGCGCAAAGGCACGCCTAGCGACGGTCACAAAGAAGGAATCGGAAAAGTAATCAGACCGGGGCCGGAACTTCCATCGTCGCGATGACGTCGCGCGCATCGGTCGGGTTCTCAACCAGTTCGTCGGTTCGGATTTCGCCGTCCTTAAAGCGAATGATTCGCTTGCAGTGCAAAGCAACGTCCTCCTCGTGAGTGACGATGACAACCGTCTTGCCTTCCCGGTTCAAAAGCTGGAATACGGCGAGGATTTCTTCGGCCGTTCTCGAGTCCAAGTTTCCGGTCGGCTCGTCGCCGAGGATCAGTACCGGCTGGTTCACGATCGCCCGCGCAATTGCGACGCGTTGCTGCTGACCACCCGAAAGCATCGCCGGCGTGTGGTCCATTCGCTGGGCAAGGCCCACCATTTCCAGCGCCTTCTTAGCTCGCTCGGTTCGGCCTTTGGCACCAGCGTAAATCAGCGGCAACTCAACGTTTTTGAGCGCAGACGTTCTTGGCAGCAAGTTAAAGTTCTGGAAAACGAATCCGATGTACTTGTTCCGAACGTCGGCCAATTCGTTGTCGTCCATTCCGGCGACGTTCTGGTTACTCAGCAGGTAATCCCCAGAAGTCGGTCGGTCAAGGCAGCCGATCATGTTCATGAAGGTCGACTTGCCGGAACCCGATGGTCCCATGATGGCGACGAACTCACCCTCATTGATCGTCAGGTTCACTCCCTTCAGGGCATTGACCACCTGGTCTCCCATAACGTAGCGCTTGGAGAGGCCTTTGACTTCAATGATGGATTTCGACATGGATTCTCATACGCTACCCAAGATGCGAATGATTACCGGGACCTTTTGGATTTGTCCCCCATTTCGCGCGACGACTTCGGCCCGTGTGCGTTAATAACTGTGGAATGAGTGTTCGAAGCGTTGATCCCCCGGCCGCCAAAACTTCAACCGGCCGGCGAGTGCTCACTCGGCCGCTGGCAGCAACCACGTATCTTCTGCGAAACGCCGGAAAATCGATCCCGCTCACCGCGGTCATCGTGCTCGCCGTGATGTTGGTCGCCGGAATCATTTCGATGATCAACTCGATCCCGCTCTCGATCCGGGTGATCTACAACTATTCCCGAGAGTTCACCGGCATCACCCCACGCGGCGATGCGGCGAAGACGCAACCGATCCTTGACGAGATCAAAAAGAAGAGCCCGATTCCGATCGAGCGGATCATCGTCTGTCGAACAACGGCGACGGTGGTTCAGAGCATCGTCGGCAAATGGCCGTTTTATATCGCTGGTCTTGAGCAGAACGACCTCCAGTACTACTTGGACCGCCAGGGATCGAAGAGCCTAGAAGGCCGCCTGCCCGCGGCTGGGAAGCCCGAGGCAGTGATCAGTCGCCCGGTCGCTCAGAACCTCGGACTGAAGCTTGGAAGCGAGCTACTTGGGCCGGAGAAGGATGACGGCTTCTCGCCGAACTCCGTAAAGGTCGTCGGCATCGCTGATACGGAGCGCTGGGTGATGCTCACAAGCATTGAGTACCTCCAAGATTTCCACTTCCCCCCGATCGACATCGGCATCCTGTGCGCCCCAACTCCGGCCGAGCAATCGAAGCTCGACCTATGGGCGGAGAAGTACTTTAAAGGCCGTCCGGTCGCGGTGCTGGCCTACCACCAAGTCGAAAAGGACACGAACGACATGTTCGCCACGCTGTACCAAATCCTCAACGTGGTCATTGGCACGCTGGTTTTGGTCATCACGACGATGATGGGAATGCTCATGAACATCTACCAATCTCAGCGACTTGTCGAATTCGGCTTGCTCCAAGCGCTCGGCTACACGAAGAAGCAATTGCTTTCGCGGGTCGTGATTGAAACGGTGTTTGTGGTGGTGTTCGGATGGCTTCTCGGCTTGGTTGCCGCTTATGGCCTGCTCAATGTCGCCAAGCGGACGCTTATGGATCCAAAGGCGTTTGCGCTCAATGTGCTCGACCCGGTGGCTTATGCATACAGCATTCCTCTTCCGATCGCGATTCTGATTGTCGCAATTGCGACGGTCGTTCTTCGGTTCCGCAAGTTCGACCCGATTGGCGTGGTTGAACGGAGGATCGTCTGATGCTAAAAGTCAACTCTGCCAGCCTCGTCTACCAAGACCAAGGTCGCGACCTCTTCGCGTGTCGCGAGGTTTCTTTAGAAGTTCGCGAGAACGAGTTTCTTGGAATTCTCGGCCCATCTGGGTCTGGCAAGAGTTCGCTTCTCTATTTGATGAGCGGGCTAAAAACGCCAAGTTCAGGACAGATCACCTTCGATGGTAAGCCGCTTTCGGGCATGGACGACGCTTCTCGGGCGAACTTGCGCTTGAAGGAGTTTGGGTTCGTGTTTCAGCAGCCATATCTGCTCGGCTATCTCAGCGCCATTGAAAACGTGCTCGTGGCTCAGCCATCGGGTGGGACCATTGAGAGCGCAACCGACCTGCTCACCAATCTCGGCTTAGCCAACAAGCTGCACCGGTTGCCTCATGAGCTGAGCGGCGGCGAGCGCCAGCGCGTATGCGTCGCCCGCGCGCTGATGGGTAATCCACGTGTCATCTTTGCTGATGAGCCAACTGCCTCACTGGACCACAAGAACGGGGTCGCGGTAGTCAACTTGCTGAACGATCTGCGCGGAAAAGGTGCTCTGGTGATGGTCACACACGACCCGACGATGCTCGAAAGAGCGGACCGAATTGTCCGTTTGGTCGATGGTCACATCTCGGAGCCTGACTCGAACTAGAACTCGAACAGCGACATTTGCAGAGGTCGCTCGTGGTTCAAAAGCCATTGCTTGCGATCCGTTCCTCCGGCGAAGCCAGTGAGAGATCCGTCTGAACCAAGCACGCGGTGGCACGGAATGATGATGCTCAGCGGGTTCTTGCCAATCGCCGCACCGACCGCTCGTACGGCGAATGGATGCTCCATGTTTTCGGCAATATCTCGATACCGCAGCGTCTCTCCAAAATCGATCTGCTGCAGCTGTTGCCAAACCTTAATCTGAATATCGGTCCCCTCAAGATAGAGCGGGACGGAGAATCGTTCTCGCCGTCGATCGAAATACTCCTGAAGCTCCCGAGTGGCCAGTTCGATAACAGGATCGTCCTCTCGCTCAATCCCGATATATCTCGGCGGATGTTGATGAGCTTCGAAATAGACTCCGCACAGTCCTTCCGACTCGGCTACGAGGGTTAAAGGGCCAATGGGTGAAGGTATTTGGCGGAATCCACGGCTCACGTGCAGATTCTAGCTAAGTTCAGGCTGGGACGTTTGGAAGATCATTTTGCGATTACCCGTCACTTTTTCGAGTATGAACATAGACCCCAACAAAGGGGTCTGGTATGATTCGAAGTTGCGTCACGGTCATCCGTGAGGCGGCTAAGACGAGTTCGCTCGTCATAGGCGAAAACCTTAGTTGTACGGGTAACGATGGAAACGCGATCTCAAGTTGAGAACTGGTTGACGAAGCTAGTAGCGTTGCGCTGCGCCCACCGCACAACTCCTTTCGTCGGGTTTTCCGCGCAAGAGCAAATCTTGTGTCTGCGCACGGTTCAACCGGAGGTACATGTGATTGACAAACAACCTGCTCCTTATTAGCACTCTCGTCCTGGGCGCAATTGCGACTCCAGCAACGGGAACATTCATCGACTGGATTCGCAACACGTTCGGGCGTAAAGCTAAGGCAGCCCAAGCAGCGACCCTACCACCACCACCGCAGATTCAAAATGACGCGGGATGGACTCTCATTCACTGCGAGGACGAAGAAGCCTTTGGCGAGTGGTTGGGACATGACGAGGAGGGCCTTCCGGCCCGGCTTGGAGAAGAGCCATCGCTCGGCTCCCATCTGTTGATCGAACTCTATGGTTGCAACCATGAAGCCCTGGAAAAGGAAATCGTGGTTGGGAAGGCAATGAAGGACGCGGCGATTCAGAGCGAAGCCACGGTCGTCACAGACTCTTTCCATGAGTTCAAACCGTACGGAGTTTCCGGCGCGGTCATCATCCAAGAGTCTCACTACACGATTCACACTTGGCCTGAGCATGGCTATGCCGCAGTTGATCTGTTCTATTGCGGAGGAACCATCCTCGTTCATCGAGCCGTGGAAGTGCTGAAAGAGCGATTCCAGCCGACTCGAATCAAGTTCCTCGTCGTTCGACGAGGGTTGCACAGCGAAGTCAATCGCTGAGAGAACAACGTTCCAAGCCCCGGAATCAGCGCAGATTCCGGGGCGTTTTTGTGCCCGGACGGCCCCGGACTGTTAAGTCTCCTTAACAACCCTTTCCTTTTCTGAATCTATCACCCAAGATGAAGGGATGTTTCTGCTAGGCGTCTTGGCTTTAGCCCCAACCTTCCCGTACCTCGCCGCTCCGGCGGGCCGCGAATACGCCCGCGTTGTTCCGAACGGAACGACGATCCTTCCGAACGGTCGCTTCCTAACTCCTCTCGGCAAGCGACTCTACACACAGACCGATCTTTGGAACGTGGTTGTTTCCCAAGACGAGAAGACGATCGTTGCTTTTGACGACGAAGGACTTACCATCCACGAAGGCGGCGAGCGCAAGCGCCTGAAGTTGCCAAAAACCGCCCCTGCCGGCGTGTTTTCGCCGGATGGAACGAAGCTGATCATGAGTACCGGCGACACGGCCGGGCTTGCGATCATTGACCGGGCAACCTGGAAAGTGGAGCGTCAGATTGCAACCGGCGAAAATGGATATCTGAACGATCTGATCGTCACCCCGGACGGCAAGACCGTGTACGCCGTGGACGTTGCCACTCAGGAACTTGTTACGATCGATCTTGCCAGCGACAAGGTGCTGAGCCGGGTTAAGGCCGGAAGACAACCGTACGCGATTGCATTCTCGGCGGACCAGAAGTCCGTCCTCGTTGCTAATATCGGCGTTTTCGACTACACCGCTGTTCCGAAACCAGAAGCCGGCAAAGGCCATCCCTCTGGACTGCAGTACCCGCCGTTTGGTTATCCAAGTAAGGAAGCAACCGAAGGCGTGTACCGCGAGGGTCGGCAGATTGCCGGACTTGGTGACCCACGCGTTCCGGATTCGCAGAGCATCTGGCAGTACTCGATTGCAGACCAAGCTAAACCGAAGAAAATCGCGTTCGCCAAGTCGGGCATTTTGATTCATGCACCGGCAGACGGTGGAAAGTCAGTCGGCGCGAGCGCACCAAACGCGCTCCTCGTTTTCGGCAAGCGCCTCTACGTGAGCAACGCGAACAACGATACGATCTCGGTATTCGATACAAGTTCACTCAAGAACGTTCAGACCTATAAGATCACCCCAATGCCGGAGGTCAAGACCCTTCGCGGCGTTATCCCGAGCGGCATGGCCATTTCGCCGGACGGAACCCGACTTTACGTTTGCGAAAGCGGGCTCAACGCGGTCGGAGTCATTGATACGAAGTCTGGCAAGACCCTGGGACACATTCCTTCTGGCTGGTTCCCGATGCAACTCCGCATGTCTAAAGATGGCAAAACGCTGAACGTTGCCACTCAGAAAGGCATCGGTCGCGGACCACAAGGATCGAAGCAGCCTCGAGCGCAGAACGACGAACGGTTCGGCCTAACCGCGATGCCAGGAATGGTTCAGCAGTTCACTGTTCCGTCGGATGCCGAACTGGCCAAGCTGACCAAGCAGGTCCTCGCAAACAACGGCCTCGTTGTCAAAACCGCGAAACCAACGCAAAAGGTCATGTCGCTGTTGCCAGGGTCTGCAAGCAAGCAGATCAAGCATGTTGTCTTCATCACGAAGGAGAACCACACCTTTGACGGAATCTTTGGCGGCCTGAAAGGCGCCAAGGGAGAGCCCGATTACGCTGAGTTCGGAATGCAAGGCTGGATCGAAGAAAAGGGCAAAGCAACCCGGCTTCCGATCATGCCAAACCACATTCGGCTGGCCGAACAGTTTGGAATCTCTGACAACTTCTACATGGAACCGCAGGCGAGCGGCGACGGACACCGATGGCTAGTTGGCGTGTACCCTTCGCTCTGGACAACCCGCGTGTACTACGCAGGCTGGAACTTCAAGGCTGATGATAAGACCAAGGGCCGCATGGTTTCGTTCGGATCGGATGGATCTCAGATTCCTGAGGACTACCTAGAAAACGGTTCCCTTTGGGAGCACTTGCATCGGGCAGGTATTAGCTTCCGCAACTACGGTGAAGGGTATGAGCTTCCAAACTCGTTGGAGCTAGATCCGAACAGCAAGACGGGCACCAACTACGTTGCAAACCATCCGATGCCGAAGATCCTGTTTGATAACACGTGCTTCGAATTCCCGGCCTACAACAATTCCATCCCTGACATCGCTCGAGCAGATTGGTTCGAGGAGGATATCGAAAAGAACTTCCGCGCCAAGAAGAAGCCGCTTCCGAAGTTCATGAACATTGCGATCTGCAATGACCACGGCTCTGGAGCGCGACCTGATCGCGGATACCCGTACGTTTGCAGCTACATGGCCGACAACGATCTTGCGTTGGGCCGAATTGTGGACTACCTAAGCCACACGCCAGAGTGGAAGAACATGGCGATCTTCGTCACGCAAGACGATTCCGGCGGGGACGATGACCATGTCGATCGACACCGAAGCTTCGTGATGGCAATCGGGCCATACATCAAGCGAGGTTACGTTTCGAAAGACCACACGAGCATCATGTCGATCATCCGATCGATTTACCTGTTGTTCGGATTAGGGCCAAACAACATGTTCGATGCGGTCGCAACGCCGTTGGACGACATGTTTACGGACAAGCCAGACTTCACTCCGTACACCCACGTACCGGTTGACCCACGCGTGTTCAAGCCGGAAGAAACGTTCGACCCAAGCGATCCGCAGTTCAAGCGTCGGCGGTCGGAGAAGCTGATGAAGATGGACGATCCAAAGTTCGTCGAGTGGCTTCGCAATCGAGGTGGTTAGCGTGAGACATAGATCCCTACTTGGGTTGTCGAGGATTGCAGCAGCACCGAAGTGCGGTTGAACCGGTCAAACGGGACGGTCTTGGCAACGGTGTTTCGAGGATCGCCAACGCGCGTCAGCCAGATGTACCACTTCCCGTCGGCGACCGGAAAGTCTCGAATGAGCGGTTCGTCTGGTCCCAGCAGAACGTTTGTGGCAAACGGCGTTCCATCCTGCGGACTCACGCTCTTCGGCAACAAGTACATATCGACAGGCGCACGAAATCCCTGGGTCTGAATTGGAGTGAGCCACATGAAGGCGGTGAGGCGTACGCCGGTTACGGGGCGGTCCGGCACCTTGCGCACCGCGTACTGCACATCGCTGTTGATATCGAGAGGCAGCGTAGCCGGATGGGCGAACAGGACAAAACGTCCTTTACCCGTCGGAATGGGGACCACGGTTTCCGGCTGAATGTCGCCGTCATTGTACAGCACGGAAAGGTCGTCTTCGGCCAGGGGTATCGGTCCTACTTCATCAAATAGTCCGCTGAAGGGATAGCGAACCCGATCGATCTCCGAATATAAAGTACCACGGAGATTGTAGACGATGAGCTCCCGCTGAGGTTCACTGGTCGAAGTATCGCTACCGCCGCACGCAAGGATGCAGGCAACAAACAAGATGGCAATGCAGGTTTTCGCTTTCATTGGGTGATTCCGATGATGGTTGTACTGGGCGGGTAAGGCGCGTACGGAACTCGGACAACACCATCCGTGGTGTAGATTCTCGCGCCGAAAGTCGTCTGGGAGCTTCCGGCAGGTTTCAAGTTTGCGGTGTAGAGAGACGGAATCCCGTAAGGATTCGCGTACTTGAAGTTTACGAGCCACACCCAGGTGTTGGGGTCCTGCGCGTTATCTTCTCCGACCATCAGGTCGCACGGGAACCGGCTTCCATCCCGGGCGGTGGATTCTCCACCGTAACAGCCCAGCATGATCACACGTGTACCCTCGCTGGTTCCGGCGAAGTTGGTGTCCTGATAGTTGGGGCCACGGCTCCGGGTACCCCAACAAGCTACGCGAAGGACGGTACAGGTGGTGTGGGTGGTAAAAGCCTGGTTATCGGTGGCACTTCCCGCTTCGCCGATGTACGCCGGAGGATACACCGCACCGTTGGTGACGCCGAGGCAGTTGACCTCAAGCGCGCCAATCTCGTTGTAGTATCCAAAGCCGTCGCCGCCATTTTGGGCGGCGGTGCATTGCACCAACACACAGTTCGCGCGTTTAGCGGGCATATTCCCGTCGAACTTGAACCTGTTGATCCCGTGGCCGGAGTAGGCAAAGACCGTCTTGTAGGCAGTCACGTCGAATTCAAGAATGCTTGCCCCAGCGAACGACGCCCGAAACGGAGTTCCGCCGAGCAGCTTGCCCGCGATGTAGCACGTCTGGCTGTTGACAGTGCCACGAATTCGTCCTTGAATCCAGTTCGCGAACAGTTTGAGATGGACATTGGCGTAATCGGCGCGGATAGCGTCTAACGTGGAAGGGAGGCGAACCAAGATTTCGGATTTACCATTGACGAGGGTGTATTCGTACTCGTTCAGCGAGGCGGCGTCGAGCGCAACGCCTTTGTACCGGCTACCGAACCCGAATTCGTCCATCATTTCGGGACCGACGTCAAACACTGCACCCGATTGATTGGCCGACCAACCGCTTAGATCCGCTCCCGGAATGGGCGGGCTGTACCCCGTAAGTTCGCCGCGTACAACATTGACCCCGTTTAGCGTATCGGCGGTCCAGGTTGCGCCCAATTCTGTGGTTGAAGTCCAATCGCCGAGCGGCTCGCCACTGGTGTAAGCGGATAAGGGCATGATCACAAAGGAAGATGTTGGGGCTTGATTGGAAGTCTTCGAAATGGGATAGAGACTGCCAGTGGTGCTTGATTTCTCGCTGCCGAAACCGAATACGGCGCCATCCGGGACCACCACACAAACCTGCTCGAGCGCGGAGACGATGGCCTTGTGTAGGTTGCGGTAGGCGGTTTCCATGGTCGTGCCGTCGTGGCCGGGATCGTTGTCTTGACCGTTTATCGGGTCCACGTAAACCACGGGGAATGTCTCCCAACCCGCCGGTAGCACGTCTTCTCCGCGGAAGTTCGAGTGGAAAAGCCCAAAATTGTCTCGGAAAATGCGACCAGCACGGGCAAGGTCCGGTAGCTTAGCTTCGCGGCCAGCAGGCCAATCGGTTAACGAGTATGGATCGTACGAAAGTAAGACTCGGGGCAGCACCGAAACGTTCCGCCCCCCAAATCCGGAAGCGGTTGTTCCCGTTGAGTGGATCCGAGAAAATGGCAAGGCAATTTCACCGGCGCTGACTCGCCTTAGCGTTCGTTGGAAACTGCCCGGGGGGGGGTAAAAGTAATGGAGCCCGGATTCTGTATGGTCAGTAGCCCGTACGGTCCGACGCTGGTGTCCAGCGGAACTGAAGTGACCGCCGGGAGGAACTGAACCGGCTGGATTGATTCAACGAAGCCCACTTGCACCCCTTCATAATAACGTGTGCGCCCGCTAAAGTCCATCCATTATCGCGTGATTCAAGAGATTCTTTGTACTCCAAGACTAGCCGATGCCCGTCACGGCGTTTAGCAAGCTGCGATGGCGAGCTTCTGCGGTTCTCTCAGGAGCCACTCTTTGATTTCTTGCGGCCAACTGATCGCGCGTCGCTCTGGCCCAATCAGGACGTGAGTGGTGTAGCCGGTGGTGGTGACCAACTGCCGAGTCACGTTATAAATTTCGTATTCAAATCGAACGCTCGCTCGCTTTATTTCACTGATCCAAACCCGGACCTCGATCAGATCGTCGTAGAGAACTTCTGCACGATAGTTCGCGTGTGACTCTACCACCGGTAACTTATATCCTTGTTGTTCTAATTGCAGATAGGTAAACCCTCTGTCCCGGCAATAGGCCCCCCGTGCCTGCTCAAACCAGTAATAATAATTGGCATAGTACGCGTGACCCATCATGTCGGTCTCGCCGTAGCGGACGCGTATCTTTTCGACCGTGGGCGTTTGGTACGCCGGACTAAATTTCATGCAAGTGGAGTTAACCCGGGCGCACCATAAATTGACCAAAGGTCGGAGAAAAGAGAGCCCATCATGAGTAGCGAAAAGAGTTTCCGCCCAAAGGTAGCCAAGACTCGCGTGAAAGCGAGGTTGTTGAGCCCAATTCTGGAATTTGCCCAAAACGAAGCGACCTCGGGCATGATGCTGGTGGGCCTCGCCATTGCCGCGATGCTTTGGGCAAACCTCGGCCCCGCTGGCCACTATGAGGCCTTTTGGAACACTTCAATCGCAATCAAAGTGGGCGATTACACCGAGGCGCACTCACTCCGATACTGGATCAACGATGGCCTCATGGCCCTCTTCTTCTTGCTGATGGGACTCGAGATCAAGCGCGAGTTCCTCGTAGGAGAACTCAGTTCTCGCGCGAAAGCTACTTTGCCCATCGTTGCCGCGATTGGTGGCATGGTGATCCCGGCTGGAATCTATGCGGCAATCAACCTAAATGGTGGGAACATGCGGGGAACCGGAGTGCCGATGGCGACCGACATTGCGTTCTCCCTTGGTGTTCTGGCCCTAGTTGGAATTCGCGTACCGGTCGCGCTGAAGATTCTGCTTGCCGCTATTGCCATTGTCGATGACCTTGGTGCCGTTCTGGTTATCGCGATTTTTTACACCGCTCAGATTAACGTTTCGATGTTGGTTGGGATGGCCGCGTGCCTCGTTGTTCTGTACGGAATGAACCGGCTAAACGTGAAATCTCTAGCGGCATACTCCGTTGTGGGAGTACCACTTTGGCTGTTTACGCTTTGGTCAGGTGTCCATGCAACGGTCGCCGGCGTTTTGCTTGCGATGTTCCTACCGATCCGAACGTTCATTGATCCGGTTGAGTACGTTTCTGAAACGAACTCCGCGTTACAAGCCTTTGAAGACTGTCCAGCAGCGGCAGATCCACACGAGATGACACCTGACCGACAGCTTGCCGTACGTGAGATCGGTCGACTCGCGACCGACGTGCAGATGCCGCTTGAGCGAATGGAGGACATTCTGAGTCCCTATATCACTTACATTGTGGTTCCCGTCTTCGCTTTGGCAAATGCCGGCGTACTCCTGACCGGCGGCGCTGGTCTCGGAGGTCCCGTAGGCATCGGCATTTTGGCCGGATTGATCATCGGAAAGCCGCTAGGCATTCTCGGTGCAAGTTGGTTAGCGGTTCGAACAAAGATCGCCGGGCTGCCGGACGGAATTACGATGCGCCACATTGCAGGGGTCGGGATTCTTTGCGGAATCGGATTCACGATGAGCCTGTTTGTGGCCGAGCTCGCGTTCAAAGATCCTGAAGCTCACAATTCGGCAAAGCTGGCCACAATTGCGGCCAGCACTTTCATGGGTGTCGTTGGATTCGCGTTCCTTTGGCGTAAGCCTAGTAGCCCGCAACTTCCGGCGCCTTAGCTTCAACCGGTTCTAGACCCAATCGTGCGCGCGCCTCGTCGAGCATTTTCGCCGTTGCGCTAGCGCCGACTCGGGTCACCCCGATCGCGCGCACTTCTAGGATTCGATCGAGGTCACGGACTCCTCCGGCTGCCTTTACTTGGACATGTTCGGGACTGTGCTTACGCATGAGCACGAGGTCCTCGAGGATGGCACCGGTTGGGGCGTAGCCGGTGCTCGTCTTCACCCAGTCTGCATTCAACTCACCGCAAATCTCACAAAGCCGGATCTTCTCGTCATCGGTAAGGTAGGCGTTCTCGAAGATCACTTTGACTTTCTGGCTCCGACCGTGAGCGACATCTATCACGGCGCGGATGTCGTCTTGCACATCCACCCACTGCGCACTCTTCACTCGACTGACGTTTACAACCATGTCAAGCTCTTGAGCACCATCGTCGATGGCTCGGTTGGCCTCAAATGCTTTCGCCACGGTGGTGTGGCCGCCGTGGGGGAACCCGATGGTCGTGCTGACTTTGACTTCCGACTCCTGCAGGATTTCGCTGCAAAGCGAGACGGCATACGGCATGATGCAAACGCTCGCTACATCGTAGGCGACCGCCTGTCGGCAACCCGCGACCAAGTCTGAGTAGGTAAGCGTTGGGTTGAGCAACGAGTGATCGATCATTTTCGCGATGTCAGAGTAATTCCACATTGGGTCTTTCCTTGCAGGTGCGGAGGGCAGGGCCGTCGACCAAGTTTAACTTGGATGATGGTGAAGCGCGTTACCGAAGTGCCCCTTCGGCAGGCTGGGTGCGGCGCAACGGACCGAGCCAGTTAAAAAAGGCGTAGTGCTCGGGGTGGTACCGCGTGACTTCGTACCATAGACGCGTTTCCGTATCGATAAATCCAACCGCCTTCACTTCGAGCACCGCTGACGGCTCTTTCATTTCCAGTGCCTTAGCCACGTCTGCGGGGGCGACCACGGCCGTGATCATCTCCTCAGAACCGTACAACGAAAATCCGAACCTTTCTTCTAGCGTGCTGAAAAGTGAGCCGTTGACGTCCTGAATCTTTAATCCTGGGCAAAATCCGGCGAGCAAGAAGCGCTCTTCGTAGATCACCGGAACTCCATCGGCAGTGCGAACTCGCACCATTCGGTAGATTCGATCTAGTTTTCCGCAGTGTAAGTTCTCAATGACGTCTGCACTGAACTCGGTCGCCTTGCCGGACGTAAATTCCAAAACAACGGTCCCCGGTTCCTTTCCAGCTCGGAGGCACTGGGCAGTAAAACTTGTCAGAGATTTCAGGTCGTAGTCGATGGTCCGTGGTCGAACGAACGTGCCCACTCCGAGCCGATACTCTAGTACGCCTTCGGCAACGAGCGCGCTGAGAACCTTATTTGCCGTGATTCTGCTGGTACTGAACTTGGCGGCAACGTCTCTCTCGGTCAGAAATTTGTCTCCCGCCTCATACATCCCTTGATCCATGAGATCCTTGAGCTCCTGCTTGATCTTTGAGTAAACGGGGAGTGGTTTCATTTCAGACTTACGTGGCCTAGCCAATAGTATTGTAGCTTCTACATCCACAGGTCAAGAGTTCTGCCAGAAATACATTGCCGTAACGGTGGGTGAGTCGGTAATTTCTCCCGAAAGACACATCTGGCGCACTTGCTCGCGGGTGAAGGTTCCAAGCGTCAAGCCTGCTTCCTCTTCTTCGAGTTCAACCGCAGTCTGCTCGAGCTCCTCCGCAAGGAACACCGTGAACTCTTGGTTGCTAAACCCAGGCGCAACCGCGAGCTTTCCTAAAGCCGTCATCCGTCCCGCCAACAGCCCGGTTTCTTCGCGTAATTCTTGGCGAGCGATTTCCTCCGCGGTTAGCTCCGGCTTCCCTTCTACCGCGCCGCTCGGAAACTCCCAAGACCACCGCTGATTTGGGTATCGGAACTGTCGAATCATCGTCACATGCGTGCCATCAAAAGGGATGACGACGGCAAACGGCGGCTTGTCGATCCAAGCGTATATTCCTGCGGCTCCGTTGGACCGCTCGATTTGATCTTCAAACAGGGTTAGCCACTTGTTTCGATAAACTTCTCGTCGGGTAGTCAGTCTCATGCTGAATTATGGACATGGAGTTTTCCTAAAAAGAATGGCTAGATCACCCCGCCGAGTCTGTCAAACTGCACGTAGAAAGGAATCAGAACGCACGATGCCGGGTCTCCCGGGTGGGTGATTCTGGAAACTTATATGAGCGAACAAGTACTCGACGAAAGCACGGCCCTTCTTGAACAATTTGCCAACCGAGAATATGAACACGGTTGGAGCACGGACATCGAAAGTGATACTTTCGAGCCCGGCCTGAACGAAGACATCATCCGACGACTCTCAGCCATCAAAGAAGAGCCCGAGTGGCTGCTCGCGTGGCGACTGAAGGCGTATGAGCACTTCAAGACGATGCGGGCACCGAAGTGGCCGAACGTCAGCTATACCGAGACTGACCTTCAAGCGATCAGCTACTACTCTGCGCCGAAGCTGAAGCCGGTACTGGACTCGCTCGAAGACGCCGATCCACAGCTTCTGGAAACGTTCCGAAAGCTCGGCATTCCAGTCGAAGAGCAAAAGGTTCTTCTGAACGTGAAGGGCGCTGCCCCGACCCCGGCCGAATCACTCGCCCGAATGTCAGGGAACGTCGCGGTCGATGCGGTTTTTGACTCCGTCTCCGTCGTCACCACCTTCAAAGAAGAGCTTCGAAAGCACGGCGTTATCTTCTGCAGCATCAGCGAGGCGGTCAAGGAGCACCCAGAACTGGTGCAGAAGTATCTCGGCAGCGTTGTGCCGTACAGCGATAACTACTACGCGACGCTCAACTCGGCGGTCTTCTCGGATGGCTCATTTGTTTACATCCCCAAAGGCGTTCGGTGCCCGATGGAGCTGTCGACTTACTTCCGCATCAACGCGGAAAACACGGGCCAGTTTGAGCGGACGCTGATTGTCGCAGAAGAAGGCGCTTACGTCAGCTACCTCGAAGGTTGCACAGCTCCCCAGCGAGACGAGAATCAGCTTCACGCAGCCGTCGTGGAACTGGTCGCAGTCGGCGACGATTCGACGATCAAGTACAGCACGGTGCAGAACTGGTACCCAGGAGACCCGAAGACCGGTGTTGGTGGAATCTACAACTTCGTCACCAAGCGCGCTCGCGCCATTGGCAAGCGAAGCAAAGTCACTTGGACCCAGGTCGAGACTGGCTCCGCGATCACTTGGAAGTACCCAAGCGTCATTTTGCACGGAGACGATAGTGTGGGCGAGTTCTACAGCGTTGCTCTCACCGCCGGTAAGCAACAAGCCGACACCGGCACCAAGATGATTCACATCGGCAAACGGACGAAGTCGACGATCGTATCGAAGGGCATCTCGGCCGGGAATGGTCAAAACACGTACCGCGGCTTGGTGAAGATCAACCCAGGTGCGGAAGGTGCACGAAACTACTCCCAGTGCGACTCGATGCTCATGGGCGACCGATGCGGAGCGCACACCTTCCCCTATATTGAGGTGAAGAACCCAACCGCAACCGTTGAGCACGAAGCTTCAACCTCGAAGATTGGCTATGACCAGATCTTCTACTGCAACCAGCGCGGTATCCCAACTGAGGACGCCGTCAATATGATCGTTAGCGGTTTCTGCAAAGAAGTCTTCCGCGAACTGCCGATGGAGTTCGCGGTCGAAGCGCAAAAGCTTCTGGGCGTAAGTCTGGAAGGCAGCGTAGGTTAATCGCTGAGAATTGGGTTGCAAGTATTTCCTTGCAACCCAGTTTTCTTTCAGTCGACGTTGGTAGTAGCAGCCGGGATCTTTTGGTCCGTTTTCATCTGCGACTTCAGTGGCTTAACGAGTTCTCGTAAACACTGCCCGAACGCCGATTCCATCGGTGCACGGCTAAACCGCATCGTTGCCGATAGGTCGAGCTCTTTGAGATAGGCGAAGGTAAATCCTTCCGTTAGCTGGGCGATCTCGAATAGCTCTTGATCGTCAAGTGCCATTTCTTCCGGATGCAATGCCGATCGAGTGCGAAGAAACTCGAATCGTTCCTCGGGACCAGGCAGATCAAACTTGATCTTTCGATCAAACCGACTCGGTCGTTCCGTTAGGGCAGGGTCTAGCTTCTCTGGGTAATTCGAAGTTGCAAGGATCAAGACTCCGCGATTTTCAGCAAATCCATCCAACTCGTTCAACAAGAAGGACAAACACGACCGGTCAATCAGGCTGTCCAAATCCTCCATCACCAAGATACAAGGCGCAAGTTCCCGGGCTCGTTTGAACACCTTCGAAATGCCCACCGAAGCTGTTTGACGCTGGGACTGAAAGTTTCGAACGTAGATACAGGGCAGCTTCGTTTGTGCGATAACTGCCTTAATCGTTTGCGTCTTGCCGTTTCCGGGAGGGCCCGTTAGCAATACGCCGCGCTTCCAGGGCACTTTGTATCGGTTGTACACATCTTCGGACGTAAAGAAGTTGAGAATATTCTCCTCAATCTCGTTTCGCATTTCTACACTCAACGTCAAATCGTCGAGTCTAGATAATCGTATCTGCTCGTAAAGTTTTTCGTCGGTAGCAAAAACTCCATTTGAATGGACCAAGATTTCGGCCCGAGCGGTATAGCCAAGCAAACACACTTCGTAGAAGAAGTCGTGTGCGAGCTTTGCGTTATCCGCAATGATGACGCGTCGGGTTTGATACTCTCCATAGAGGACAAGGAGAACTCTAAGACTCTGCCCCCGCCAAGTGACGTCGAATAGTCCAACCGGGGAAGAAGACCACACGGGTGAATCTTCGTCGGTCCAGTTAGCCAAAACGACGGTATGCATTTCTGCCGCAGGTGAAGCAAACGCCTTACCCGCAAGCACAAATTCGTGGAGATCAAAGTCTGAGTCGTCGGATTCTAGAATATAGAACCCTTGAAAGTAGTCGTGAATTTCCTGACTAAGCTTATACGGAATAAGTGTCGGATACGATGACAAGCAGTTATTGATTAGCTGGGTTAAATTGCGCATCATGAACGTGGCCAGAAGGGCCGGAAAAGGAACACCGCCGATACTCGAAGATCGAGTCCGGATTGACTACCAAGAAGCGGTGGCGGCGTAGCGGTTCATGACGAAGCTCTATTGTCCCGGTATGCCCTAAAAAAGTCAAGACTAGCGTATGCTTTTCCCGTGACCCAAGAGCACTTCTATGAGCTTTGTCTGTTGGTTCAGCTCAACATCGGGGACCGTGAGATGGTCCGCGAAGTGGCCGAGGAGTTGCTCCTAAGGGGACACAGCAATCCTGAAATACTGGACCTTGCCATCGCCGATGACCAGAACTGGGAAACTTCCCAGCCAATTCTCTCGGATCTGATTTCAAAACCGGAATTCATCACGACCCCAAGTCCAGCTGAAGAGCTTGCGAGAATCTATATCCAAAGAGAACTTCTGGCCGGTCAAAGTCCCATAGAAGCGGTCGACGCGTTGTGGAGATCTGGGTTACTTGATACGTTCCTCGAAACCAAGACTCTGAGCGATCTTATGTGCTGGGCGGATGTCGCGATTGCCACTTCAGAACCCAATCCAGCCCTAGAGAAACAAATCATGGAATGGCTGGCTCAAACGACTTAATGCCGCTTCGCGATTCCGAGTAAAACGAATGAGGCGGCCGAAGCCGTCCAATGTTGAGAGCGCATGGCCGACCTAAACCGCACCCAGATCCTTTCCGGAGACCTGAACCGCACCCAGATGGGCGCGCCGCCGGTCGCCGATCCGAACAAGACCATCATGGGTTCGGCCCCGAGCCTGAACGCGACGCAGACCATCAAGCCGGTCCAGTGCCCGGTCTGCAAAACGTTCAACCCGACCGGAGTGATGTTCTGCGTCGAATGCGGTCTCATATTCGACCGCGCGCTCCCCGGTGACGCCTTTGGAGCCCCGGCCATTCAGCTCCCGATGCTGATCGACAGCAACGGCCGGGAGCACCTCATCCGTCCCGGAACCAACGTGGTCGGCCGCGAAGCCGATATTCAGCTCCCCGACGCCCGCGTCTCTCGCCGCCACGCACAAATCACCTACGATGCGAGCGAAAAGCTGTCCATCGAAGACCTCGGCTCGACGAATGGGACCAAAGTCAACGGCACCACTCTCGCTGCCGGACAATCGCAAACGCTCACAGGCGGAGAGAAGCTCAGCTTCGGCGGGTTGGAGATTCAACTCCAGCTTCCGGGAGCAAAGGGCGGTAACACCACTCAGGTTTTCGCCAGCAACAAAACCGCTGCCATCACGGCCGCACCCAGGAAAGACGTCACCCCAGGCCGACTCAAAGGCGGCGACTATGACCTCCCGCTGAAGCAGGGAATCAACACCTTCGGTCGAAAGTCGGACAACGACCTTTGCATTCCTGATCCATACGTGAGTGGGAAGCACGGCACCATCGAACTCGCCGACGACGGGGTTTACATCACCGATACGGGCAGCTCAAACGGCACCGTTTTGAGCGGAGCCAAACTCGTTCCAAACATGCGAACGCTGGTCCGGCCAGATGACGAAATCCAGCTTGGCTCGGTTCGGCTCGTTGTCGAGCTTAGTCCGCAACCCTGAGCACACTGAGGAAGGCTTCCTGAGGCAGTTCGATACTTCCGATCTGCTTCATTCGCTTCTTGCCTTCCTTTTGCTTCTCAAGCAGCTTGCGCTTTCGGGTGATGTCGCCGCCGTAGCACTTGGCAATGACGTTCTTTCGGAACGGCTTGATGGTGTCGGCGGAGATAACCTTCGCGCCAATCGCGGCCTGAACGCGGACTTCGTATTGCTGGCGCGGAACGACTTCCTTCAGTCGTTCGACCATTCCCCGGCCACGGTTGTAAGCGAACTCCTTGTGGACGATAAACGAAAGCGCGTCGACCGGATCGCCGTTTAGCAGGATGTCTACCTTCACCAAGCTGCTTTGGACGTACTCGCTGAGATCGTAGTCGAAAGAAGCGTAGCCTCGAGTTGAGCTCTTGAGCTTGTCGAAGAAGTCCAGCAGGATTTCGCCCAGCGGAAGCACGTAGTGCAAGATCACCCGCTGCGGGGTCGGATATTCCGTTCGAACGTAAGTGCCTCTTCGCTCTTGGCAAAGGGTCATTACCGCGCCAACGTAATCGTTCGGCACCATGATCGTCGCCGTGACCGTGGGCTCTTCCACCATCTCGATGAGGTTTGGATCCGGCCATTCTGCGGGGTTCGAGATTTGCAAAATCTCCTGGCTCTTCATCGTCAAACGGTAGTCCACCGAAGGTGCCGTTAGGATGAGGTCGAGGCCAAACTCTCGCTCAAGCCGCTCTCTGGCAATTTCCATGTGGAGCAAGCCAAGGAATCCGCAGCGGAATCCGAAGCCCAACGCGGCGGAGGTTTCAGGTTCGAACTGCAACGCCGCGTCGTTCAGACGTAGTTTATCGATCGCGTCGCGAAGGTCTTCGTATTGATCGCCGTCGCTTGGATACAAGCCACAGAAGACCATGCTGAGGGCTTGGCGATAGCCGGGCAAGGCGTCGGTCGCCGGTTCGACCGCGTTAGTTACCGTGTCACCAACGCGGGCGTCGCCGATGCTCTTCATAGCCGCGGTCAAGAAGCCTACTTCCCCACACGCCAAACCATCGTCAACCGTAAGCGCGGGACCGAAGTGCCCGGTGGAATCGATATCAAACTTCGATCCCGTCGCCATCATCTGAATCTTGTCTCCCTTCTTAACGCTGCCATCCGTAATTCGAATGTAGGCAACGGCGCCCTGGTAGGCATCGAAGTGAGAGTCGTAAATCAGCGCGCGAAGCGGAGCGGAAGGATCGCCTTTCGGCTGGGGCACACGGGCGACGACGGCTTCTAGAATCTCGTCGATCCCGATGCCGGCTTTCGCCGAGCAAGGAATCGCATCCGTCGCGTCAATCGCTACCGCGCTTTCGATTTCTTCTCGTGCTCGCTCGATGTCGGCATGCGGAAGGTCAATCTTGTTGATCACCGGAATGATCTCGAGGTTCTGGTTCATCGCCATGCTTGCATTAGCGATGGTTTGCGCCTCCACACCCTGGCTGGCATCCACCACCAAGAGTGCGCCCTCGCACGCAGCAAGCGCACGCGAGACTTCGTACGTAAAATCGACATGCCCCGGCGTGTCAATCAAGTTCAGCTGGTAGGTGATTCCGTCTTTGGCCTTGTAGAGCAAACGGACCGCCGCCATCTTGATCGTGATGCCGCGCTCACGCTCGATGTCCATGCTGTCGAGCATCTGTTCTTGAGCTGTCCCGCGAATGGCACCGCATCGCTCAATCAATCGGTCGGCGAGCGTAGATTTGCCGTGATCGATGTGCGCGATGATGCAGAAGTTTCGGATCCGGGACTGATCCATATTAGACTGGTCGATTTTTGACTGGTCCATAAGTTTTCAAGAACGACTGAAATTATACCGGGGACTTTAGGTACGAGGTTGAAAAACCTGGAGCTTTCGTGTATGATTCATGCATGGCAACCAAAACCATTTCTATTGAGGTCGATGTTTACGAGCTGCTTAAAGAGCTCAAGGTCAGTCCGTCGGAGTCCTTCTCGGAGGTCATCCGCAGAACCGTTCCAAAACGGGCAAGAACTGTGCGCGAAATTCGAGCCCTTTACGATGCCGGTGAGCTGAAGAGCGGAATCCTAACCGACGAGGACGTCGCAAAAATCGAAGAAGCAAGAGAGTCTGGAGCACCGGCTCGAGACGCTTGGGCCGAGTAATTCTAGAGGCGAAAGCTATGGATAGAGCAATTGCGGACACCTGCGTTCTCATCGATCTTCAAAGGCAAAACGCCGCTGCAGAACGATTGCAAGACCGGTATCCAGATCTACAATTAGAGCTCAGTTTTGTATCGGCAGCGGAATTCCTCATCGGCTTCGATGCCATTCCAGAACAAGGCATGCGTGTCCTTGCCGAGTTCGCGGTCAAGCCAGTGACATCCGACACGCTTCAACTATACGCCCGCATCTGGAACCGACTCAAGGGTAGCGGCAACCTGATCGGCCCGAATGACCTTTGGATTGCCGCTACCTGTCTTGAGCACGGTTTACCGATCCTCACTCGAAATGTGAGGGAGTTTGAGCGCGTACCCGGGCTAGAGATTCTTAGTTACTAGCAAATCGAGCGGTCTTTACCATTCGATCGAAAGCGGCCTGAAGCTGCTTTTCTTCGGTCTTGCTCGGAATCTTCACGCTCAGCGCCAAGACCGGACCCTTCGGACTGTGGAGCAACACATAGCGTCGATCCGCAAACCCGCTCTCATCACTGATGGTGAAGCTGCAGGTGCTGTAGCCCTGGTCTGTTTTGCCGAGCTTGTATGGGGTCGCCGTTCCCTTCTTCTCTCGCATGATGAAGAACATCGACGTCTTGTAGAGCTGGTCCCAATCTGGCTTTGGACCCGCATTTGCCGTCATGGCCGTCATCTTTCCTTTCGGACCGTCAAACTCACGCTGGCCAAACGAAGTCTCCTTCGAAACTTCCCACCCTTTGGGAACCTCAAGCGAATAGGCTGGGGTGACGACTTTCACGAAACCGTCTTTCAGGTCGGTGACCTTAGCATCGAGCGCAGTTTGGGCGAAGAAAAGAGCAAACATAACTCGTATACGAGGGTCGAAGCAAAATGGCTCAGATTGCGGCTAGGTGACATTTCCGTGCCATGGGTCTACCTTTTTCTAGGAGATTCCATGAAATTGCCATTCCGTTCCTCAATGATTCAGAACACCCTCATGGCTTTTGCCGTCCTGACTGTGCTCGCTTGCGGCGGTAACTGCGATGATGACAACAATCAGAGCTTTCGATCGGTTGGGCCACTCTTCTTCACCGGATTTTACTCCGGAGCGGGAGAAGACTTACACATCCGAGAAGCGACTGCACCCGAAAGCGACGAGAATCGTTTTTCCGCGGGCCAGACAAAGAGCGTATCCGGTTCAAATCAGTTCTTCGCCACTGAAACTGATTCTGCCTCGATCGACTACGTGGCCTCAAGACCAGGCGCGACTCTAGCGACCACCAAATTGACGATCACCTACCCCCAGGCGGTAGAAATTGTAAACCTCACCCGCCGAATTCGGGTCACTTACAATGGAACGACCCTGACAGCCGTCACAGAGCCAGTCGGCGAGTAACCGACCTCTCCGGGGGCCGGTGGTCCCCGGAGAAAGACTCCTTTGCGCCCCTCGAGGTGTAAAGGTTCAAAAAGGTGTTCCCCCGTACGAGCACTTTCGATATCGCCTCGACATTCAGAAAGGGCCAATTTTTCGTCTCAAGAGACTTCTCGGGCTTCCGACTTTCCGAGTTTCCTGCTAACTTACAGGTGTCTTCGAATGAGAACATTTCCCGTAATTTTCTGTGTCGCCAACGTGGCGATCTTGGCATTCGCGGTCGGTCAAGCGCCGAAGCAAGTGAAGGCCGCCGCGCCGGTCCAAAAAGTAGACTTCAACCGGGACATTCGGCCAATTTTGGCGAACAAATGTCTCTCGTGCCACGGCAACGATAAGAGCGCCGTCATGGCCGGACTTCGCCTCGACACGCGCGCTGGGGCCACTGCAAAACTGAAGTCGGGACGATTCGCAATTGTGCCCGGCAACACCGCCTCAAGCACCCTCCTGAAGCGTATCCATGCGGCGACGGATTCCGGGATTGTTATGCCTCCGGCCAGCAGCAACAAAGCGCTGACCGGCGAGGAAAAATTCCTGCTCAAGCTCTGGATTCAGCAAGGCGCCGAATATAAAGAACACTGGGCTTTTCTCAAACCTACCCTCCCGGCTGTGCCGAAAGTTCAAAACATCGCTTGGCCGCAGAATCCAGTTGACAATTTCATCCTCAAGCGACTCGAGGAAAAGAAGCTCACTCCAAATCCGCAAGCCGACAAAGCAACCCTTCTGCGGCGAGTAACGCTCGATCTGACGGGGCTTCCGCCGACCCTTGAGGAACAGACTGCCTTTCTTGCCGACAAATCTACCAACGCCTACGAAAAGGTTGTGGACCGCTTACTCGCTTCCCCACGCTACGGAGAGCGCATGGCCATGGATTGGGTCGACTACGCCCGCTATGCCGACTCGAACGGTTATCAAGCGGATTACGAGCGATACCAGTGGCGATGGCGAGACTACGTCATCAACGCGTTCAACGCAAACATGCCGTACGACCAGTTCACGGTCGAGCAACTTGCCGGCGACCTGCTGCCGAACCGGACCCAAGAACAGATCATTGCAACGGGTTTCAACCGAAACCACCGCATCAACACCGAAGGTGGAGTCATCGCCGAAGAGTGGCGGGTTGAAACGGTCATCGACCGCGTCGAGACGACGTCAACCGTCTGGCTCGGACTCAGTACTGGCTGCGCTCGCTGCCACGACCATAAGTACGACCCGATTAGCCAGAAGGAGTTTTACAGCCTATTTGCGTACTTCAACAACGTTCCAGAGTCGGGCACCGGCGAAGAGCGACCGGTCAACCACCCACCGTTCATCAAAGCCCCGAGCCCGGAACAAACCGCGATGCTTGAAAAGCTTCAAACCGAGCGCGGCTTGATCGAAATGCAATTGGGGCGGATTGTAGAGGCGAATGTTCCGGTAACAAAGACTTGGAATTACGAAGCTCCAAAACCTCCCGCAACTCTCGCGGAGGGCCGACAGTTCAATGCACCGCTCACCCCTGCCTCAAACCACAAAGCATTTGGAAAGCCCGTTTTTGAACCGGGTCGCTCAACTGGAGCGGTGGTCACCACCAACGAGAACTATCTGGAGATCGAAAAAGCGGGCGACTTCGAGCGAGATCAGGCATTCAGCTTTGCGGCTTGGGTCTATCCGCAGAGCGGTGGCGCTCCGTTTTCTAAGCTAAACGTTAGCGAGAACTATCGTGGCTGGGATCTGTTCATGGATGGTGGTCGGCCAATGGTTCACCTCATCAGCCGATGGCCAGAAAACGCCATCAAGGTCCGGGCAAAGTCCGCGTTTCCGGAGAACAAGTGGATGCACATCGCGGTAACCATCGATGGCTCGAGCAAAGCCGCAGGCATTCAGATGTACGTTAATGGCGCGAAGGTGGAAACCGAAACCGAAGTTGATCGGCTGACCGAATCGATTCGAGTTGCGGCAAACTTGTCGGTCGGACGCCGAACCGGTGGAAACATGTTCACCGGGAAGGTGGATGGGCTCAACCTGTACTCCCGAGTTCTCACTGCGGCTGAGGTCATCGCCCTTGCGGACCAGGACCCGATCAAACCGTTGATCGATATCCCCGCCGACAAGCGAACACCGGCCCAGTCCGCGGAGCTTGCAAAGTTCTATGCCCGGAAGAACGTTCCAGAGTTTCCAGAGCTAGAGGCAAAGCAAACCGCCACCGCACAGCAGCTTGCGCAGGTCGAGATGGCCGTGCCAACCGTCATGGTGATGGAGGAAATGCCAAAGCCAAGGCCGGCGTATGTCCTCGAACGAGGTCTCTATGATAAGCGTGGCGCGGTGGTCGGCATGGGCACGCCAAAAGCCTTGCCGCCTCTTCCAAAGGGCGTGCCAAACAACCGACTTGGACTCGCCAAGTGGATTGTCTCGCCGGAAAATCCGCTCACGGCCCGAGTAACCGTGAACCGACTCTGGGAACGATTCTTCGGGCAAGGCATCGTGCCAACCTCCGAAGACTTTGGTACCCGCGCCGAATTCCCAAGCCATCCAGAACTGCTGGACTGGCTCGCCGTCAAGTTTGTCGATTCCGGCTGGGACCTTAAGGCGTCAGTCAAGACCTTGGTCATGAGCAAGACATACCAACAGTCCAGTGCCGTAAGCCCAGCTAAACTCGCAAAGGACCCGACAAACAAACTCTACGGTCGAGGTGCCCGGTTCCGACTTCCAGCCGAAGTCCTCCGAGACCAAGCTCTCTTTGCTGCCAACTTACTCAAAGAGAAAATCGGCGGACCATCGGCGCGCCCGTACGCTCCTAAAGGAATGTGGGACGAGTTTGGTGCCTACGGAAACCTGCGCGACTACAAGCCAGACAGCGGCGAGGGTCTTCACCGACGCAGCCTGTACACCATCTGGAAGCGCACCGCCGCGCCGCCAAACATGACGATGTTTGACGTGCCCACTCGCGAGACGTGCCGAGTCCGCAGATCTCGCACCAACACGCCACTGCAGGCGCTCGTTCTGATGAACGACGAAACGTACATTGAGGCAGCGCGTGGCCTTGCCCAGGCAGCCATCTCGGCTTCTGCCAATACGGATGACGCCCGAATCACCTCCATGTACCAGTCGCTGCTCTCTCGAACACCAAGTGCCTCCGAAGTCTCGGTCCTTAGGGCGGCCGTGCAAAAGCGTAGAGCACGTTTCAAAGCCAAACCTTCGGATGCCGACAAGCTGCTGAAAGTTGGCTACCTTCCCACGGTGCCAGGGCAAGACCCCATCGAAGTCGCCACTTACACCCTCATCGCGAGCACCCTCCTAAACCTCGACGAAGCTGTGACCAAAGAATGAAAGACGAGAAGATTCTCCACCTCCAAGACGCCATCAACCGGCGCATGTTCATCAAGACTTCTGGGCTTGGCCTTGCCGCGCTGGCGGGCCTGTTTGGCAAAGAAGGCTATGCGGCAACCCCGCAACAGGGGCCAAAGCGTAGCGGTGGCCTCAAGAAGTTTCCAAACGCAAAGCCGAAAGCTAATCGGGTGATCTACCTGTTCCAAAGCGGTGCCCCTTCGCACTTGGACTTGTTCGATTACAAGCCGGGCCTGGAGAAGCGATTTGGTGAGGACCTTCCGGATAGCATTCGAAAAGGTCAGCGTCTGACGGGAATGACCTCGGGCCAGGCAAAGTTCCCGGTCACTGGCAGCATGTTCAAGTTTGCGCAGCACGGCAAAGGTCGCATCTGGATGAGCGAAATCCTGCCGCACATGGCGACCATTGCGGATGACATCTGCATGATCAACTCCATGCACACCGACGCGATCAACCATGACCCCGCGGTGACGTTCTTCCAAACCGGGAACCAACTGGCAGGTCGTCCTAGCATCGGCTCGTGGCTCGCCTACGGCCTAGGTACGGAGTGCGACAACCTTCCGGCGTACGTTGTTCTTACCTCGGTCGGTACCGGTCGAAGCGATGACCAGCCGCTTTACGATCGATTGTGGGGCACCGGCTTTTTGCCAACCCAGCACCAAGGCGTGCGATTCCGGAGTGCAGGCGATGCGGTTCTGTATCTCAACGATCCAGAAGGGGTCGATCGCAGCACGCGGCGAGAAATGCTCGACGAACTCGGCCAATTGAACAAGATTCGCCACACCCTGGTCGGCGACCCAGAGATCAACACCCGCATTTCGCAGTACGAAATGGCCTTCCGTATGCAGACCTCGGTGCCTGACTTGCTCGATATCTCCAAAGAGCCGTCGAACATCTTGGAAATGTACGGACCGAACGTTAAGCAACCGGGAACGTTTGCCTATAACTGCCTGCTGGCCCGTCGATTAGCCGAACGAGGTGTTCGATTTACGCAACTCTTCCACCGAGGCTGGGACCACCACGACAGCCTTCCGGGTGCCATTCGCGGCCAGGCAATGGACACCGACCAGCCTAGCGCGGCCCTCATCAAGGACCTAAAACAGCGCGGGATGTTGGACGACACTCTCGTGGTCTGGGGTGGCGAGTTCGGACGAACCGTGTACTCCCAAGGAAACTCAAGTCAGACGAATTACGGCCGTGATCACCACCCGCGCGCGTTCTCGCTTTGGGTCGCAGGTGGAGGATTCAAGCCCGGTATGTCGTGGGGCCAAACCGACGATTACGGCTACAACATCACAGAAAATCCGGTGAGCGTTCACGATCTCCACGCGACCATGCTGCACGTGCTGGGTGTCGATCACACCCAGCTCACGTACCGGTACCAGGGCCGAGATTTCCGCCTAACGGATGTCTTCGGCGAAGTAATGGAAGACCTGCTCGTTTAGTTCAGCTTCCGGAGCAACGTAATTCGGCCGATGGGGACCCACTCGGCCACCAGAATGTCGCCGTTCGCCAAGAACATGGCGTCGTGCGGGTGAACGAACTTGCCCGGAATGAAATCTGCCCTCGGACGATCTCGAAGATTCGAGGGCTTTCCGTCCCCAAGATGGACGATGACTTTGTTATCTTCATCCAGCACCGTGACGACGCTTTCCAAGTCAGGGAACAGCATCTCGTTGCCACGAATGCTGAAATGGCACGGCATTCGGACGCCATCGGTCACGAACTTCACGTGCTTGCCGTCTAGGTCGAAGTACTGAATTCGGCGATTTCCCCGGTCTGCGACGGCGAGGAGCGGCTCAGAGCCGCGCTCGTCTAGCCAGAGTCCGTGGGGACAGTTGGTCATTCCAGCCGCGCTACCGGGCCCGCCAAAGCTTCGCACATACTGCGCATCTTTGTCGTACTGGTGAATCCAACTGGAACCGTAGCCATCACCAATGTAGAAGCCGCCATCTGGTGCAAAAGCGACGTTGGTTGGTGTGAAGCCCCCTCCCGACGGATACTTTCCGGATTCCTTTGGCACGCCCTTTTCCCAGACCACCACGCCGTCAAGGGTCGTTTTGACGACCTTGTTGTGCGCGACATCGCAGTGATAGATGTACTCCCGATTGCCTTCTTTTCGAATGTCGAGCCCGTGCGCGCCTCCGCGGAACTGCGCCCCCCAGGACCCGGCGAAGTTACCGTTCGAAGCAAACACACAGATCGCATCGGAACTCGTGCTAGCACCGTTTACGGTGTGCGCCACGTAGATGCGGCCCTGGCTGTCCTGTGCGACGCCGTGAGTGTCGCCAAACTTGATATGCGCCGGTGCCTTGAGCCAGTCGTGGATGCACTCGTAGCGATGCTCACCCGAGCCCAAGATCACCGGCTCCTGAGGTTTCATCCCTAGGCTATGCGCAACTGCACCAACGGCCACCGTTCCGGTGGTTGCTAAGAATTTTCGTCGGGAAATACTTCGGTCGGAGTTCACCGTCGGAGTTTAGTACGTCGGAGAGATTTCAGCAAACGGCCCAACTCAAAAATCGGTACCCAGAACAGAAACATCACACTATAATTTTATGCGTGACCAGTAAAGCGACGACGCCCGAGGAGTACCTGGCCGAGCTATCGGACGATCGACGATCCGCCCTAACTGCAGTTCGGGCAGTGATTCTGGAAAACCTCAATCCTGGGTTCGTTGAGGGCATGGTGTATGGACACATCGGTTACTACGTGCCACATGAGTTGTATCCGGCGGGCTATCACTGCGATCCGAAGATGCCATTGGTGTTCGCAAGCCTAGCCTCACAGAAGCAACACATGGCGGTGTACCTAACGATTTGCGGCGTGGATGCAGCACGTCGATTCCAGGAGGATTACCTTGCCACCGGCAAAAAACTGGACATGGGAGTCTCGTGCGTGCGATTTAAGAAGCTCGAAAATCTAGCGCTCAATGTAGTTGGACGCCTTATCAAGGAGACAACGGTCGAGAAGTACATCGCAGACTACGAGCGTGCTCGGGCCCAAGCGGCGATTGATGCCGCGCAGAGAAAGGCAGCACGTAACGCATCGAAGGCCTAATCAGAACTCGACTTCGTCGGACCGAGCGGGTTCGTTCTGTTGCTGACGATGGCGCTCGATAACGACGAGCGCGTCCTGGGCTGCAGATTGCTCGGCTTCCTTCTTTGAGCGGCCGGTGCCTTCGCCGATGACCTCATCGTAAATCAAGGCTTGTACGGTGAACCGTTTGTCGTGCGAGAAACCACTTTCCTGAATCACCCGGTAGTTCGGCTGCGTGCGCCAGATGGCTTGAGCTTGTTCTTGCAGCTTCGACTTGTAGTCATCCGGATTCACGTCGCCGCCGCGGATGCGCATGATGGCTTCGTGCATTTGCTCGAGGACGAACCAGCGGGCGACTTCTAGGCCGTTTTCCAGATACACCGCGCCGATGACGGCTTCGAGGACGTCGGCGAGAACCGACGGGCGGGTTTTGCCACCGGTGGCTTCTTCGCTTGCCGAGAGTTCGATGTACTGGTCAAAGCCGAGGCGGGCCGCTACTTGGGCGAGCGGGGCTTCTTGGACGATGCTGGACTTGGCTTTTGAAAGCAGGCCCTGATCCCAGTCCGGATGGTGCTCATAGAGATACTGGGCAATGATCATGCCCAGTACCGAGTCGCCAAAGAACTCCAGCCGTTCGTAGCTCTCCTCCACCGTTTTGGTTGCAGAACGGTGGCGCATGGCCAGCTTGAATAAAGCTTCGTTGCGGAGCGGAACGGCCTTTGGGATCATGCGCGGAGTTTGCTTACCGCCTTTTCGATTCTTTCAAGACCGCGCTGAATGTTATCGCGACTTGCGGCGTAGCTCAACCGAAGGTGGCCATGACCTTCGAACACCGAGCCCGGGATCACCGCGACTTCGGCTTCGTCCAGCAAGTAGGTCGCCAGGGCGAGGTCGTCAGGAATCGCTGGACTGAGATAGGCCGAGAAGTCCGGGAAGGCGTAGAAGGCACCTTCGGGGGTCGGCACCTTGACATCCGGAATCGCGCGGAGTCCGGCGAGGATGATGTCTCGTCGCGCTTCGAACTCGGCCCTCATGGTTTCTACGGACGAAGCAGGCATGCGGAATGCGGCGGCGGCGCCAACTTGGGCGAACGACGTCGGGTTAGAAGTCACCTGGTCTTGCAGGTGGCTCATGCCGGCAGCGACCCATTTGGGTCCAGCCGCAAATCCGATTCGCCAGCCTGTCATGGCGTAGGTCTTCGAGACTCCGCCGATCGTGATGGTCTGCTCCGCGATTTCTTTGCCAAGCGAGGCGAAGCATTGCGGGGTTACGCCGTAAACGAGTCGCTCATAGATTTCGTCCGAGACGACCCAGAAGCCGTGGCGGAGGGCCAGGGCCGCGATTTCCTTCAGGGTTTCCCGAGGGAGGACCGCACCGGTTGGGTTGCTGGGCGAATTTAGGACCAGCATTTTGGTTCGCGGTGAGATTGCGGCTTTGAGCTGGTCGAACGTGGGCACGAAGCCAGCTTCGGCAGCGCAATGAATAACCACCGGCACTCCTTCGGCAAGCTTTACCTGTTCGGCGTACGTCATCCAGTACGGGGCGAGGAGGATGACCTCGTCGCCGGGTTCTAGCAGCGTCTGCATGACGTTGTAGAGCGAATGCTTGGCGCCGCAGCTGACGACGACTTGGTCAGGGGCTACGGTCAGGCCGTTTTCGGTGGCCAGTTTGGAAACGATCGCGTCTTTGAGATCCTTGGTTCCGGCGCTTGGGGTGTATTTCGTGAAGCCTTTGTGGATGGCATCGATGGCAGCTTCACAGATGGAATCGGGCGTGTTGAAGTCAGGCTCTCCGGCAGCGAAGGAGATGACATCTTTACCTTCGGCACGCAGGGAGTTGGCTTTCGCGGTAATCGCGAGGGTTGGCGAGGGGCGCAGGGCGGCCGCGCGAGCAGAAAGGCCGAGGGTTTTCACCTTGTTGCGGAGTATATTCCCCTTGTGACCGCCCGCGCCCTATCGCAACGGGCAAGACTCCTCTTCGTAGCCATTCCCGTCGTTACATTCCTGCTGATGCTGGTGTACGTTCGCGTCGGAAGCGTTGGCAACCACGGTTTTGGCGCGATTGCAGAGCAGATTCTTCGTGGCCCGCGGGGCGACCACTTTTTAAACGACGTGGTCTGGCAAATTCGATTGCCACGTGGTTTGACGGTGGCACTGGTCGGTGCGATCCTAGGCCTTGTAGGTTGCGCGTTCCAGGCTCTGTTCCGAAACCCGTTAGCTGATCCGTACATCGTCGGCGTATCTTCTGGTTCGGCGGTCGGTGGTGCACTGGCGTTGATTTTTGGCTTCGGTGCTTGGCTCGGCGGAGTTGGCATGTTAGCGGCGGGGTTTGCCGGAGGCATGGTCTCCCTGATCCTGGTCTACGGATTGGCGCGAAAGCACCGAGTTGTCGACGTCCAGAGCCTTTTGCTCGCGGGCGTTACCGTGGCGGCCCTGCTTAGCGCGGTGCTGTCGTTCATCCTCATGTTGGCCGGGCACGACACGACGCAGATTCTTGGCTTCTTGCTCGGGCACACATCGGATTCGAGTTGGACGAAAGTTGGGCTGCTCTTCCCTACTCTGGTCATTGGGTTAGCGTTTTTGTATTCTCGAAGTCGGCGTTTGAATGCACTGGCGGTGGGAGAGGCGAGTGCGGAGCGGCTCGGCGTTGACGTTCGGCGGCTGACGAAAGAGATCCTGCTGGTTGGGACCGCGATGACGGCGGCGGCGGTTGGGTCGGTTGGAATTGTTGGCTTCATCGGGCTGGTTGCCCCACACTTGGCACGGCGGCTTTTTGGCGTCGACTGGCGCGTGTCACTTCCGGGATCAGCCCTACTGGGGACGATTGTTTTGCTCATCGCCGACTTGATTGGTCAGCGGGCGCTGAGCGAAATCATGCAGCGGCCGGGGATGGAAGTGAACGTTGGGATCGTTTCGGCGTTGTTGGGGGCGCCGTCGTTGCTGATCTTGTTGCGTCGGTCAGAGTGATTTACCTGCGACTCGTGATGGCCCGGGGCCGAATTAATTAACGTTCCCCCCCAGGAAAATTAAGTAGGGCGTGTTAACACAATTTAAGAAATTCGGCGATCACGGCGAAGTGAATGAAGCCGATGAAGTGGACGTCGAGCTTGTCGAATCTTGAGAAGATTCGTCGGAAGCCTTTGAGTCTGCGAAAGAGT
>Ga0247832_1001965_pt1 | contig 33480 bp, 34 predicted proteins | sample LaCruzMarch2015__10_FD_192407 | JGI IMG/M metagenome (GOLD analysis project Ga0247832, IMG submission 192407) | Freshwater microbial communities from meromictic Lake La Cruz, Castile-La Mancha, Spain - LaCruzMarch2015_4m | ecosystem: Environmental > Aquatic > Freshwater > Lake | place: Spain... | reverse complement strand
TGCCGTCGTCGCGCTTCTTTTTCTTGGTCTCAAAAGGACGAGCCACGCGCACGATCCGCGCGCCTTGATCATCTTCCAGCAGGCCTTTGGCTTCCAGATCCTTGACCATGTCCGGGATCAGAGGATCGGCGTCCGCCTCGCCCAGCCATAAATCGAAATCCACGCCCAGGCTCGCAAAGTCGCGCTTCTGCGCGGCCATCGAGACCTCACGCATACGCTTCCAGATCGTGCGGTGCGGCTCGGCGCCGGATTGCAGCGCGGCGGTGGCCTTCCGTGCGCGATCACGGAAGGGGACATCCTCCTTCGCCTTCGCAGCGGCTGCGGGATAAACGCCCTCCAGATAGTCCAGCGTCACATTCGCCAGCCGCACCTCGACCTTTGCAGGATCCAACGCGCCCAGCTCGTCCTCCAGCGTGACGATCAAGAGCCCCATCTGAAACCCCCAATCGCCGAAATGCGCATCGCCCCAGACGGCGTCGCCGCGATGCCGAAACAGCCGCTTTACGCTTTCGCCGATGATCGACGCCCGCAAATGGCCGACATGCATGCCCTTGGCGACATTCGGCCCGCCATAATCGACGATGACCTTACGGGCTGCCTCAACGAGGCTGGCGCCCTTGCGCGGATCAGTGCTGATGCTCTGCGCGCGCGCCGCCAGCGCCGAATTCGCCAGCGAGATATTGATGAAGCCTGGCCCCGCCACTTCGGCTGCGGCAATGCGCGGATCGGTCCGCAATGCCGCAGCGACCTGCTCGGCGATGTCTTTGGGGTTGCGCTTCGCGGCCTTGGCCGCGGCGAGCGCGCCATTGCACTGAAACTCGGCCAAATCCGGCCGGTCAGACCGGCGCGTGAATCCATATTCAGGCAAAAGCCCGGCGGATTCGAACGCCGCCCCGGCAAGGGCGCTTAAGTCTGAAGCGAGGTCGCTCATAAGCGAGATTAGTCTTGGACTTGGATGCGGAAGCGCTTGCCCTCGCGATTGAACTCGATCTGTTCTTTGGTCAGATCAAATCCTGCGAGGATTTCGAAATTGGCCCCAGACGTATCCGCGTTCGCGCGCGGAATGACGATCCGTTCGATCGTTTCCGTCACCGCCATGCGCTGCGCGCCCTTCGGAAATTCCACCTTAATCGAATAGGGCTTCTTCGCCAGCACGGTCACGTCGCGGCGCGTCACGGCCACCCAATAATTATAGGTGTAGCTGTCGCCCTTCGCTGCCGGCCCGCGGCCGAACGCCAGATCGATTTCCAGCGTCATGTCGATCGGGTCAGCCCCGACATAGCGGCAAGACGAGCGCACCTGACGCACTTCGCCAGTGAAACCGACATTGGCGAAGGATTCTGGCCCATTGAATTGAACCAGCCGCGCAGCATCGCCCAAAACGTGGGCGGGCGGGCATGGTCCAACATTTGGGATGTTCTTTTTCTCGGCGTCACTCGCGCAGGCGCCGAGCGCAAGCAAAGCAGCCAAAGCGCCAAGAAGAACGCCAGGGCGCAGATTAGAAAAACAAGCGAAGCGCATAGGGTCTCCCGGACGGCCGCCGCGAACGCAAGCGGCTGGTATTGGACGCGTAAAGGCTGATAGCGGCGCTACACCGCCCGCGCAATGCACGGACGCAACGAACCTGCTATAGAGCGAGTGTGACAGCCGAACCTCCCCTCCCCAAGTCGTTGAAGATTTTACTAGCGAGCCCCCGCGGCTTTTGCGCCGGCGTGGATCGCGCCATTCAAATAGTTGAAAAGGCTATAGAAAAATATGGCGCACCTGTTTATGTCCGGCATGAGATCGTCCACAATCGCCGGGTCGTGCAGCGGCTCGAGGGCATGGGCGCAATCTTTGTCGACGAGTTGGATGATTGCCCAGATGACAGGCCCGTCGTTTTCTCCGCCCATGGCGTGCCGAAATCTGTTCCGGCCGAAGCTAAGAAGCGCGATTTGAACTTCCTCGACGCCACCTGCCCGTTGGTGACCAAAGTCCACGTCCAGGCCGAACGGCAATTTGAACAGGGTAAGGAAATCATCCTGATCGGCCATGCCGGCCACCCGGAAGTGGTGGGCACGATGGGGCAATTGCCCGAAGGCGTCATCACCCTGATCGAAAGCGTGACGGACGCCGAAGCCTACACGCCCAAGGATTCTGGCAATCTGGCCTATTGCACGCAGACGACGCTTTCGCTCGATGACACGGCGCAGATCATCGCGGTGCTGCAACGGCGCTTTCCAGAAATCGCAGCCCCTTACAAAGAAGACATCTGCTACGCGACCACCAACCGCCAGGAAGCCGTGAAGGCTATAGCCCCAAAGTGCGATCTGGTTCTGGTGCTCGGCGCGCCAAACTCCTCCAATTCCGTACGCCTTGTCGAAGTGGCCAAGCGCAATGGCGCCAAGAACGCACAGCTCGTGGAAAGCGCCGACGACGTGGATTGGGCGTGGTTCGCCGGCATAAGCGCCTTAGGCGTGACCGCCGGGGCATCGGCGCCCGAAGACCTGGTCGCAACGCTTATCGACGCCGTGCGCCAGCGCTTCGCAGTCGAACTGGAAAGCGTGGAGGTGACGCGCGAAAACGTCACCTTCCGCCTGCCGCGGGCGCTGATCGCCGACTAAGAGAACCGATCAGAACGCGAAGCGGCCCACGATTTGGAAGACGGGACCGGATTCTTCGGACTGCCGCTCAAACTCATCGTAAACACGCGCCGCCTGATCGTCGAGGTTTCGGATTGTGGCGCTTCAATCTGGATGGCAAAGCCGACCCTGCGATCGTGGATCGCGTGGCGCCTGACGGCCATCTTGCGGCCGATGTCGAAGGCATCGCGCTTTGGGACGGCGGCGATGGGCGCGGCTTCTTAGTGGTCTCCGTTCAGGGCGAGAATCGGTTCGCAGTGTATGATCGCATCGGCGGTAAATATCGCGGATCATTTCAAATCGGCGCCAATGCCGGCGTGGACGCTGTGAGCGGCACGGATGGGCTGGATATCGTCTCCGCGCCTTTGGGATCGGATTTTCCGCGTGGCTTGATTGTTGTGCAAGACGACGAGAACACAGATCCCGTCACACCGCAGAACTTCAAATATGTCTCTTGGGCCGATGTAGCGCGCGCTTTGCAATTAGAGACGCCGCAATAGCGGTTTTACGGCTCCCTATTCCGCATTCGGAATGAATTTTAGAATACCCGCGACCTGCACTTTGCCATCCTTGGCGTCGGATGGGTGATGCACGCCGTCCAGCACCTTCAATTCTTCAAAATCGAACGGGCTCACCCCCTTCAGGCAGGCGACATTCACCCCATATTCGGCGCCGTTCGAGCGCCGCAAATGGTGCGTGTAGATGCCGCATTTGCTGCAGAAATAATGCTTCGCCGCATGGGTGTTGAATGCGTAGAGGCTCAGCGCATCAGCGCCCTCCATGATGTCGATCCCAGTGGCCGGGGCCGAAACAGCCACCGCGCCGCGCATCCTGCAAAACGAGCAATTGCACCGCCGGGCGGTTCTTAACCCCTTGCTGAGACGCACGCGAAATCGGACAGCGCCGCAATGACAGGCGCCGTGCGCCTCCTGCATATCCATATCCATGTCGCATCCTTAATGGCGCGTTGGAGGGGCGTCCTTAAAGCCGGTCGGGCTGCTTGCCTCGGCCCCTGGCCCCTGCTCTAAGCTCAGTCTATGGCCGTTTATACTGACCTTTCCGATGAAGACGTGGAAGCGCTGCTGGCGGATTTCGATCTGGGCGCAGCGCTGTCCCTCAAAGGCATCGCCGAAGGGGTCGAAAATACGAACTTCCTGCTGCACACCGAGCGCGGACGCTTCATCCTGACGATCTACGAAAAGCGGGTAAACCCCGACGATCTGCCATTTTTCATGCAATTGATGGAAACCTTGGCCGACAAGGGCATTCCCTCGCCGCGCCCCATGCATGGCAAAGACGGCAAGCCGCTCCGCCGCATCAAAAACAAGCTCTCAGCGCTTGTCACCTTCCTGGATGGCGTGTCCCCCAAAAAGCCCTCCGCCAATCAATGCCGCGCTCTTGGCGCCGCCATGGGGCAGATGCACGTGGCGTTGGCGGACTTCCCGTTGCAGCGGGCCAACAGCCTTGGCGCCGCATCCTGGCCCAAATTGTTCGAAGGCCGCCATGCCGCTGCGGAAAATCTGAAAGCCGGCGAAGGCGACCGCGTCGCGGCCGATCTGCAATTCCTGAGCGCCAACTGGCCTGCAAGTCTGCCGCATGGCGTCATCCACGCCGATCTGTTCCCCGACAACGCGCTGTTTCTCGGCGATCGGATCGGCGGCATCATCGACTTCTACTTCGCCTGTACGGATGCACTCGCCTACGACCTCGCAATAAGCCTGAATGCGTGGTGTTTCGAACCCTCTGGCGAGTACAATCTCACCAAGGGCCAAGCGATGATCGCAGGCTACGAATCAGTACGACCACTCAGCGCTGAGGAGCGCAAAATGCTGCCAATCCTAGCGCGCGGCGCAGCGATGCGATTCTTTTTAACGCGACTCGTCGATTGGGATTCGACCCCGGCGGGGGCCCTGGTGCGCCCCAAAAACCCCGGAGAATACGCCGCCAAACTGGCGTTTCACCGCGCCGCCGCGGGACCGGGCGATTACGGCGCTTAAAATCCACAACCACAAAACTGCGCTTTTCTTGCGCAGGTTACGCATCATTAACCGCGATACTGGAGCTTAGCGTCACAGGAGACACAAATGGCGCTGAAGACCCGTATCGACGACTTTCTCTCTGCCGCGCAAACGCTGGTTCGCGCTTGCGATTCCGTCCGGCAATCATCCGAGGAAGCCGCCGAGGCCCATGAGCTTTTCAGCTCGCAAATCGACGCCGTCGCCCCAATTCTGAGCCGTTTCGCCGCCGCTATTTCGCAAATGAAAGCGAATGACAAATTCGATGTCGCCCTGCTCGACATGATGTGCGAAGTCGGCGACGAACTCTCCGGCGAACTCGAAAGCCTGATCGAATACGCCGAAACGCTTGCAGACGCGCTCGACAATCTAGAAGTCGAAGGCGGAGAAGTGCTGGCCAGCGCCGCCTAATCCGCTAATCCTTCGCGCCGTGCGTTAAGTTTATAACGCCAAAAGGCGCGAGAAATGCAAGAAGCCAAATTAGCCTCAAAAGAAGTCGTCGCGTTCACCGATGGCGCTTGCTCGGGCAACCCCGGCCCAGGCGGCTGGGGCGCCATTCTCACGTTCAACGGCGAGGCGCGCGAACTTTCCGGCGGCGAACCTGAAACCACCAATAATCGTATGGAATTGATGGCGGCGATCAGCGCGCTTGAAGCGCTGAAGCGCCCATCCGCCATCCTCATCGTCACCGATTCCAAATATGTGCTGGATGGCCTGACCAAATGGATCAAGGGCTGGAAAGCGCGCGGCTGGAAAACCGCCGATGGCAAGCCCGTGAAAAACCAGGACCTCTGGCTGCGTCTCGACGCCGCAACACACACCCACAAGGTTCGCTGGGAATGGGTGCGGGGCCATGACGGCCACGAAGGCAATGAGCGCGCAGACGCCCTCGCCCGCGCCGCAATCGCGCAATTCCGGCGGCGTTAAGGCATTTTGGCCACCATGCGACAGGCTCAAAGCGTGAGCCCGCTTGACGCACGGCCCCTTCATCGCTGAATTTCATTGAAAGCGCCTTTGAAACCCACCGCAGACCCATCGTCTGGCAGAGCGGTGCATGCGCGGGAGGAAAACATGACCAGCGAGCCGACATTCAACAAACGCGTGCGCCGTTACGAAGACATAAAATCCTTCGACGACAGCGCCGATCTCGTCATTTGCGGCTTTGGCGGCGCCGGGGCCAGCGCAGCGTGGGAAGCGCGCAAAGCCGGCGTGGACGTCCTCGTGCTGGAACGCGCCAGCGATGGCGGCGGCTCGACGCAGATGTCGTCCTGCGAAATGTATCTAGGCGGCTCCGGCGGCACTGAACTGCAAAAAGCCTGCGGCTTCGAAGATTCCACCGAGAACATGATCAAATATCTCGAAATGGCCATGGGCGCGGCAGGCGACAAGGATCGCATCCGAATCTACGCCGAGAACGCCGCCGAACATTTCCGCTGGGCCGAAAAGCTTGGCGTGCCCTACAAACGCGCCTTCTATGCCGAGCGTGACGTCGTGCCATTGTCAGATGAATCGCTTCTGCACACCGGCAATGAACGCGCCTGGCCATACAACGAGGTTTGCAAAGTCGTCCCACGCGGACACGTGCCCTCCGCCGACGGCGATTTCGGCGGCACCATTTTCATGGGAAAATTGCTGCAGACCGTGCGTGATCTAGGCGCGCGCGTCGTGGTCGATTCGCGCGCGCATACTTTGATCCAGGATGATTACGGCCGCGTACGCGGCGTCGTCGCGCGCATCGACAACAAGGACAAATTCATCGAGGCGCGCCGCGCCGTGATCCTGACTTGCGGCGGCTTCGTCATGAACGAAGAGATGGTCCAAAAGCACATCCCACACGTCCGCAAAGTCGGCCTGCCTTGGGGCAATCCCTGGGACAAGGGCGACGGCATATTGATGGGCGTCGCGGCCGGCGGCCAAGCCATCAATATGGGCGAGGCCTTCATCTCCTTCGCCTTCTATCCGCCCGCCAAACTCACCAGCGGCATTTTCGTAAACAAGCGCGGCCAGCGTTTCGTGAACGAGGATTCCTACCTCGCGCGCATGGGCCATTACGGCTTCCAGCAGGATGACGGCGAAATCTATCTTCTTACACAAAACGAGGATTTCGAACGCTCGGCCTATCTGGTGAACACCGAAATCGTCGGCACCGGCGACACGATCGCGGAAGTGGAAGCCGAGGCCGGCTTTCCGGAAGGGTCGCTAGAAGGCACTGTCGAACTCTACAATAGGTTCGCGGCCAAGGGCGAAGACCCCTTCTTCCATAAGGCTAAGGAATGGCTGAAGCCGCTGGTGAATGCGCCATTCGCTTTGGTGAAATACAATTTCAAGGACATCAAAGCGCCGGCCGGCACAGACCAGGGTGTGCCGATCTTCACTCTCGGCGGACTGGAAGTCCGTCCCACGGGTGAAGTGCTGACGCCGGACGGCCAGATCATTCCAGGCCTCTTCGCTGCAGGCCGCACTGTCGCGGGGCTGCCACGCACCTGCGTCGGCTATTCCAGCGGCATGTCGGTCGGCGACGCGACTTTCTTCGGCCGCCTCGCCGGGCGCACCGCCGCAGGCGCGAACACCTAAGACACTCGCTGACGCCAAGCAAAACGCCCGGGCCGAAAAGCCCGGGCGTTTTTTGTTCAATCGTCAAACACAAGAAACGACTACAATTGGCCGAGCATATGCTCTGCGCCCGACACTTCGTATTTGCCGGCCGCTTCGACGTTCAGCTGGGTCACCAAACCGTCCTTGACCAGCATGGAATAACGCTGCGAGCGCGTGCCCATACCGAAGCCAGAGCCGTCCATCACCAGATCCACAGCCTTTGCGAAATCGCCATTGCCGTCAGCCAGCATCATCATTTCCGGAACGCCTTGATCCTTGGCCCAAGCGGCCATGACAAACGCATCGTTCACAGACGTGCAAGCGATCGCATCGACGCCCTTGGCTTTGAACGCCTCGGCGTTTTCCTTGAAGCTCGGCAAATGCCGGGCCGAACAGGTTGGCGTAAAGGCGCCCGGAACGGCGAACAAAGCCACCGTCTTGCCTGCAAAAATTTCATCCGTCGTGATGTTCTTCGGCCCTTCGGCCGACATCGTTTTAAATGTGGCGCTCGGTACTTTATCGCCCACTTTGATGACCATAGACATTCTCCCTGCATTTCCGGTTGAACCCTAAACCGGACTGAAGACGCCGGTTTATCAGGCAATCCACTCAAATTTGGCGCCTGACCCCGCATCTAGGCCAAAAATCCACCGCTGCCTATTGATGGGGGTTGCGAACGCGCACGACACTCTCAACATTCTAGCCATGGTCGCACGCCTGCGACCCTTCCATACGTCAGGAGTTCGCGATGCGGCACGCCCTAACGTCCAAATTATTGGTGGCCTCACCCACGATCGGCGATCCACGCTTTGCCGCCACCGTCATCTATATGTGCTCGCACAGCGAAGAACACGGCATGGGCATCGTCATCAACAAACCTATGGGCGCGCTGGTCCTGCCGGAACTCCTGTCGCAGATCGGCATCGAAAGCTCGATTCTGGCGCCGAAAAATCCGGTCCTGCGCGGCGGCCCCGTGGATCAGGCGCGTGGTTTTGTCTTGCACACCGACGATTACAACGCCGAGGATTCCACCCACGCCATTGCGCCGGGAATCAGCATTACCGCCACAAAGGAGGTGCTGAACGCCCTCGCCTCGGAGACGCCACCGGAACGCGCTGTGTTAGCGCTCGGTTACGCGGCCTGGGGACCCGGTCAGCTAGAAGGCGAATTGCTGGAAAACGTCTGGCTGATCGCCGACGCCGATCCCGACATTATCTTCGACACAGATCTTGAGACGAAATGGACTCGGGCGCTGAACTCCATCGGCGTTGACCCGGCGCGGCTGGTACATGACGGCGGCCACGCTTGAGCGCTGACCTTACGCCCGTCCAATCGACTCGTAGGTGAACCCTTCGCCGCGCACTTCTTCAGGCGTGTAGATGTTCCTCAGATCGACGATGATCGGCGCCTTCAGCGCCTTCTTCACGCGATCCAGATCCAATGCGCGGAACTGATCCCATTCAGTGATGATGACAACCGCATCGGCGCCCTGCACGCAATCATAAGGATTGTTGGCGAATTCGACGCCGTTCAGCATCTTCTTCGCTTCATCCATGCTTTCCGGATCGAAGGCCTTGATATTGGCGCCCGCCGCCTGCAACGCTGGAATTATGTCCAGGCTCGGCGCATCGCGCATATCGTCCGTGTTCGGCTTAAACGCCAAACCGAGAACAGCAATCTGCTTGTTCTGCACGTCGCCGCCCATGGCAAATATAACCTTGCGCGCCATGGCGCGCTTGCGCGCTTCGTTCACGCGCACAACCGTTTCGACGATCTGCAAGGGCGCGCCGGCTTCCGCCGCCGTCCGCGTCAGCGCCAGCGTATCCTTCGGGAAACACGAGCCGCCATAACCTGGCCCAGCCTGCAGAAATTTCGGACCGATGCGGCTGTCGAGACCGATGCCGCGCGCAACTTCGGATACGTCTCCACCGACAGCCTCACACAAATCGGCGAGCTCATTGATAAAGGTGATCTTCATCGCCAGAAAGGCGTTAGCCGCATACTTGGTGATTTCAGAAGTGCGCCGCCCAGTGAAGATGATCGGCGCCTGTTCCTGCAAAAGCGGACGATACAATTCACGCATCACCGCCCGCGCCTGTTCCGTATCGGCGCCGACAACCACGCGATCCGGCTGCTTGAAGTCAGAGATCGCTGCGCCTTCGCGCAAGAATTCCGGGTTCGACACGACGGCGAAATCAGCATCCGGCCGACGTTTGCGAATGATCCGCTCGACCTCATCGCCAGTGCCCACCGGCACCGTCGATTTCGTGACGACGACAGTATAGCCGTCCATCAGATCGGCGATCTCTTCCGCCGCCGCATAAACGAAAGACAAATCGGCAAAACCATCGCCCCGCCGCGATGGCGTGCCAACTGCGATGAAAACCGCATCCGCTTCTCGGATCGCCTTGGCGCCATCGAGTTCAAAGAACAAGCGCCCTTCGCGCACATTCTTTTCAACCAACGCCTCAAGGCCCGGCTCAAAGATCGGGATTTGTCCTTTTTTGAGTTTTCCGATCTTCTTCTCGTCCTTGTCGATGCATGTCACGACATGGCCGAAATCGGCAAAGCACGCGCCAGACACCAGCCCGACATATCCCGACCCAATCATTGCGACGCGCATGCGCGTTGCTCCTTCTACTGAGCGCCCCAAATCACAAGATCTGGGCGCTAAGAAACGTCAGATTTCTTGGTTATAGACGCCGACTTCAGGGCGCTTGGCCAGACGCGGCTTTACTTCCTTACGGAACAGATCGCGCATGTCGTCTTCGGACGTAACGCTTTCGACCACGACCACCATTTCCGGCTTGTTTGAAGACGCCCGGACCAGCACCCAGGACCCGTCTTCAAGCGTCACGCGCGCGCCATTGACGGTGTTTACGTCGCGAATTCTACGACCGAGGATCGAGCCGCCATCCGCCGCAAGCTTTTGGTACTCAGCCAAGACCTCGTCGACGATCCGATACTTTGTCTCGTCATCGCAATGCGGCGACATCGTCAGCGACGTGAAAGTCACCGGCAATTCGGTTTTCATCTGCGACAATTTCTTGCCGCCCGCGCGATCGAGCATTTCCAGAATTGCGGCGGCGGCGACTAGGCCGTCGTCATAGCCGCGCCCCAAAGGCTCACGGAAAAAGAAGTGGCCGGACTTTTCAAAGCCGGCGAGCGCATTGAGCTCGTTCGTGCGGCGTTTGATATAAGAATGGCCAGTCTTGAAATAATCGGTCTTGGCGCCGTTCGCTTTCAACACCGGATCGATCGCGTAAATACCGGTGGACTTCACATCCACGACGAATTGCGCATTCGGGAAACGCGCGGACAAATCGCGCGCCAGCAGCACGCCGATCTTGTCGGCGAAGATTTCCTCGCCCGAATCGTCGACGACGCCGCAGCGGTCGCCGTCGCCGTCAAAGCCCAAAGCCAGTTCGCACCCATGCGCCTTTACGGCGTTCGCCATGGCGTGCAGCATTTCGTGGTCTTCAGGGTTCGGATTGTAGTTTGGGAAGGTCCAATCGAGTTCGGCGTCGATCTCGACGACTTCGGCGCCCATGCGGCGCAGAGCTTCCGGCGCGAAGATGCCGGCCGCGCCATTGCCGCAGACAGCGGCGACTCGGATCGGCCGCGACAGCTTCACACGGCTGGCGACGTCCGCGATATAGCGTTCGCGCATGCCTTCAACCAAGGTGAACTTGCCGCCCGGCCGCTCTTTGAATTCGCCATTCAGCACGATGGTCTTCAGGCGGCCCATTTCTTCCGGCCCGAAGGTCAAAGGCTTTTGGCAGCCCATTTTCACGCCGGTCCAGCCATTGTCGTTGTGCGACGCCGTCACCATCGCCACCGCCGGCACGTCGAGCGCGAATTGGGCGAAATAGGCGACCGGCGTAAGGCAGAGGCCGATATCGACAACTTCGCAGCCAGCCTGCATCAGGCCCAGCGTCAGAGCCTGTTTGATCGAAAGCGAGTAAAACCGGAAATCGTGCCCCGTCACGACCCGCGGCGCACCATATTCATGCAACAGCGTCCCCAGACCAAGGCCCAGCGCCTGCACGCCCAAAAGGTTCAGTTCCGGCGGCTTCGGGTCCGAATGAATGCCAAACCACCAGCGCGCGTCATATTCCCGAAAACCCGTCGGCTTCAGGAGCGGCAGGCTCTCGAAGTCCGCCGTATTGGTCAACACGCTCGGGACGGGCTTGGGGAATACGGACACCGGCTGACTCCTCTGCGGCGGCGCGCTGAGCACCGATCCGGGGACAGTCTCTAGACGCCGAGCCGCTGCAGCGCAACGCGGCCAAGCCGCTATAGGGTCAATCTTTTCCCGAGATACACACAGCAAACAGAACCGGCGCAGAGGGGAGCTGCGCCGGTTCCTTCACGTGAAGTCTGTGTCTGCCGGCCGGGCTTAAGCCGCTTCCGACGCCTCAATCACAGTGGGTTGCTTACCCGAGACCTTAATCTCGACGATGCGGGGCTTCATCGATTCCGGCAGCTCACGTTCCAGGTCAATGACCAGAAGGCCATGCTCGAGCGAGGCGCCCTTGACCTTCACATGGTCCGCCAATTGGAACCTGCGCTCAAAGGCGCGTTCGGCGATCCCGCGATGGAGATAGCTGCGGTCACCTGCTTGCTCCAGTTTGCGACCGGCGACGTGCAGGGCGCCTTCCTTCAATTCGATTGCAAGATCGGCTTGGCTGAAACCGGCGACCGCAATTTCAATCCGGAAGGTATTATCGCCCGTCTTTTCAAGATTGTATGGCGGGTAGCTTGTGACGGCGTCCAAACGGCCAGCCTGGTCGATCATGCCTGCAAGGCGATCAAAGCCGACAAGCGTGCGATAAAGGGGGTTCAAATCTACATTTGCCATGTCATGTCCTTCTCAAAAGCGACATACCGCGCCCCGCTGTGACGCGGGAGCGGGCCATTTTTCGGACGCCCACCATGGCGCGTCCGCCGCACCGCCCGAATTTCGGCGCCGTGCGAGTTTTACATGGGCGCCGAAGAGGCAGGTTCAAGGCCTTTTCTGCACAAGCGAATTGCCGTTTAACAACGGTCGAAGGTTTCATGAATTTCTAGACGGAGATGCTCTTGGCCTCCCAGTTTCGCTTGATTGTCCGGTCCGCAATGTCCGCGGCCGCCGCCTGCGCGCTCGGCCTTTTGGCCGCCTGCAACAATAACGCAGAAAAGGCTGATGCGGCCCCACCCTCACCCGCCGGCGCTGCGGTCGGGACGCTGGAATGGGCCGTCTCCACGCCTTGGCGCATCCAGCCAGAGCGCGACAAATACCGGCATCCCGTGCAAACGCTCGCTTTCTTCGGCGTACAGAACGATTCCACAATCATCGAAATCTCTCCGGGCGCCGGGTGGTACACGTCCATCCTCGCGCCTTACGTCAAGGAAGGCGGCGGCCGTTTCATTGTCGGGACATTTGACCCCGCCACCGCGACTGGCCCGCAGAAAGTTGCGCTGGACGACTTCAAGAAGCGCTTCGTCGATCACGCCGAAATTTTCGGCGAGATCGAGATGGCGCCCTTCTCAAAATCCTCTGGGCCGTTGGGACCTGAAAACTCCGCCGACTACGTGCTGACGTTCCGAAATGTCCACAACATGATGATGGCCGGCTATGCCGAGAAGGCGTTCCGCGATTTCTACACCGTGCTGAAGCCAGGCGGCGTTCTAGGCATCGAAGAGCACCGCTTGCCCGAGGGCAAGGAGCAAGACCCGATGGCCCGCACCGGCTATGTCGCCGAAGATTATGTAAAGCGCCTCGCAGAGGAAGCCGGCTTTGAATTTGTCGAAGCCTCGGAGATCAACGCCAATCCCAAGGACAAAGCCGATCATCCGTTCGGCGTCTGGACCCTGCCGCCCGTTTTGCGCTCCGCCCCCAACGGCCAAGCGGCGGATCCCGCCTTTGATCACACGCCCTATGTGCAGATCGGCGAAAGCGACCGAATGACGCTGAAATTCCGCAAACCTTCAATGCCGGGCGCCACATTGCCGGCGGAATCAGCCCCCAATTAAGCGGTTGTCGGTGGGACAGACGCAGGATCAATAAGACCATGCCAACGATCCGCCAGTTGAGCGGCGCCTTCTTGCTAGCGGCGGCAACGACGTTGGGCGCGCTCTCAAGCCCAACGCTCGCAGCAGCTGCGGCCATTAAGCCGCTGTCACAGATGTTTCCGGTGCTCGACCGCTATCTCCAGCAGCCGACGGAGCGGCGCACCCTGTTTCGCGTGCGCTATTGCGCCAAGACGGCCAACAAGGAGCCGCTGGCCGTGCGCTACGCGCTGGAGGGGCGCGACGTCACTTTAGCGACCGATGAATCGGGCTGCTTCGCTGCTCTGCCCGAACTCGCAGACTTGCGCGCCAATCCCGCCGCGATCGCCAGCGCCGCCGACGGCGAGTTTAAGATCATCGTCGCCCTGGAGCCGACGGCCTCTCTTGAGCGCCAAATGTCCATGGCCGATCTGCGCGGCGCGATTGCGCAAGCAGACGCAGCCGCGCGCCGGGCCGCCGGCCCGCTCGCCTGGGCGGCGCCGCATCTGGACTCCATCCATTTCGAATTTGGCGAACCTGATCAATCGCTCGCTCAGATCGGCATGCCCGGCGTGGGCGGCCCTGGCGAAGGCTTCGCCATCTTGGCCGACGGCCGGCGTGAGCCGCTCCCGCTCCGGGACGGTCGAATCATGGTGGCGCCGGATGATTCCCGGATCGCAGAAGCTGAGCGGATCGAATTCTCGACGCCGCCTCTGGCTGCGCGAATTGGATTTTCTAACCCCGTCAAGCGCTGACGCCTGAAAGACGCGCGGTGCGTGTTGCCGCGCAGGGCTCCCAAAGGCTATCCATACGCCGCTGCGCCATTTGGGCGCGCGCATGGGGGCTGCATGCTTGAGGACATCACCCGCCGGCTCGCCGAGGCCTTGGGCGAGGATTCCGGTTTAGGCAAAACCCTAAAGGTCGATTTCGGCGACAACGGCAAGATATTCATCGACGCTGCAAGCGCACCAAATCGCGTAAGCAATGACGATCTGCCCGCCAATTGCACCGTGAAGATCACGCTCGAAAACTTCCTGCTGCTCGCCAAAGGCAAGCTCAACCCCGCCATCGCCATGCTGCAAAAGAAAATCCAGATCGACGGAGACGCCACGCTCGCCATGCAATTGGCGGCGTTGCTGCAGAAAAGCCGATGATCCTAATTGAGACCCCAGAAAATCCGCCGCCGGACGGCGCCGAGGTCCACGAAGTCAAAGGGTATAAAGGCGCCCGCCTGCGCGTCTGCATCGCTCCCGCAACAGGCGCGCCGCGCGGCACAGTGATCCTATTTGAGGGGTACACGGAGTTCATCGAAAAGTATTTCGAAACCATGCGCGACTTACAAGCACGGGGCTTCACGACCATCATTATGGATTGGCGCGGCCAAGGACTCTCGTTCCGCAAGCTCAAGAATCCTCACATCTACTACATCCAAAATTTCGACGAACCCGTGCGAGATCTGATCAAGGCGCTTGAACACTTCAAGGATCGCCTACCGCGACCATGGGTTACGTTTGCGCATTCGATGGGCGGGGCCATCGCCCTGCGGGCCCTATTGATCGAGCGCATTCGCCCCGAAGCCGCGTTCTTCTCAGCGCCCATGTGGGGCCTGACCGCGGCGACGCTACAAAACCGTTTGTGGTCGCGCTTCATGCGCCTGATTGGTCTCGGCCGCCTACCTGTGACGATCGTGCCGAAAGACCCCCGCGAGGAAGTCTTCACCGAAAACAAGGTCACGTCAGACGAGGCGCGCTTTACCCGGAACTGGGCCGTCTGGCGCGCCTGCCCAGGCATTCGCATTGCGGGGCCCACCTTCACGTGGTTCGCCGCCGCCTGTGACGTTACACAATGGTTTCGCAAGACCAGTCGCACGAAGCGCTTGCGATTTCCAATCACAGTATTGAGCGGAACGGAGGAAACCATCGTGCGGAACGAGTCCCACGATGCACTGGTCGCGCGTCTGCCCGACGTCGTCCACAAAAAGATCGATGGGGCCAGACACGAGCTGTTGCAGGAGCGCGACGTCTATCGCGACCAAGCCCTGGCCGCCTTTGACGATCTGCTGAAGCGGGCAGGCATATAAGCCAGGCTCTCTGATTTATGGTTTACAATCCGTAAGCAGAATATTCGAATTCCAAGTTTCGGTTGGCAGCGATCTTTAGAGCGTGGGGCTATTGTCAGTCCCATGAAGGATTTTCTTGAACTCTCGCCGGACCTTCGCGCCGCCGCCGCGGCCCTGGAGTCCAGCTTGATCCGCCGCCTGGCGGATGGCGGCTCCATGGGCGTCCGCATTCACGCACCAGAAGGTCTGGACTTCGAACCCGCCTGCATCCTTGCCGCCGCTTTGGCCAATGCCTCTGACCTTTTGCAGCTTCTACCGCATGCCCGTGGCGTCCTGGTCTTGCCGTTCGAAACGCTGCAGGCGCTGGGCGCCCGCGCATTGAGCGCCGCCGTCCAAGAGGCCGGTCTGCAGCCGTCCAATCTCACTCTCGAACTCGATGAAACCAGCCTTGCCGGATCCGGCGCCGCCGGCCTTTCTCTTGCCGAAGGGTTAAAAGCCCGCGGCTTTCGCCTGCAGCTCAATTGCGCAGCGCATGCCCCGCTGGGCCTCGACCAGCGCGCGCGCGGGCTATTCTCCAGCGCCCAGGCTTCCGCCACAGACGCCATCGCCGCCTTAACCGAAGAAACGAATGTCTGGGCTCAGCCCATGGCCCGCCGCATCGTTGCCTCAAAGGCTGCTGGTTTGGAATTGATCGCGCAAAACACCGATGAGAGCCAAAATGAGGAATTGCGCCGCCTCGGCTTTACCGGCGCAAGCTACGCGGACGCTGCTTAAGCGATCGCTCGGCGCGCCGCGTCCACCGGCGCGATTTCGACGCCGTTCAGCGCGTCAAGCTTCTCCAAGAGATAATCGACATCCTCGCGCGGCAGGCCCTGCGCTTGAGACAAAATCCGCTCGAGAATGATCTTGGAGAACGTATCCTTATCCAAGGATCCAGCCTCGTGCTCCATCTCATGATAGACGTCGATGGCAAGGCGCACGATCGGCATGAAGCGTGGCGGCATATTCGTGCGCTCGTACAATGCACGCAGACCCAATGGCCCGGCGTCGTGCAGCAGCAGCCATGCCTTGCGGTGCGGCACGCCGGAGAGTTCCGCAAGCGCATGCTCTAAAAAGCCAATATAGCCCAAACACCCGGCGCGTAGAATAAATGACGGCGTCAGCCGCCCCGCCATATTCAAGTGGTGCGCAAAAGCGGAGAGGTTCGCCGTCCGCCCGGCTTGCGCAATGAGATCGATGCTGGCGCGTTCGCGCGCACCAGCGGCGAGCTCAATCGCGGTCTTTGGCGAGAGCGCATGATGATTGACCAGATAATCAAAGGCCTTGCCCGTCACGGCGTCGACAAGCTTCTCAGCGATGTTCAGCGGCAGGACTGGCCGCAGGGCCAGATTTTCCGCCGTAACCGAATCCCTCGGGAACCGCACCAACACGGTCTCCATATCGGCCTCTGACAATTCAGCGCCATTATTGCCCGCAAGCGCACGGACGGCCTCCACCGCGCCCTCGTTCGAAATAACCATCGATACCGCCCGCGACACGATCGGCCGTTTAGCAATCGCGGTTTGCTTGGTCGGCGAGCCCTTCCGAACCAATTGAATCAAATCCGAATCGGTGAGCACAGGCGAATGCGCGAGCACATGGAGCGCAACGGCCTCGACGTCGTTTGCAAGCGCCAGCGCAGCTTCATGCGGCAGCTTCGGAGAATTGCGCAATGTCACGGCAAGCGACCGCCGCACCAATTCGGCGGCGTCCTGCGCGAGAATATTTAGAATAGCCTCGGCATGCTGACGCTCGCCATCGGTAAGTTCGGCCGCATCGATCTTGCGGCAAACCTTATGAACCGCCAGGGCTCGATCATCGTCATTGCCGCCGCGGGCGAGCATACGCATGTCCGCTTCAGTCAGCGTAACGCGCATGGTTTTGACCGTCATGGGAGATTGCCTGCCTTCTGAGTCTAGGCTGCAATCTCCGCTGGTTCCGTTAATGAAGATTTACCATGACGCGATTCATTGAATGCGCATCACGACGTAAAGCGGAAGTGCATAACGTCGCCGTCTTTGACGATATAGTCTTTGCCTTCTAGACGCATCTTACCCGCATCGCGGGCGCCTGATTCGCCATTGTGCGCGACGTAATCGGTGAAGGCGATCGTCTCGGCCCGAATGAAGCCCTTTTCGAAATCGGTATGGATCACGCCAGCGGCTTTTGGAGCCGTATCGCCGCGATGGATCGTCCAGGCGCGCGCCTCCTTCGGCCCGACCGTGAAATAGGTTTGCAGCCCCAACAAATCATAGCCGGATTGAATCAAGCGATTGAGGCCTGGCTCCTCCAGGCCCGCCGATTCCAGATATTCCTTCTGCTCAGAATCATCGAGCGCGGCCAGATCCGCTTCCATCTGCGCGCAGATCACGACAGCGTTGGCGTCTTCCTTGACCGCGTGAGCGAACACTGCGTCCGACAGCGCATTGCCTTTAGCGGCCGAAGCTTCGTCGACATTGCAAACGTAAAGCACCGGCTTGGACGTCAGCAATTGCAACATACGCCAGGATTTGTCGTCTTCTTCGGCCACCTTCACGCGCCGTGCTGGTTCGCCGTTCTCAAGGAGCGTCTTGGCCGCCATGCACAATTCAAGCTGCAGTTTTGCTTCCTTATCGCCGCCGCGAATGCGCTTCTCCAAATTGGGGATACGCTTCTCGACGCTTTCAAGGTCCGCCAGCATCAATTCGGTCTCGACCGTCGAAAGGTCGCTGAGCGGATCAACCCGCCCCTCGACATGGATGATGTCGTCATTTTCAAAACAGCGCAGCACATAGGCGATGGCGTCGCACTCACGGATATTGCCAAGGAACTGATTGCCCAGCCCTTCACCTTTGGAGGCGCCGCGCACCAAGCCAGCGATATCGACGAAATTCATCCGCGCCGGAATGATTTCAATGGACTTGGCGATGGCCGCCAGCTTCGGTAAACGCACTTCAGGCACAGCGACCTCACCGACATTCGGTTCGATCGTGCAAAATGGATAATTGGCCGCCTGTGCGGCGGCGGTGCGCGTCAGCGCATTAAACAGCGTTGATTTGCCAACATTCGGCAGACCGACAATTCCGCACTTAAAACCCATGGATCAAATCCTTTTGCGTGCTTTGTCAGACGCGGCCGCTTGATGACCGAGCTAGCCTGAAATCGCAAGTTTCTACTCATTTTCCGCGGGTCCCGCAGACCGCGCCGCCTTGCGCGGATCAAGCTTTGGCGCCGGCGCGAGACGCATCACTTCAGCCTGAAACTTTTCATCAGCGCCCATCACCGCCATGCCGACCGCGCGCGCGATCGCCGTGCAGAGGCCATCCACCCATTTCATCTCGGCCTTACCGAAATCCGAAAGAACGTGATTGTGCACCAGCGCTTTGTCGCCCGGATGGCCGATGCCCATGCGGCCGCGGCGAAAATCGGACTCAAGATGGGCCATCATGGAGCGGATGCCGTTATGGCCCGCCGAACCGCCGCCCGTCTTCATGCGAAAACGCCCGGGCGCAAGGTCGAGCTCATCGTAAAACACGATAATCTTGGCATCCGGAATTTTGAAAAACCGCGCCGCCTCGGCAACCGAGCGCCCACTTTCGTTCATGAAGGTCTGGGGCTTCAGCGCCAAACACTTCACGCCCGCAATCGTTCCATCGGCGCATTCGCCCTGGAACTTCTTTTTCCAGGGACCGAACTTATGGCGCTCGGCGATCGCGTCGAGCGCCATAAAGCCGATATTGTGCCGATGCTTCGCATAATCGGCGCCGGGATTGCCCAGGCCGACGAGCAAAAGCATCGGTTATCTTCCCTTATTTCTTGGTCTTGGCTGCGGGCGCAGCCTTTGCAGCCGGCGCGGCTTTCGCAGCCGGCGCAGCCTTACCAGCAGCCTTCGGATCCGCAGGCGCCGCGTCGGCAGCCGGCGCTTCTTCTTTCAAGCGGCCAGCCAAGGTCGCAATCGTGAAGTCGATCTTGCGATTCTTCGGGGTCACGCCGGTCGGCAGCGGAACTTGCGAAATATGGATCGATTGACCGATATCGACGCCAGCCAAATCCACGTCGATCCGCTCAGGGATATTGTCGGCAGGCACGCGCAATTGAACAAAGTGGCTCGACACGTTCAACACCGCGCCGCGCTTAAGGCCCGGAGACGATTCATGATTGATGAAATGCAGCGGCACTTTAATGTCGATCACCGACTTCTCGTCGACGCGATAAAGGTCGATGTGCAGCGGTTGATCCGTGACCGGATGGAATTGCACTTCGCGCGGGATCACAGGCTGAACTTCGCCTTTATGTTCGATCTGCACGAGGTGCGAGATGAACTTGCCGGCATTGATCGCCTTCACGACTTCCGCTTCGCGAAGCTGAATAGCGACCGGATCCTTACCGCCGCCATAGAGAACGCCCGGCACCTTGCCGCCACGACGGGACTCGCGGGCGCCGCCCGTTCCTGTGCGTGCACGCACTTCAACATTCAGAACGATGCCGGCCATGATCGCCTCTTAATCCTTAAACGCATAATGCCGCGTACGTCTCCAGTTTCCTGGCCCAACGCCGCGGGGGTCGAATGAGAAGCGGGGGGTTTAACCGAAGCGCCCGCTTGGGGCAAGCCCAATAGACCCGCCTTTTGCCGTCCTTTTAGGGTAAATCTAGCCTGCCGGCGGGGTATTGGCCCTTTTAGTCGAACAATTTGGAGACGCTCTCCTCATTGGCGATCCGACGAATGGCTTCCCCGATCAGGGGCGCCACGGGCAGCACCCGGACCTGCTTGGATTTCTTGACCACGTCCGAGGGCGAAATGGTGTCTGTGACCACCAATTCCTTCATGACAGATTTTTCCACGCGCTCGACCGCCCCACCCGACAAAACGCCATGCGTGACATAAGCGGAAATTGACTTGGCGCCCTTTTTCATAATGGCGGCGGCGGCGTTGCACAGCGTACCGGCAGAATCGACGATGTCGTCGACCAAGATGCAATCCCGCCCTTCGACTTCACCGATAATGTTCATAACTTCAGATTCGCCTGGACGCGGACGGCGCTTGTCGACGATGGCGAGCGGCGCGCCGAGTTTGTCAGCGATCTGCCGCGCGCGGACCACGCCGCCGACGTCCGGCGAGATGATGACCAAATCCTTCAGGCTGTAATTGGCGCGCATATCCGCCTCAAGCACTGGAAGCGAAAAGAGATTGTCAGTCGGGATATCAAAGAAGCCCTGAATCTGCCCGGCGTGCAGATCCATCGTGAGGACCCGGTTCGCGCCAGCGGTGCAGATCAGATTCGCCACCAGCTTGGCCGAAATCGGCGTACGACCGCCCGTCTTCCGATCCTGGCGTGCGTAACCGAAATAGGGAATCACCGCCGTGATGCGGCGCGCCGAGGCCCGGCGCAGCGCATCGAGGCAGATCAACAATTCCATCAAATGGTCGTTGGCGGGATAAGACGTCGATTGGATCACGAATACGTCCTCGCCCCGGACGTTCTCATCGATCGTGACGAAAATTTCGTTGTCCGAGAAGCGCTTGACCTGCGCTTTGGTCAGCGGCGCATCCATGTGATCGGCCACCGCCTCGGCAAGAGGACGGTTCGCATTTCCCGACATCAATTTCATCAGAGAGGCCCCGCATGCCGCTCGCGCCGCTTTTGCAGCGCTTTGTCATGGCTCTGTAGCAAAGCGCACATCCGGCGCAAGGCCGCTGCAGGATCTATCCGCGACAAAAACCTGATATAGTCAGACGCGCAACACTATTGCGGAGAGGTTGCGGCCATAATCGCCCTCCAGGCGCTTTACGGCGCGACGATTGGAAAAATACACGGCCTCCTCCGCGCAGGTGTCTTGCGGTAAGATATCCACAGCGCGCACGCCCGCCAAAGAGAGCCGCAGAGCGCAATAACCCTTCAAATCGAAGTGAAGCCGGTCACCCTGCCCGCCTTTGAAAAAGCGCTCGTTTTCAGCATCAGGCGCCGTAAACGCGGTGAAGAATTCAGGCCCAACTTCATAAGAGGCCTGCGCAATGCAAGGGCCGATCGCAGCGCGAATATTGGACGCATCCGCGCCCAGCGAAATCATGGCGTCCAAAACAGCTTCAATCACACCGCCCAGCGCGCCCTTCCAGCCCGCATGCGCGGCGCCGATCACTTCTGCTTTGGGATCGATCAAAAGAATTGGCCCGCAATCGGCGGTCAAGATCGACAACGCCAAGCCAGGGACTTTAGTCGCCATTGCATCCGCTCGCGGCCGATCCGCATAGGCGCCACAAAAGGCTTCGCAGACGATCTCCACCTTGGCGCTATGGATCTGATAAACAGACAGGAGGTTATCCGGCTCGACCTTCAGCGCCGACGCAATGCGCCTCCTGTTTTCGGCGACGTCATCCGCCGCGTCGTTCGAACCCGGCCCCGCGTTCAATGACGCGTAAATGCCGCTCGACACGCCGCCCTGGCGGCCGAAAAATCCATGCGCCGCGCCGGCGGCGGAGAGCACGCGAGATTGGATGAAGGACGGATTGGTCATCAACAATCGGTGCAGCAACAATTCCGCGCGGTCAACAACGCGGCCATCTTAGTGCAAGACAGGATGCCACTGCATTCTGACGCTCAGCAGAATGTCATCCGAAATGATGTCTCGTATGAGCGCTCATGAAGGCCTGAAGCAAACGGCCCAGACTTCTCCGGGCCGCGCGCTTGAGCGTTATTGGCCCGGCATCATGAAGCCTTCAATCAGCATCACGCGATAATCGGCGGCCTTGAAGCGATGCTGTTTGGCGGCTTCATATTCCGCGCTGTTGTACCAGGCTTTCGCATCCGCCGCATTATCGAATTGCAAGAGCACCACGCCGTCAGGCGCTTCGCCCTCCAGCGGCGTCGCCGCGCCATAAACGATGAGCGGGTTCATTTTCACCTTTGGCCCGTTTGCCTGCATGGCCATTTGATAGTCCATCATCGCTGCTGGATCTATGACGGCGCTTTCGCGTACGAACAAAAGATAGGCTGGCATGTTTCTCCCCCACATTTGCGGCGAACAAATTGGCCGCTTATGGGAAGGAACACTGGCGCAGCGACGGGGCCGGCGCCAAGCGAAAATAAAAAGGCCCGGATCGCTCCGGGCCTTTTGCATGTCTGTTTGAGGTTAAGCTTACGCCGCGTCCTTGGACTTCGACTTACGCTTGCGATCGTTCGGATCGAGATAGCGCTTGCGGATGCGGATCGCCTTCGGCGTCACTTCCACCAGCTCATCTTCTTCGATCCAGGAAATCGCCTGTTCCAAGGTCATGCGCTTCGGGGGCGTCAGACGAATGGCTTCGTCCTTGCCGGAGCTACGCACATTGGACAGCTTCTTTTCCTTCAGCGGATTGACGTCCATGTCTTCACCGCGCGGGTTTTCACCGATGATCATGCCCTCATAGACGGCTTCACCTGGATCGATGAACAAAGCGCCGCGATCTTCGAGAAACCAAAGAGCGTACGCAACGGCGTTGCCTTGATCGGTCGAGATGATCGCGCCGGTATGACGGCTCGGAATTTCTCCGCGCCAATCGCCCCATTGGTAGAACACGCGGTTCATGACGCCTTCGCCACGCGTATCCGTCATGAACTCGCCATGGTACCCGACGAGTCCGCGCGAAGGCGCGTGGAATACGATCCGCTGCTTACCGCCGCCGCTTGGGCGCATGTCCTTCATTTCACCACGGCGCAGCGATATCTTTTCGATCACGGGGCCAGCGAAATTCTCATCGACGTCGATCGTGACTTCTTCGATCGGCTCGAGCAGCTTGCCCTCTTCGTTGCGCATCGTCAGCACGCGCGGGCGCGAGATGGTCATCTCAAAGCCTTCGCGGCGCATAGTTTCGATCAGCACGCCAAGTTGCAATTCACCGCGGCCCGCGACTTCGAACGCATCCTTGCCTTCGCTTTCGGAAACTTTGATCGCAACATCGCCTTCGGCCTGACGGTACAGACGCTCACGGATGACGCGCGATTGCACCTTGCTGCCTTCGCGGCCAGCCATCGGCGAATCGTTGACCGACATGATAATCGCCAAGGTCGGGGGGTCGATCGGGTTTGAGAAAACCGGCTCAGTGACTTCGAGGTCGCAGATCGTGTCAGAAACGGTGACGGCGCCCAGACCGGCGATGGCGACGATGTCGCCCGCTTCCGCGCTTTCAACAGGCACGCGCTTCAGACCGCGATAGGCGAAGAGCTTGGTCAATCGCGCGCGTTCGATTTCCTTACCGTCGCGCGTCATCGCTTTCACAGTGCGGCCAACTTCGATGCGGCCGCTTTCGATGCGGCCCGTCAGCGTGCGGCCAACGAACGCGTCGGCGTCAAGCGTCGTCGCCAGCATGCGGAACGGTTCGTCCATGTGGAAGCTCGGCGGCGGCGGCGGCACATGATCGAGGATCATGTTGAACAATGGCGCGAGATCTTTTTTCTCGTCTTCCAGCTTGTTGGTCGCCCAGCCTTCCTTGCCGGAAGCGTAGAGATACGGAAAGTCGAGTTGCTCGTCAGTCGCGTCCAACGCGGCGAAGAGGTCGAACACATCGTTCAGCGCTTTGTCGGGATCGGCGTTCGGGCGGTCCGCTTTGTTTAAACAGACGATCGGGCGCAGCCCAAGCTTCAGCGCCTTGCCAAGCACGAATTTGGTCTGCGGCATCGGGCCTTCGCAGGCGTCGATCAGCAGCACGCAGCCATCCACCATCGACAGAATACGCTCCACCTCGCCGCCGAAATCGGCGTGGCCTGGCGTGTCGATGACATTAATGCGGCGCTCGACGCCGTCTCTGTCCCAAACGACGCTGGTGCACTTGGCGAGAATGGTGATGCCGCGTTCACGCTCCAGCGGATTGGAATCCATTGCGCGTTCCGCATGCCCTTCGTTTTCACGATAGGCGCCGCCCTGCACGAGCATCTTATCGACCAGGGTGGTTTTCCCGTGATCGACGTGAGCAATGATCGCGACATTGCGCAAGCCGGACGACGACATGCGGTTCTCCTTCAGACGGCTATCGGCTAATGCGCTCTCGCCCCTAAAGGGGGACAAAACATGAACGCAAAAAGGCACGGCGGCAGAGCTTCATAAGCTCGGCCGCCGTTTCCTTTTCCCTAGCTGTCGCAGATACGGGATTCTGGGCCCATTCGCAAGGAGAGTCCTAGGATTTAATGCTGAAGACGGGCGGGGCGTCATGAAACTCGACCTGCACGCGAACAGCCCCCAGCGGGGTCACGAAATGCAGCTGCTGGGGTTGCACGAGGCCAGGCGCCCGGCGAAAGGATCCATTCGGACGGCGGATCGACGATATTCAGACGCAGTTCGCCCTCCAGCACCCGGATTACGCCCCACCCCCGCTTTCGTGCTGTGATTGCGGCGCAGCGGTTCCGGCAGGGAGATCTCATCGAAAATTGGGCGCGAACGATAGGATTCGCTCATACTGGGTCACCCACGGCGCAAAAAAGCACCCTAGCCCCTCAACGCAGAGGATTCGCGCAAATACATCACTTTTCGCCCGCAACGGCGCCCCACGACCAGCACGTCTTAATCAGCCAGTTCGAAAGACTCACAAATCCTTGCGTTTCCTGTCTTGCATCCGCATCTATCGAGGCGACAATGAAGGCGGCCTTGGACCGTTCAGGCTATGTCGAGGACGTTTACGCCTGCCCAAACCTGCAGCCTCTAAAACGGCGGCTGATCAGCACCCTCAAGGACGCCTATGATGTAAAGGCGCCCAGAGGATGCGCTTTTTCGTTCGGCGGCTCCGCCACAGCGGGACTGCGACACCCTCTCATATCCACATTTCCAGAAGCGGTGCAGGTCGCATATCGAGCGGAAATGGCGGAGCGGGATCCAATCATGACGGCGGCGATGACTTTGGGCGCTCCTGTTCAATTCTCAAAAATGGAACAAACCTTGCCGATTAGCGCCGCGACCAACGCGTGCTCGCTCTGATGCGCCAATCCGGATTGCATGACGGGGTAATGACGCCAATCTTCGCGAAGCCAGGCTTTTACGCCTATTTTTCCACTGCATGCGACAAGGTACGGGCAGATCTCGGCCCGGTCGATCTGCGCATTATCAAAATCATTTTTGAAGAATTCTATTTCCACTGGCGCGACCTGAAGCGCGCGGAGCGCGAAATCCTATCCAAGCGCGAACGCGAAGTGCGGGTGGCGATGGTGGGGGAAAAATCGAACGCCGAGATCGCGGCCACGCTCGGCATATCCGAACACACCGTGGATGCTTATGTCAGACGGTGCTTGTCCCAACTTGACGTTTCAAGCCAATCACAAGCTGTCTTGCAATTTTTCGGCGGCGGCGCATATCGAATGCGGGTTCGCGACAAGCACTAAAACGCGGCGCGCTCTGCAAAGATACAGGCGGCATCAAGCTGATTTTGGCATCAAACGCGCACAGACGCTGTCATTTCAGAAACATCCAAGCACGCCCGCCCTTGCGCCCAATCAGTCCTCAATGATGAGATCATCGTCAATTATGTAACCGCCCGCTATGCGGGGCGAGCCCGCAATCTGGCTCTGCGCGCGCGCAATTGCTTGGCGTAAGCGAAAAATGTCGCTTCCAATTGGTCTGCCGCGCGGCGCGCCATGGTCTCGATTGCAAACGCGACCTCGAGCAAGTCACCCGCCGCCTCATCGGTGAGCCTTGCCCCTTGAGGCGCTTGGCTCGTATCCAAAACTGATGCTCCTACCGGGTACGCAAATCACGCTAACAAATGAGCGGACGGGCAAGTAGCACCTGACGACGCGCCACGCTGACAGGCGCCGCTTGACAAATTCGTGAATAGCAGCGCGGTGTGCGTGCGGATGAGCTTATGCGTAACCGCGCATCTTAATGTACTCACGGAGCGCTTGAGCACGGCCGGCCGGATCAGGGTGCGTTGAGAGGAAGGACGGCTGGCGCGCGCCGCCTTGCGCCGCCATCTTTTCCCAGAGAGCCACAGACTCATTCACTTTGAAGCCGGCCTTGTACATGTAATCGACGCCGATCTTGTCCGCTTCGCTTTCCTGCGAGCGCGAAAACGGCATCAGCACGCCATATTGCACGCCCAATCCGAGCGCCGCATACGCTATTTGACTCTTCACTGTGGCGCCAGCGACTTGCATACCGACGTCCGCCGCCATGGACTGGCTATAACGTTCCGCCGAGTGTCGGCCGCTGACATGACCTGTTTCATGGCCGAGAACCGCCGCCAATTGATCGTCCGTCGAGGCGATGTCCAACAAGCCGCGATAGACGCCGACCTTCCCGCCAGGCAGCACAAAGGCGTTGGCTTCTTTGGATTCGAAGGTGGCGAATTCCCAGTTTTGATTGCCGTAACCGGCGGCCTGCTGAATTTTCCGGCCGACCCGCGTGACCCGCGCCGCCGCCGCGGAATCCTTGGTCAGCGGCGTCTCTTTCTTGGTTTGCTCCCAAGCGCTCAGGGACAAAGCGGCAAGTTGCGCATCGTCGATCAGCAAAAGTTGGTTGCGGCCGGTGACGGCGTTGGTTTCGCATCCCGCCGCGACTAGAAGGACAGAGCCCGAGGCGATGCCCCGAACAAGGTTTCGCCGCGTCAACGCACTGATTTCGTTACCCTGCGTCTCTGCGCCATGCGCAGCATGCAACTCACACATGACGGTCTCCCTCGTCGGTAAACCCTAGTACCATACCCATTCGATGAATCGGAAGCCATGAACCTGCGGGTTCAGTTGCTGCATCGCGGTCAAGTCAGTGTCGCGATAATCAGCTACAAGATTCGCAAAGGGGTTCGAAGACATGGCGAAGTTCGCAAGCGGCGGCGAGGCCTTCGCTCAAATTGCCACAGGCTTTGCGGGCTGGTGGAGCCATGGCGGCGCCGAAATGAGCGCAGGCGCAGGCCTAGTGGCGATCGGGGCAGTTGCAATGGCTGCCGCGAATGCAATCCGGCCGCAGCGCGCGAACAACAGAGCGACGCCGGGCAGGCGCGCAAAAGAAAAATCCGCCTTGCGCAATAATTCCGAAGGCCTGGCGATCGCAGCAGCCGATCTTTTGTGGCGCTTGAAAGAAATCACCCAAGACGGTTCGGGCTATTACATCGCCCCCAATGCGCCAGGCGGCGATTATTACGACTACAAACGCAGCAGCACCGCCTTCCGACTCGCGGCTGTGCTTGGCGCGATCCGTCTCATCGACCGCGAAACGCATATCTTGGGCGAAGTGCGCTTGGGCGCGCCGCGAAAACTCCATCGCGCCATTCAAATCTTCAGCGCGGAATTGGCGGAGGGCCCTCCTCTGGAATATCTGCGCGCTGCGCGTTTATGCGAGGTCTGGGGCCTTCCGCCCTTCCCAGCATCAAAGACCGAGGACGAACCATTCGATCAACATGGCATGCACGATTCCGCCCGCTTTGACGCGGCGTTACGAAAACACATGCCAGGAACTGACGTCGCCGACACCCACGCTTTGGTCGGCGCCTTGATGACGTTGAGCCGCGACGAATTACTGGACCTCTTCCGAAAACTTGCGTTCGATCTGGCGAAATTTCGCGGCGAAGAACCGCCCTCGCCCAATACAGTTTTAGAGAGCGTCGAAGACACCGCGCGTGCGCTCGCGTTTCGCGAAGCCAAACTATACCGCGAATGGCAACGCACCATTGGCGATCACATGCTGCAGGACGCACGCATCATCAGCTTCGGCGAATTCGAAATGCTGCTGGCGGACCAGGCGCTGCGGGCGACGCCGTGGATCCGGCGCTTGCTGGAGCTTTTCGAAGGCGTGGATGTGGCGGCGGAGGCAAAACACGATTCCCGCCCGCGTCAGCTGCGCCGGCTGACCGAAGCAAATGCGAGCCTCATTCTGGCATTGGCGAAGTACAGCCAAGCCAAAAATGCGATCACCAAAGAGACGCTCGCGCTGGCCAAAACCCTCGCCGCACCGGCGTCCTAGTCCCTCCTTCGGCAAGATGAAACGAGCACAGAAAAACGCCGGCGATTGCGCGCCGGCGCCCAGGATTTTCGTAGCGTTAAATCACCCGGCCGCGCAAAGGCGACCGGGCGACTTACAGGTGCGACGATTAGAATTCGAAGCCGAGCTCCACGCCGTAGGTGGCGCCGCGTTCCCACGAATCCTGCAGGGCCGCGACCGGGGCGCCAAAAAAACTATAGTCTTCGTCGAAGATGTTGTCGCCAAAGAGCGACAACGCCGCCAAGCCGCTGCCGACTGGAATGTCCGCCACGCCGAGACGAATGTTGAACATACCGTCATCCGGACGAATAAGGCCCTCGTTGTTGATCGGCGCGATCGGTTCGCCAATCGAAGTGTACAAAGGCAGCGCCGTCAGCGCGTAATCGCTGCGCCAGTTCGCGTCGCCGCGAATAAACGGATAAATGCCGTTGTTGAGCTTTTGGAACTCATAAGAAGCGACCAGACGCAGCGTCCAATCCGACTTGTAGGTCGGACGGGCGATGTCAGCCACATCGCCGGGCAGACCTGTGCGCGGATCGGTGGTGATGAATTCCTTGTAGCCCGTGTCGGTGAAGCCAACATTGCCTTTAAGGGTCAAACCTTCAATCGACAGCGCCACGACTTCCAGTTCGAAGTCCGAGAGCGCGGCCTTACCCGCATTTTCGACCGTCTAAACGCCGTTGCTGAAGTGCTGGATCTGCAGATCCTTATAGTCGCTTTAGAACACAGCGAAGTTGGCGCATAGACGGTTATCGAACAGCTGCAACTTCACACCCGCTTCGAACGCCGTAAGCGTTTCGGGTTGATAGAGAATACCACTCAAGATGCCGCCGGGCCAGATTGGAAGCCTTAAGCCCCGCCGCCAAACCGCTCCGCCTGCTCCGCAATCCAGGTATCTTCGATCCGTGCGAACAGAAGTTCGGGCGCCTTGATCGGCGCGCCGCGCGGTAGCGCGTCGAGCAACGCTGTGGCGTCCGCCGCATTCGGCCAGTTCCGGTTTTCCTGCGGCGCGCCGAGGCCATCTAGAATCTTCGCCGCCGCGTCCGGCACGAAAGGCTGCGCAATGATGGCGAAGACGGCGCACAAATTCAGACCCGTGCGCACACCGACAGCCGCGCGACCGCGATCGGTCTTGATCGCGGTCCAGGGCGCCGCGACCTGCAGATATTCGTTGCCCATCACCCACAAAGCGCGCGTCTCGGCGGCAGCTTTGCGGAACTCCATCTGTTCGTGGTTTTCGGTCAGACGCGCGAGACGCTCGCCCAATTCGGCCGCGAGTTTTTCCTCGATCTCACCCGGCGCACCGCCATCGGGAACGATTCCCTCAAAGCGGCCTTCGCAAAACTTCATGATGCGGTTGATGAAATTGCCGAACACATTGCCGAGATCGGCATTCACCGCGCTCTGGAATCCTTCCCACGTAAACGCCGAATCCGACGCTTCCGGCGCATTCGCCATCAGCGACCAGCGCCAGCAATCGCTTGGTGCGATCTCCAGCGCCTGATCCATGAACACGCCGCGCTTTTCGGAAGTGCTGAATTTCCCGCCGTACCACGTCACCCAATTGAACGCCTTCAGGCGATCAACCAGCTTCCAAGGTTCGCGTGAGCCCAGGATCGTCACCGGGAAACTCACCGTATGGAAGGCGACATTGTCCTTGCCCATGAACTCGACATAGGTGACGTCGTCCGCGCCCTGATCGGTGCGCCACCAGCGCGCCCAATCATTGCCGGTGGCCTCAGACCATTCCTGCGTCGCGCCGATATATTCGATGGGCGCATCGAACCAGACATAGAAGACTTTGGTCTCGAAGCCCGGCCGCACGGCGCCGTCTTTCATGACCTTGATGCCCCAGGACAGATCGCGCGTGATCGCGCGCTCCTGCAGGCCTTCGTCCAGCCACTTATAGGCGATGGAGCGGGCCAGCGACGGCCAGTCCTCAGCCCTGTCGACCCAAGCACGGATTTCATCCTGCATTTGCGGCTGCAGCAGGAATAGATGCGCGGTGTCGCGCGGCTCGACATTGGACGAGCCGGAAATTTTCGAGCGCGGGTTCTTCAGCTGCATCGGATCCAGCAGCGAACCGCAATTATCGCATTGATCGCCGCGCGCCCGCTCGAAGCCGCAGACCGGGCATGTGCCCTCGACGTAACGGTCCGGCAGGAAGCGGCCGTCATCCAACGAATAAAGCTGTTTGGTCACACGCTCGGCGATCAAACCATTCTTTTCCAGCGTTTCGGCGAAATGCTGGGTTAAGCGATGGTTCGGTGCGTTCGACGAGCGCCCGAACCAGTCGAACGACAATTGAAAGCCCTCGCCCGCGTTTTTCTGGATGTCGTGCTGGACATCGCAATATTCCTTCACCGAAAGCCCGGCCTCGGCGGCGGCCAGTTCAGCTGGCGTGCCGTGTTCGTCGGTGGCGCAGATATAGAGCACCTCATGCCCTTGCAGCCGTCTGAATCGGGCGTGCACATCGGCCGGCAGCATCGATCCGGCCAAATTGCCGAGATGCTTGATGCCATTAATATAGGGCAGCGCGGACGTGATGAGATAACGGGCCATAGGGTCCAGGTTTAGGTGCGGTCGGGTTAAGGGTGGACAGATGCCCCCAGCCCCGCCCGGGCGCAAGAGGCGTTAGGTCCCCGTGGAAACCTGAAACTTGCCAAGGGCCCATTGCACGAACGCCCGGCGCGTCTTAAAGGGTCCCCCTCCAATAGGGGGCCGGCATAGCACAGCGGTAGTGCAGCGGTTTTGTAAACCGAAGGTCGGGAGTTCGATCCTCTCTGCCGGCACCATTGGCGATTAAGCAATTTGTTCGGTGCGGCGCTGAGTCGCGCAAACCTCGCCATACCCGCTTTGGGGTGTGGGGCTATATGAAGTGCTATAGCCAGCCGGCGCCTTGAGAAGTCGCCTAATTGGGAGAAATACATGTATCTGCGCGGTGCGTTGACGGCCCTATCCCTGTTTGCTCTGGTCTCCTGCGGGCAGCAGCAACCGTCCACCCCAACCGCGAAGAGCACCCCCGCAGCAGCGCCAAGCCCCGCGCCGGAACCGGTCAGCTATGACGTCAGCAGCTTAGAGGCGCCCTATAATAGCGCAGACGCAGCGGCTGGCGCGAAGGTCTTCGCCAAATGCAAGTCCTGCCACGCTGCAGGCCCAGGCGCGCCCAATATGGTCGGCCCCGGACTCCATGGCATTTTCGGCCGCAAGGTCGGTGCGCATGAGGGATTTGTCTATTCAGACGCCATGGCCCAAGCCGGTTTTGATTGGACGCCCGCCCGCCTGGATCAATATCTCGCGAACCCAAGAGCCGACATGCCAGGCAACCGGATGGCCTTTATCGGCCTGAAAGATCCCGCCGACCGGCAAAATCTGATCGCGTATTTGTTGATTGAAACCAAACGCTAAAAATAAAGCGCACCGCGCGTCTACGGGATGGCGTTAAACGCCCGCATCAAAAGTTGTGCGGACCCATTATCCGTGAGTTCGTTGTCACTGAAGCCGCCGCTTGCGAAACCGATTGGCTGCGATTGCAGGGCCATCAAAGCGTCCAGCATCGCGGTTCGCGTGTTTGCGGTGTCCTCATCGGCGTCCTGACGCCCCTTTAAGCGCGGTTGTACTGCGGCATATTGAACATCCACCTTCGAAAGATCGACATTGTTCGATCCGAAACGCGCCAGAGTTTCGGCGGCGCCAAATGCGCGACCGTTGGACGCGTAAAACAAAGAGCGGTTGTACTTTGCCGCCAATGGAAACATGCCAGCGGCGCGTTGACCAGGGTGCTCGATTGCGGCCTCAGCGAGCGCTGCGGCGTTTCGCGGCCCCAACACATGGGCTGCATAAAGCTCTGCGTTCGCCGCCTGGCGGCCTAGCTTCTGTTCCAAATAGACCGCATTCTCGGCGGTCAATTCTCCCGCCAGTTTAGCGGAAATTTCCGCGTCGAAGCGCAAGCCGAGGATCTCCCGCCGCGCCGAAGCGTTTGGCACAGAATACCGCCCCGATTGATCGACTTTGACATTCTTGGCGAGGTCCTCAAGACCATGCTTATCGCCATGACGCTTCACCATCGCGAACCAAGTATGCTCGATAAACTGAAACATCCCGCTGGCAGTGGATTTTGGATTGCGCGCATTCGCCATGAACGCGCTCTCGCGCATCGCCGCATTCATCAAATAGGAAAAATCGACGCCGGTCGCACTCGCGGCGCGGGCGATGGAGCTCGCTGCGCCAGATGCGCGTGCTAAAGCTTCGACGTCCATACGCGGCCCCAAGCTCCTCTGACGCAAATCCCGATAGATCGCGCCCGCAAAACCCAGGGTGCGCGGATCGTGGTTAATTGCACGTAAACCAAAAATTGATGGTTAAATCAGTCGGAAAAGCGCGCCGCGGACAGCGCATTCAACCAATCCCCACGGCTTTCCGCGCCAGTGATTCCATCCGCGATGATATCGGCCAGAAGCGGCGCAAGCAGAATGCCGTTCCGGTGCGGCGCAGCCGCCAGAAAGACTCTGTCGCCGACAGCGGACGCGCCAAGAATTGGGGCTTGATCGGGGCTGCCCGGCCGGACGCCGACCCGAGAAGCGATCGGCCACGCAATCGCCAAATCCGGGGCCAAAGCCGCAGCGCGCGCTTGCAAAGCCTGGATCGCCGCTGGGTCGGTCTGCAGGGACTGTATCCAGCGTTCGCTGGTTGCGCCGCACTCCACCCGGCCATCGCCGCGCGGCGCCAGATAAATTCCAGGGCCGCGCAACATCACGCGCGGTGGACGGCGCGCCGACAACGTCGCGATCTGCCCCTTGATCGGAATAATATGCGCAAACTCTGGCGCCAGCTTATGCGGGCCCGGCCAGCCTGCCGCGAGGACGACAGCGCCTGCCTCGTATGTCGCCCCAGAGATAGCTCGCAGCCGGACAACACCGTCAATGTGCCTGACCGAGGCAATGCGCGCGTCTTGGATTTCAATGCCAGCGTGGCGCAAAGCCTGCGTCAGCGCGCGGATCAGATGCGCCGGCTCGATCAAAGAATCACCGACAAAATGCAACGCCTGCGTCGCGTGCAGACTAAGCGCTGGCTCCAGCCGCCGCGCCTCATTGCCGGAAAGAACCTCCACCGTCACTCCGAGCCCGGCCGCCGCTTTGGCCAGGGCGTCCACAAAGCGCCCGTCCGGCCCATCAGCCGCCCATAACGTATCTCGTTTATCATGGCCAAT
>Ga0247832_1001962_pt1 | contig 33535 bp, 28 predicted proteins | sample LaCruzMarch2015__10_FD_192407 | JGI IMG/M metagenome (GOLD analysis project Ga0247832, IMG submission 192407) | Freshwater microbial communities from meromictic Lake La Cruz, Castile-La Mancha, Spain - LaCruzMarch2015_4m | ecosystem: Environmental > Aquatic > Freshwater > Lake | place: Spain... | reverse complement strand
CGCAACACGTTCAGTCGCGTGCAAGAAGCCCGTGAAAACGGCAAGTTGGCGCTGGAGCAGGCGCAGCAAGAAGCCAACGGCACCCTGGTTGGGATGGCTGGAGCCGACTACGCGCAGATCTTGGACTTGGTTCAGCGCTATGAAACTGAACTCACTCGCGGCGATCTCGCTGCCGCTGATGCGGTCATGCAAGAGCTGGGCACGCGCCTCGAGGGTGCAACCAATGTTGGCCAAACGTCGGCAATCATTGCCCGTGCGCAGGCGTACCGAGCATCGGTACGCGCCACCCTGGGTAAAGAGGTTGGCCGACTCAACGGGCTCGCCCCAAGTTTCCGCGAGAATCCGCAGCAACTCGTTCGAAAGTTGTGGCTGGATGCGGTGCGGCAAGTGCTTGCTTCGCCGACAGCAGAAATGCTGGCAGCACCGGACGCTGGTGGGCCAGTGCGCATCAACATTGAAAGTTCCAACGAAGTCATGCAGGCGCGTCGGCAGAGCGAAGTGCAGCGCCGCAAGATGGAAGCAATGGGAGGCAATGCTGTGAATTTCCAACTCGGAAGCCGGCAGATCACCATTGATGAACCCGGACGTCGCCTTGATCGCAATGCCCAGAAGGGCTTTGGCCGCGACTGATGTCGGCAAGGAGTGGCTCGCATGGCAACGGCTGTGAACAATGACATAGTGGTGGAAGCAGTCGGCCTGACCAAGGTCTTCAGCGATTTCTGGCTGCGCCAAAAGGCAGTGGCCGTGGACGGGATTTCATTTGAGATCCGCCGCGACGAAATCTTTGGATTGCTTGGTCCAAACGGCAGCGGCAAGAGCACCACCATCAAGATGATTCTTGGTTTGTTGCATCGCAGCAAGGGAAATCTCACCGTGTTCGGTAAGGACCCCACGGATGTTGCTGTGAAGCGGCGCATCGGGTACTTGCCGGAAGAGAGTTACATGTACCGGTTCTTGACACCGGTAGAAACGCTTGACTTTTACGGCAAACTCTTCGGATTGCCGCGCGCCATTCGTCGCAGTCGAATTGATGAACTTCTGGAGATGGTGGGCATGACGCATGCCGCCAACCGCCCAGTGGGCGAATTTTCCAAGGGCATGGCGCGCCGGTTGGGAATTGCGCAAGCGCTCATCAATGATCCGGATCTATTGATTCTTGATGAACCAACCTCGGGCCTTGATCCGCTTGGTTCACGCCAAGTGAAAGACCTGCTGCTTGACCTTGGTCGTCGCGGCAAGACCATTCTCCTTTCGAGTCATCAGCTTGATGATGTCCAGGACGTCTGTGATCGCATGGTGATTCTCTACGGCGGCAAGATCCGTAGCGAGGGCACGGTTGATGAATTGCTGGAGGATTCCGGCCGGACCGTGATCACCACACCGCGATTGGACGCGGCCACCGTCACCACCATTGAACGGATCATCCGCGAGACTGCGCACGTGGAAGTGGAGCGTGTTGCGGCGCCGCGGCAGCGGCTTGAAGATCTCTTCCTGCAAATTGTTGAACGCGCGCGTAATGATCGTGCTTCCACGAGCGGCGCGGGCGCAGGCGGTCCCACCGCGGCGTTCCTGCGTGGTGAGGAGAACGCGGGCAGCGGATTGATTGCCGAGCTCGAAGCGGTGCCAGCCGCCAAGCCAGTTGTTGCGCCTGCGCAGGCCGCGCCGATTGCGCCGGTTGCTGATGCAGCCGTGCTCACAGAACTGGTGACCGGCAAGCCCAGTGCCCCGGTCGGCAAGGTTGAACCCGCCGCCAGTCCTTCCAAGTCCACCAAGGCTCCGGCACCACCGCAGGATGTTGACCGATCAGTCATTGATGATCTTCTGGGTGGGGGCGGCAATCCGTGACCGCACTCGTGGCGCGGCTCCATCGGTGGCTCGGCGAGCGCATGGCGACCCGTGCGGCGCGCATTCTGGCAACACTGGCCATCCTGATCTCGCTTGGGCTGGTGACTTGGCCGCTCCTGAACACGGCGTTCTCATTGCAGGCGCAGCGGGCGGGGATCTTGAAGTCATTGGAGAAGTGCTCCGCGAAGGATCGTGATCCCGCGGCTATGCAGCTCATGCAACGCGGTACGGTGACGGTCGGTGATCGAGAGTACGGCGGTGCTCGCGTGGTTGGTCGTGCCGTGGATCTCTTTGATGACGCAGGCGTGATGCCAGCCGACGTCAAGCAAGAACTCTCATGGCGACTCCTGGGGGATCAAGTTCCGCTGTGGATGCCCTATGTATTGGTTCGATCGCCCGCGCTGGTGATTGCGCTCATGCTGGTGACCGGCATTGGTGCACTCGCGGTGGTGTGGATCGGGCTCCTGCTTCCCGCCTTAGAAGTTGGCGGCGCTGTCGCAGCCGGCGCGGCGTTCTGTTGGTGGATGGATTGGCCGATCGGCACACAGTGGCTGATCAGTTCTGCGCTTTCGCTCCTACTCTTTGCGTTCCTGTGGAATGGCGCGCGTGCCTTGTTGGGCTTTCGTTCCGGCTCGATTGCAGTGGCATCCAACACTGCTCTCGAGGGAGTCCGCACGTTGGCGCTCCCAGGGTTCGCTTTGCCGATCGCCATGATCGTTCCGTTTCTTGCGCTCTCACGCGAGCGGGGCGAGGCGCTCTTGCAGGCCATTCCTGGATTTCTTGACTGGGGTCACACCGCTTCCTACACCATGGCTGCGCTCTTTGTGATTGTGTTTGGCTGCGCCAGCACCGCCTTTGAGATTCGCGACCGGCAGGTGTGGTCCGTAGTCACCAAGCCGATTTCGCATGGTGGTTGGCTGCTTGGTAAATGGATTGGCACATTGGCGCTTGGGCTTTCGCTGGTTGTCGGCGGCGGACTCCTGTTAGCCGCTGGCACCTCATACCTAGCGTCGCAGAAGCCAACCGATGAGCGCGATGCCCGCGATGTGCGCGATACCGTCCTGGTCGGGCGCGTTGGATTTCGACCCGAGTTTGAAATGCTTCCGCCGGAACGACTTCGCGAAATCATTGACCAGACCATTGAGGGTGACTCAGTACTCAAGGCTGACATTGCCAACGGTACGGCTGACGATGCGCAAACGCGCCGCAGCATTGCGGTTGCCAAGCAGCGCGAATTCCTTGATCAGCAACGACGCATTGCGCCTGGTGAGAGTCGTGAGTATGTGTTCCATGGTCTCGGCGGAATCGTGGCGCAGAAGCGTGGAATTTCGCTGCGCTTCAAGTTGCACGGCGGTGGCGACGATGAACATCAGAAGTTCCCGGCCATGTTCCAATACACCACTGGTGGTGGTGCGGGTATGTGGGAACTGCGCGAATGGACGCCCGGCGAGGCGTACACGCTTGATATTGACCCCAAATTTGTTGACGAGCAGGGCGACCTCAAGATTCGAATCTTCTCCGCCGGATGGGATGAAGAGAAGAAGGCGCCGGTTGCCTCAACAATAACCATCTTTGTGCAAGACGACTCACTGGAAGTGATGGCCAACGAGTCCACATTCACTGGCAATTTGGTTTCCGCAATCATTGTTGATGGATGCAAACTGGCGTTCTTGGCAGCACTCGCCGTGGCTGCGGGTTCGCTGCTCAGTTTCCCGATCGCAGTGCTGCTGACGTTCGGGGTGTTCTCCATGGCCACGTTGACTCCGTTCTTAGCAACCTCCATTAAGTACTACTCCCCGGACGAGAAGAGCGGCATCATCATCTGGGCGTTTCAGGTGGTGGTCTTGGCGATCGCCCGAACCGTCGAATTCCTGTTGCGCGGTTTCGCGGCGCGTAGTCCCAGCGATTCGCTTGCGCAAGGGCGCGCCATCACGTGGGCCACGCTGTTTGACACCGTTGTTGGTATCGGCCTTGGTTGGACGGGTGGAGTTCTCCTGATCGGCTGGCTGGGTATTCGTCGGAAGGAGATTGCCGTCTACAGCGGCCAAGGCTGACCGATGCGTGATCGAACCATCCAGATCCTTTCGGTGTTGGCTGCCGTGGCGGCGCTGTTTGTTGCGGGCACGTTGCTGCCGCGCATCGTTGCCGCAAGCGACGAAGGCAAACTGCGCTATACGAACGTATCTGTAGAGGGCGCCCCGCCCATTGTTGCCATCGGCGCGGCAGTGGGCGCGTTGCGCGGACTGGTGGTCGATTATCTGTGGATTCGTCTGCAGCAAATGCGGGAACTCTCGCAGTTCTACGACGCACGTCGCTTGGCTGATCTCATCACCAAACTGCAGCCACGCTTTGGCGAAGTGTGGGCGTTCCACGGTCACAACTTGGCTTACAACCTCTCGGTGATGACCAGCACTCCCGAAGAGCGTTGGCGCCTGGTCAACGAGGGCATTGATCTTGTTCGCAACAAGGGCATTCGGTACAACCCCAACGACCTGATTCTTTACAAAGAGCTTGGGTGGTGGTTTGCGCACAAGGTCGACGGACTGAGCGACGACGCGCACCTGTACTACAAGCGCGAACTAGCCAAGGAGTGGCACCTTCTTCTGGGCGAACCACCACCAGGATCTTCCGCCCGTGCCGCATGGCTGCAGGCGATTGCCGATGCACCGGACACCTATGAAGAATTGGTGGCGCGTGATCCAGGGGTCGCCACCATGATTGCCACGCTTGAGGCAAAGATGCAGGCGTTCGATCCCAAGTACAAGGTGAAGCTCGACCGCGACTTCCTGTTTATGTACGGGCGTTGGCATTCGGTGCGCACCGGACCGGGTTACGCCAAGCTCTTCAATTTGCAGGATCAGTTCCGCCGCCGGGATGCGGCGTACGCGGCCATGGACGATGTCTTCTCCGACCCCGCGAACGCCAAAGCGATTGATGATTTGGTGACGTTCCTCCGTAAGCGTGTTCTCATTGATGACTACAACATGGAGCCAGCGCGCATGGCCCGCTACACGCGGGAATTTGGCCCCTTTGATTGGCGGCATCCGCAGTCACATGCGTTCTACTGGTCCAAGACGGGCGCGGAAATTGGTGCGGAGCGTTACAACAACGACGAGGACATCTACCGGATTCTCAACGACGATCGCACCACTATTCAGGCGATGCAGGCGTTGGCGCACTCCGGTCTGATGCGTGTCGATCCGTTCTCAACGGACAATCCAACGCGCCTCTATGACATTCGGTGGATCAAGTCGATCGATCGCTATTTCCGTGAGCTGTACAGCAAGCATTACAAGGCGCGCGGCGGCGGGCCTGATACGTTCGTTGACTTCTATGAGAACTTCATGGCGCAGGCGGTGCGCGAGCTGTACCACGCTGGTGAGGTTGAGGAAGCACAGAAGCTGCTTGATGAACTGGACAAATTGTGCGGGCGTGGCGGACTGATTCCCAACAATAAGTATGTGGCTCCGGTGGATGTATTCGTGCGTAATGCCACGTTCGGTGAATACGAAATGGTCCCGGATATTGCGCGCACCGATCTCTCTGCGATCTTGCGGCGCGGCTTCTTGGAGGGATATCTGGTTGGCAAGAAGAAGGTGCTGGACGAGGCGCTGGTGTACGCGCGCGATCTCACTGAGTACTTCCGTACCAACCGATTCACTGACTTCCGCACCAAGATGGGCGACGCGCGACTTGCAGACCTGATCGGTTCGCTTGAGCGCAGCGTGGAAGACGTGTTGGTGAGCATCATGCAAGATCAGTCGCTTCCGCTGGTTGATCGACTCACGGTGTACAACCGATTGCCGGAGGATCAGCGCGCCATGGTCTATGACTCGGCGCGTGCGCGGATTGAGGCAGACCTGGCTGCAAGCCCGCTTGGTTCAGGCGGGGCGAAGGCAGAGAATCTGTTCCCGGAGCCGCCCAATATGGAGGCCTACCGCGTGCGTCAGGCCGAGCGTGAGAGCAAGCGTGCCGCAGCGGATAAGGAGCGCAAGGAAGGCTCCATGGACCGCAAGCGCTGATTCCCAGGCGGGCTGTCCGGTAGCCTTTGTGCCATGCGCACGCCTCCTCCAGCCATTCTTGCGATCGGAAAAAACTACACCGACCACGTCGCTGAAATGGGAGGCAAGGCTCCCGACGCGTTGGTGATGTTCATGAAGAACCCTGCGTCTGCCTGTGCCGACGGCGACGCGATCGTCATCCCTGCCATTTGCGATGAGCACGGACCGCAGGTTGACTTTGAAGGCGAGCTGGCCGTCATCATTGGTCGCACGTGTAAGGATGTCCAAGAAGCGGAGGCGTTCACCGTGATTGGTGGATACGCCGCCGCCAATGATGTCACGGCGCGTTGGTGGCAGCGTGAGGGTGGTGGCGGGCAGTTCTGCCGGGGCAAGGGCTTTGACACCTTCTGCCCGATGAGTGCTGTTACCCCAGCATCGGCAGTGCCGGATCCGCAGGCGCTCCGCATCATTACCCGCCTGAACGGCGTGGTTATGCAGGATTCGTCGACCTCATTGATGATCCATTCCGTGGCGCGCATTGTTGCGGAACTTTCGCGTGGCACCACGCTGCTGGCCGGCACGGTGATCATCACCGGAACGCCGTCCGGGGTGGGGTTCGGGCGTTCGCCGAAGGTGTTCTTGCAGGCGGGCGACGTTGTTGAAGTTGAAATTGCGGGCGTTGGTCGGACAAGTAATCCGGTGCAACATGCCTGAGCCGCGTCAGGCCGATCATGGCACTGTGCCGGGCAATGCGCCGATACCCAACATTGGACTTCCGGCACGCGCATGTATTGGCGGCATTCATTTCTATCAACGCCGCATTGCCTGGCTCACCCGTGGATGGTGCCGATTTCAGCCATCATGTTCGGTGTACGGAGTGGAAGCAATTGAGCGGCACGGCGCAGTGCGTGGATCGTGGCTTGCAGCATGCCGCATTGCGCGATGTAACCCCTGGGGCGGATGTGGTCACGACCCGGTGCCGTGAATCAACGCATTCAATGCACGCGCTGATTGTTCCAAGGCGTTTCGATACCGCTCCGCGTCCCACTCGTTATGTCGTCGCGCAACCACTACCAGGTCAAGGCCGGTTGGCAATCCGTGCTGCACCGCGCGGAACGCCTCGCGCAGCAGTCGCTTCAATCGGTTGCGAGCCACGGCATTCCCAACCTTGCGGGAGACGCTGAGTCCGATGCGCGTGATCGGTAGCCCATTGCGCGCCGCGTAGACAATCAGCCCGCCGCAGTCCTGGCGGCGCCGCTGCGCGTAGGCACGGTCGAAATCTTCGCCGCGCTTGACGTGCAGGACGGCCGGGAATCGCTGATTTCCACTTGGAGGCACCGGAGGAGGGTACCGGGGCAGGGGTGGGCATATTCTCGGCTCTTTGCGGCGACGCGGGGCAGGGCTATACTGCTCGGCTCGCGATTGGGCGGTGCCCTTCGTGAACGGTCCATGCACATTCGGTCTTTCCTATCGGAGCCTGCTCGTGATTGACGCATTGAAGAGCGATGAAATCGTCCAAAAGCTCGGCGGCCGTTTCAAGCTGACCGCCCTGATCCAGCGTCGCCTTGGCGAGCTCGTTGACGGAGCCCGTCCGCTCGTTGAGCGCAATGGTCGGACCGACTTCGAAGTCGTCATCGACGAGATCGTGCAAGAGAAGATCACCATTGATTGGGAAGCCAGCGGTCTTGAGGCTCCGCCTCGTCGCTGACTTCGCACCGGGATTGCAAGTGCGTCGGAATTGACCGACGCCCAGATCCCGCGCATACTGTCTTTGTCCCGTTCCACCCGGAGAGGTGCCTGAGCGGTTGAAGGGACTAGTCTCGAAAACTAGCAGCGGGCTTGCCTGCTCGTGGGTTCGAATCCCACCCTCTCCGCTTCGCTCGCCCCGCATCATCGCGGGGCGAGCTTGCTTTTGTTTTGGCGATGGCGATGTTGTCCGATGACTCCGATGACTCCGATGACTCCGAGTCCATCGACCGCCACGCCGCTTTACAACTGCGCGGCCTGCGTCTCACGAATCCATCCGGAACGGCCATCCGGTAGTTCGATGCGCAGCCAACCCGGGCGCGTCTCAATGACGGTGCTCTCGACGCCGGGCCCAAGCGTTTCCACGAAGGCGGGTTCGAATCCGTCGCCGTTTCCCTTTCGGAGCGTGACACCGTTCTCCACCAGCACCGCGCGCGGGCGGCTGGTGTGGAGGTACTCATCAGCAATCACGCTGCCGCCAAAGAGTGTTGCCCCGCACAGGAGCGTGATGATCGCCACGCGCCATGCGGCGCCCGGTGCAGCGCCTGCGCCACCGCGCTGCGTGGTCGGGCGGATGAACCAGGCGATCAGCGTGCCCCAGAAACCAAGCCAGCACAGCCAACCAAGGAGCATTCGGACTGATCGCGGCACCAGGTGCCACCAGCGTGCCACGGAATCCACCAGGAGCGTGCCGCCCGTTCGTTCGAAGGAACTCTTTACTCCCGCACGGGCGCGGGACAGGTTGTGTTCCAGGTCGGAGTCGCCCGGCATGAATCGCTCGGCGCGCACGTACGCGGCGATCGCACGACCGATGTCGCCAGACTCCATGTATGCATTGCCGAGGTTGAATTCAAGTGGTCCGTTCTCGGCACCGGCGGCACGGATTCGCTCCCACAACTGAGCGCTTTCGCGGAAAGCATCCAGGCTTGCCGCTGCGTCAGTGCGGCGGAGTTGGATGCCGCGCTCGTATGACGTTTGTGCGCGCTGCGCGGCGCCGGTTGTTCGGTCGACGTCAGTAGCGGAGGCTTCGGTTGCGCACACTGCGGAGGTCACCACGCACAGCGCTATGCAGAGTTTCATGAACCAGTTCATAAGGTACCCCCGTTCGTTGCACGGAGGCGCGCAGCATCAAGTGCATCGATAGCCCGCTGCGCTTCGGCCGCAAGTTCGGCTGGCGTCGCAGCCCCTGCATACCGCGCACGGTCACAATGACCAAGGAACTCAGCGATACGGTTTCGTAGTTCAAGATCAACGCCAGCGGTTGCAAGCACGCGCTCCAAGTCACCGCGCGTCAGTGTTCCTGCCGCGCGACCGGTCATGTCTTCCACAAATCCAGTGATCGCACCGGCGAGTCCCGTGGCGTCGGTCGCGGCACGCAATCGCGCATCGGCGGTGCGGCGCGCACGACTACGACGAGCAAGGCCACCATCGCGCGCGTGCCGGGCGCGATGCACTCGGAAGGCAAGTGCTACTGCGGCTCCAACCGGCGGCAGCACTAGTCCTGCGAGTTCGATCGGGCCCGTGTGCAATCGTTCGTCAGCAAGAAGCGCGTCGGTAACGGGGCGGTTGGCCACCAAGCCGCCTTGTACTTCCGTCAGTTGTGTTCCGGGGGCTGATGCGTCGGTTGTCGTACCTGTACCACCGGTGACGATCTTGGAAAGATCCATCTGATTGGCCGGTGTCACAGTGATGGGAATCGGCTGACTTCGGCTGACCGTGTAGGCACGACTCTGCGGGTCAAACGCACTGTATTCAATGGGTGGAATGGCGGCCGTTCCGGCGCGTAGCGGTCGAACCGTCACGGTAAAGCGTTTGGTGTTGCCACTCACAACGCCGGACAGCGGTTCGTTTGGAATGCGGAATTCCTTGGCCAGTTGCATATCGGCTGCAAGGGCAGGGGGCTGCAGCGTTTCCAAATTTGCACCGCCGCGAATGTCGGTGATGGCAAGCGTCAGCGTCACTGGGTCCCCGACGGCAACCGTTGTTGGCTTGGCAGTGACGGCAATAGCAAACGCACCAACGGCGCCACTAAACGAAGCGGGGCGATCAACCTCCGGCAGTGGAAGAATGGTGATCCCGGTCGCCGTTGCCGTGACGGAGAGTGGGCGCGACTCACTGATAGTGAGCTGACGGTCAAGGAACAGGTTCTGCACTTCGCGAAGTGCAAGTGGATACGTCATCCGTATCCGAACCGTGCCGATATCGGGTGCTCCGGTCTTTGGCGGCCACGTCCGGCGCGTCAATTCATAATTGAAGTACGTCGCTCCATTGCGTACTTCCTGCTGGGCGCGCGGCGCGGCATTGCGCTGCCGCAACTCGGCAACCTGCTGCTGAAATTCGCCCCATTCGCTGCCCTGTAAGTCAACAAGTTGCCACATCTGCGACTCGTTCAATTGTCCATACGACGGGTCTTTGTAAGCACGGACGCTGATTCGAAGGATCAAATCGAGCGGTTGCCCAACATAGCCCTCTGCTGGTAGGCCAATGACCTCGGCGGACAACAGGTTGCCCGCTTCGCTCTTCAACACTTCCACCCGTTGCGGCTTGCTGCGGAGTTCCTTGCCGTCAACGAGCACCGTGAGTGCAGGAATTTGCATGCTGCCGACCCGCTCTGGGGTGATCTCGACCGCATACGTCACGGAGGTTGAATTGCGCACGCGTCCACCGCGAAGCTCGGTCAGAGATTGCCGACCGCGTTCCACAACACGCACCGTGGCACCTGGAATCTCCGGAGCGACCGGCGGCTTCACATCGCTCGCGTCAGTGACTTCAATGGTCACCAGGAATGGGGTGCCTTCATACGCATTGCCCTCCGGCATACGGAACTGCGCATCGCCCGCTGCAGCGGCGCGCAGCAGGGAGAGGCACAGGATGATGGCAATGATCGTGGCACGCATGTGGTTGGTCACCAGTCCCTGATCGGCTTGCGGCCGCGCGCGGCTTCGGCTTGCACTTTGCGTTCTTGCGCAGCGCGCCGTTCAAGTTCGCGATCGCGGACCGACTGCAGGAGGCGATCGGCCTGATCCTTGGTCATTTGACCATCCTTTGGCTGTCCGGGCTCGCCGGGCTTTGGCTGCTCGGGAGGCTGCTGGTCGTCTGGGGACTTGCCGTCCTTGTTCTGCTGGTCCTTTGGATCTTGCTTGTCTTTGTCGGCCTTGTCCTTGTCGCCCTTGTCTTTCTTGTCGTCCTGGTTCTTCTTGTCGCTCTCGTCCTTCTTGTCGCCCTGATCTTGCTTATCGCTCTGATCCTTCTTGTCGCTCTGATCCTGCTTGTCGCTCTGATCCTGCTTGTCGCTCTGATCTTTCTTATCGCTTTGATCTTGCTTGTCGCTTTGATCTTGCTTGTCGCTTTGATCTTTCTTATCGCTTTGATCTTGCTTGTCGTCTTTGTTCTCTTTGTCGTCCTTCTTCTGCTGCTCGTCCTGTTGCTTCTTCAGTTCCTCCAAGGCGCGAACAAGGCGCAGGCTCTGCTCAGCATTGGCGCGTGACTCCTGATCATTGGGGTCTGCATAGGCCGCGTCCTTAAAGCCACCGAGACTCTTGTTGGCGTCCGCAATGGCTTGCTTGAGAGCTTCCGGATCGATCGCCGCCTCTTGACCTTCCTTGGGCTCGGCACTCGTTGCATCGCGTTGCGTTTCCAGCATGCGTTGCGCCGCTTCTGCCTGTGTTCGGGTAGCGCTGTAGAAACTGGCAGCACGGTTGTACAGGCTGGAGGCGCTCAACGCAGCGTCCGTATGTTCCCCGTTCGATGCTGAAGTACTCGCACGAGCGAAGGCCTTCGCGGCATCCTGAAACTTGCCCGCCTTGTACAGAGACACGCCCAAGTTGTAAGCCGCGTCGGCGGCATCTGGTCGTGCGGCAAGCGCGGCTTCATAGGCCGCGGCTGCGCCCGCAAAGTCACCGCTCTGGAGCGCCACTTCGCCAGCACGAGCAGCGCTGTGAAAGTCGATGGGTTCCGCCGCGCGCTCAGGCGCACGCTCCGCCGCAGCACCTGGCGCGATCGTTGGCGCATCCGGTGGCGCAGGCGTCTTCACAACAACCGGTCCACCGGTTGGACGCTGTGCGGAATTCGCTTGAGCGCCCACCGGAAGGGTGATACTTGCAGCGAGTAGAAGTGCGATGGACATGTTTCGATTCATTGCGGAACGTCCTCCGCTTTCGGCGCGCGACGCGCAGGAATCATGCTGCCAACCAAGAGAACGATAAACGCCAAGCCAGCAAACCATTGAAAGCGCGGAGTGCGCCGCGTCACTGTGGCGTCTTCAAATTCCTTGCGCTCCAGTGCACCGACCGTTTGCGCATAGGCACGCGCCATGTCAACGCGACCAGTGCCGGCTGGGATAAACGCACCGCCGCCGGCCAGGGCCGTTTCGCGCAGGACGCGTTCGTCCAACTTGGTCCACACTTCTTGTCCATCGAACACCAAGTACCGCACCCCGTCCTTGCCCCGCGACTCTGGAATGCGTGCGCCTTCACGCGAGTCGCCAATGCCAATCGCATAGACGTGGACGCCATCCTTCTCCAGAACTTCCTTGGCAGTGGCCACCGGATCGGCATCGCCGTCGTCCAGGTCTTCGCCGTCAGAAATGATGATGATGGCACGGCTGCCTGCCGATGCCGGCGGAAAACTCGCGGCTGCAAGGGCGATGGCATTTGCCAATGCAGTACCACCGCGCGCACCTGAGAGCGGCACCAGTTCCGCCAGCGTGGTGCGGAACGCGCCGTAATTCAGGGTCAGCGGCACGCGCATGGCCGCAGTGCCAGCAAACTCAATCAGACCGATGCGATCCCCGCCCAGCGACTCCACGGTCTCCTCCACAAACTGTCGAGCGCGTGAAAGGCGATCGGGGGTTGCATCTTGCGCGGTCATGGAGCGGCTCACATCCATCACAAAGAAGACGTCAGCACCGCGGCGCTTCACTTCTTCCACTTGCGCACCCCAACGTGGATCCATGAGCGCCGGAACCAGTGCGGCCAATGCCGCCACCGTCAGCAGCGCACGGACAAACGGGCGCGCCGAATTTGCACGCGGTGCAATGGTCCGTAGAAGCGGTGCATCAGCGAAAGCTGCCAGCGCGCGTGCGCGACCGCGGGTTCTGATCAACACCAGAGCCAGCAGAGCCAGCACTGCCCACACCCAGTTGAGCGCCGCTGGATTGGCAAATGTGAAGTCCATGGGATTCATGGCAACATCCTCCACCGTGTCTGCGCCAGGAGTAGTTCCGCCGCGATCAGGAAGAAGGCAATCAACAGTAACGGAGCAACGCGCACGCCCGCAATGTCAGAACCTTCGACGGCAAGGTCGCGATACTGCAAGTAGCGGCGCTGTTCCGTGGTGGTCTTTTCAAGTCGATTGATGGTTTCGTAAATGGACTCCAAGCTGTTGGAATCCGTCGCCCGGAAGTACTGGCCGCCAGTGAGTGAGGCCATCTCTCTCAAGAGCTTCTCATCAATGTTCACAGGAACTGGCACCAGCCGAGTGCCACCGAACGGCGTTTGCATGGGGTATGGCGCCTCGCCGATCGTTCCCATTCCGATGGCGTACAGGGTGATTCCATACGTCTTGCAAATCTCGGCAGCAGTGGTGGGGGCAATGTCACCGGCGTTGTTTTCACCGTCCGTCAGCAAGATGATCACCTTGCTCTTCGGCTTGGGAAGGTCGCCGCCGCGCTCGGTGGCATCGCGGAGCCGCTCTGCAGCCAGCGCTACCGCTTCGCCGATGGCGGTGCCGTCTTCGCCGCGATTGCCAGCCACGGCAACATCGTCAAGCACCTGCACCAGGTAGTCATGATCAAGTGTCAGCGGGCACAGGCTGTCTGCGTAGCGGGCGAACGCAATGAGCCCAATCAGGTCGCCGGGGCGACCATCAAGTCCACCTCCGCCAAGAATGAACTTCCCGGCCACTTCTTTGAGCGCCGTCAATCGGTCCGCGCGTTGGCCATCCTTTTGGAAGTCCATCGCCAACATTGAGCTTGATCGATCGACCACTATCTCAATGGCTACGCCTTCCACGTACACACGCGTCTGCTCGTTGGCTTTGATGGGGCGGGCCATGCACACCGCCAACATGGCGAGCGCAGCCATCCGTAGCACCAGTGGCAACCACCACGTGCGCGAAACAAATGTTGCTCCCGCTGCACGCAACGGCGCCACCGCAGGGAAGCCGATCGTTGCACGCCAACGGGGACGCGCAACGGCAATCCACGCCAGCGGCACCGCCAGCAACAAGAGAAGCCACCACACGCTGCCCTCATGGAATCCGTTCATGGCTCCACCTCACTTGGTGGCGGGGCGGTCCGCTCCACAAATCCGCGCATGGCGGTGAGCGCGTGTGCGCAGGTATCGGATGCGGGGCGCGCGGCCGCAAATTTCACCATATCCGCGCTGCGTAAGAATGCGCCGAGTGTTCGTTCATGTTCACCGGCCAGATCAGGATGGTGCGCCGCTTGGCTCAAGAATTCCTGCGTTGTTTGATCGGGCGCTGCAATCTGATAGCGCCGCTCCACGTAGGTGCGCACAACATCAGAGAGCCGCACAAAGAATCCTTCCACATCACCGCGCTCGGGGAGCCGTTGCGATTCCAACAGGTCAAACTCGCGGCGCGCCCATTCGCCCGGCGCTATCGGAGCCACCACGGCCTCCGGCGTTGGGCGGCGCATGAGCCACCACACGAACGCCCCCGCCGCCACTGTTGCGCCGGCAGCAATGACCCACCACCACCACGCGCGCGTATCAATCTCCACGGGGCCGCGGATCTCCGATGCAAGTTCAGTCAGCGGAAGCTCGCTGCCAATGAGCGATGTCAGTGTGACGCTTGTTGCTGGAACCGTTGCGGTGGTCTTTGTTCCGTCAGCACTGGTCATGGACACGGTGATCGCAGGAACCTCTAACGGGCCCGCCTCCCATGCCACCAGTTCTGCAACAACGCTTGATTTTTGCGCGCTCGCAGGCTGGCTGGGTGACGGTCGAACATCAAATGCCCCGAATGTGCTGCCAAGTTCCGGTAGTTGCAGTGACGTCCCTTCCGGCGCGGTGGCAATGATTTGCATGGTGATGGGGGCACCTGGCTGCCACTGCTTGGCATCAACCGTTCGGACCACGCCGAGTTGGCCCTCTTTGACTTCCTGCCGCACACGCGTTTGCGCTGGTGCGCGCTCCGTAGCGCGACCGGTCACACGTGGGGCAACAGCAGGATCCTGTGCGAACGCTGGCGCGCTCGAGGCGAACGCCGCTCCAGTCCAGGCGAACGCCGCTCCGGTTAAGCCGAACGCCGCTTCGCTTCCGCCGAGCGCCATACTGACCACGATCGCGCGCGAGTTCTTCATCGGGCCCTCCGTGCCTCGCGGCGGCGGAAGAAGGTGGTGAGTGGTGCAACAAAGTCACCACCCGTCTCCACGCGGATGGCTTCCGAGCGCAGCTTGCGAAGCGTTTCATCAAGGAGTGATCCCTCCGCCGCAGCCAGTTGCGCAAATCGATTGCGTACCGCCTTGGATCCAAGGTCCACCACGATGCATTCGCCAGTTTCCTCGTCCATGAATTCAGCGAGACCAAATGCTGGCATCGCATGTTCGCGGCGATCACGAATCAGAACCGGAATCACATCATGCTTCATGCGCGCAATGCGCAGCGCGTCTTCCCATGGCTCGCCGCCCTTGGCCGAGACAGTATTGGAACGCCAATCGCTCACTACAAAGAGCACCGAGCGCCGGCTCAACATGCGGGTGGCTTCAGCAATAGCGCCGCCAATGTCCGTACCCCGGCTACTTGGTTCAAATCCCAAGAGATCACGCACAATCCGCAACACATGACGCGAACCCTTGCGCGGCGGAACAACGCGCTCCACGCGATCCGTGAAGCACACAAGCCCCACGCGATCATTTGATCGAATGGCACTAAACGCGATCGTTGCAGCAATTTCCGCCGCCAACTCGCGCTTCAGTTGTGCATGCGTTCCAAATGAAAGCGAACCACTGAGATCAACCGCCAGCATGACGGTGAGCTCTCGTTCTTCGCGGAACAGTTTGACGTGCGGAAAGCCGGTGCGAGCACTCACATTCCAATCAATAGAACGAACGTCGTCGCCGTACTGGTACGGGCGAACTTCTTCGAACTCCATTCCGCGTCCCTTGAAAGCGGAACGGAATTGGCCAGCCATCACGTCACTCACCAGGTGTGACGTGCGGATTTCGATGCGGCGAACCTTGCGAAGCAATTCAGACGTCTGCATGGCACTGATCAGGGAACGGGGACATGCTCAAGCAGCGCACGAACCACATCATCAGAGGACTTTTCCAACGCTTCGGCTTCATAGCTCAGCCCCAAGCGATGGCGGAGCACTGCATGCGCCACATCCTTGACATCTTGTGGAACAACAAATCCGCGCCCATCCAAGAATGCCTTGGCACGCGCCGCTTGTGCAAGCGCCAGCGTTGCGCGCGGCGATGCACCGTATTGCAGCAAGTCTTTCACGGGCACTTTGTAAGCAGCGGGGTCACGGCTCGCTACCACCAGGGACACGATGTAGTCCTTGATGCTGTCGTCCACAAAGATTTCATCAACGACCGCGCGCGCCGCGCGAATCTCTTCCGGCTGCATCACCGGCTTCACGGAAATCTTTCCAGTGGTGCGCGACATGCGGTCAAGAATCTGTCGCTCCTCGGTACGCGTTGGATAGGTGATCACAATCTTCAGCAGGAAGCGATCGACCTGTGCCTCTGGCAGCGGGTACGTGCCTTCCTGTTCAATTGGATTTTGCGTGGCAAGCACCAAGAACGGATCGTCCATCTTGAAGGTCTCGCCGCCGATGGTCACTTGTCGTTCCTGCATCGCTTCGAGCAGCGCGCTCTGCACCTTGGCGGGCGCGCGGTTGATTTCATCTGCCAGCACAATGTTGGCGAACACCGGGCCCTTTTTCACGCTGAATTCATGCGTGGCGGGGCTGTACACCATGGTTCCAATCAAGTCCGAAGGCAACAAGTCCGGCGTGAATTGGATTCGATGAAACGAGGTGCGAATGGCAGCTGCAAGTGTTGCCACGGCGGTGGTCTTTGCAAGGCCCGGCACGCCTTCAATCAGTATGTGCCCATTGCACAGCAGCCCGATGATCAATCCTTCGAGCAGCTCATGCTGCCCGACAATGACTTGCTGTAACTCTTGCTTCAGGAGTGCGAAGGGCGGATGTGCCGCCTTGACCTTCTGCTCAATGGCACCGATATCGTGTTGGGTGATGGTGGTCATAGTGTTCTTTGGTTGCGGTCAGAGTGAATGGTGGGGGCTCAGGATATTCGTTCACCACCCGTAGGCGTGAACAATGGCCTGTGTGCCAGCGCGTGCATAGCCAGCCTCCGCAAGCGCCCGATAGGTGCGCTCAGCGGCGGTGGCACAGGGCAGGTCGAGGCCCAAGGCACGCGCTTCATCGAGCGCGATACGAAGGTCCTTCAGGAAGTGTTCGATGAAAAAACCGGGTGCGAAGTCAGATTTTAGAATTCGTGGCGCCAAGTTGGTCAGCGACCAACTGGCTGCGGCCCCGCCGCCCACCGACTGCAGCACCGTCTCTGGATTCAAACCGGCCTTCTTGGCGTAGGAAAGGGCTTCCGCCATCCCGAGCATCGTTCCGGCAATCAGCAATTGATTGACCATCTTGGTGTGCTGGCCCGAGCCTGCGGGGCCCTGCAGCACCACCGTCTTGCCCACCAGGTCCAGAACCGGTCGCGCAGCCTGAAACGCTGCTTCCGTCCCGCCGCACATGATTGAGAGCGTGGCATTCCGGGCGCCGATATCGCCGCCCGAGACGGGCGCGTCGATCGCTTGCGTCCCGAGCGCCGCGCCGCGTTCGGCAATCCGTTGGGCCAGGGCGGGGCTGCTGGTGGTGAAATCAATCAAGAGAGCAGGGGCTTTCGCCGCGCTGAGTGTTCCCTGTGGCCCCAGATGGGTCACTTCAACATCCTCTGGGTAGCCAACCATGGAGCAGACAATCTCTGCCCGCTCAGCGACCGCCAATGGCGATTCCGCCCATTGCGCGCCGGCCGCCAGCAGCGGCTCCGCCCGCGCTCGCGTGCGCGTATGGATGACGAGCGGGTGACCCGCTGCCATGAGATGCTTTGCCATGGAGACCCCCATGACGCCCGTTCCGATCCAGCCGATGGTTGCCTGTGCCATGGCAGAAGCCTAGTCGCGCGCCGGTTCCGAGGTACCGATAAGCACCAATGACTTTCCTGCTTGCGACATCGGCGGGGTCCGCTACACTACCCGGCTCGGCGCAGCCTGCCTGCGCGAGGAGAACACTATGTCGAATACCGCCACGACCCCAACCGTCCAGTTCACCATCACCGCAATTCCAGCCGAGCACCGTCGCCAGCAGACGCTGCTGCGTCTCATGCGCATGAACCCCGGCGTGCAGGGGGCTTTGAGCCGACTCAAGCGCGAGCGCCTTCGCAGCGGCAATCGCCGAACCGCGCGCGCTGGTCGCATTTGGCTTGCTCGCGAAGAGTGCACCCGCGTTGTGTTTGTTGAAAAGGGTGCCACCTTCACGCTCCGTATGACGCCGCAGATCGCTGCCGACGTCAAGAGTGTTGAGAAGTACCTCGAAGCAAAGGCGGGTTGAGCGCCGTCACTGGCGCTCCCATCATGCAGATCTTCATGGCACTGTGTGCGGGACTTGGACTCTCTGCGGCCTGCGGGCTGCGAGTGTTCTTACCCCTGTTCGTTGCATCGATCGCCGTCCGTGCCGACATGCTGGTGGTCGGGCCATCGTTTGAGTGGCTTGGAGCTACCCCAGCGATTGTGCTCTTTGGCACTGCAACCGTTGTTGAAATTGTTGGATTCTTGGTTCCATGGGTTGATCATGCACTCGATCTGCTTGCAGCACCGCTCGCGGCGATCGCAGGCGCAGTGCTGATGACCAGCCAGCTGGACATCATGATCCCCGGCGATGTTTCCGATGCGCTGCAAGCCACGCCGCTTCTTCATCCGGCAGTTGCGTGGTCACTCGGAATCATTGTGGGTGCGATGACCGCCTCCGGTGTTGAGGCAGCTTCGATTGCCGGGCGTGTATCGAGTTCAGTGCTCACCATTGGTTGGCTCAATCCGATCTACGGAATGGCTGAAACAGTGCTCGCCATGATTGTCACCTTGCTCGCTGTTTGGGTTCCGATACTTGCTGGCGGCATGGTTCTCCTGCTGCTACCGATTGTTCTCTTTGCGATCTGGCGCATTCTGGCGTGGCGCAGTAAGCAGCGTCGTGCGCATGAGCAGAAGTTGCAGCAGGCTCGCGAGCGAATTGCGTCCTCGATTTCCCATCATGCTGACCGAATGGGGGCAGCCGCTGGCAGACCTCCGGCTGCGTCGGCATGAGTGCGCATGATTGTGCATGATTGCGGATGACGGCGAATGAATTGCGAACAGACCGCGCATCGATTGCGCACCGCATATGTCAGACTTCAGCGCACTCTGCCGCGACTTCTGCATCAATCAGAAGCTTGCTCTCAAGATGGACTTGCCCGCCGCGCGCGAGCCAGTGCTTGACCTCTTTGGTCGCCTGCGTAAAGAGATGCCTCGTCTCTCGAACTTGCATCGCTATCCCGATGGCGAAGTAGCTCTTGAGTCAGGCGAAGACGATCAGGATTTTCTGTGGATCGGCATGCGCCAGACCTCGCTGAAGAGCGGATGGGTCAACCCTAAAACTCTGGAAGACGCGTACCGGATGCATCGCACGGTTCTTGAAGTGGCGCCGTACTTTCTCTCCATCAGCCCATTGGATGTTGATCATCTGGAGTTGGTGTACGCCTTTGACTTTGAGTGTGAAGGCAACCGGGACGAGGTGGTTTTGGACGCTTTGCTGGGCGGATCTGCGCTGGGCGAATTTGCAGAGATCGCCACCGACAACGTCTTGGATGCGCAGCCGTTTCTGGCCATCGCACTCTCCGATGCGCCGGATATGCACGTCTACCTGGAGGTCAAGACACGGCTTCCGCGCGGCGGGGAACCGTCAGCCGGTCGTGATGGGCTCGAGCCGTTGAGCGTCATGCTCACGGTTCGGCGCACCGGCCCGGTGAAGTCGCTGGATGATTTGCCAACCATTCTGGCCGCACTGGCAGGTCACGGCGAACGACTTGTGGAGCAGCGCCTCATTCCGCGCATTCTGATGCCGTTGAGTGATCGTATTGGTCGCCACTGATTCGATTGGGAATCCGAGTCAGCTTGGCTGTCCGCGCCGTACCGCACTGCGCGCGTTAGGCGGACGCGGTGATCCAGTGCAGCAACTTCTGCGTGTCACTCAGGTCATGGACGGCCAGGTCTGCACCCGCCGCACGGAGCGCATCAATATCAAAGTGCCCCGTAGCAACCGCGATCACGCGGGCGCCGGACGCGTGCGCGCAGTCGACATCCGCCGGCGTGTCACCAATGATGATGACGTCGCGCGGCGCCACCGGTCGCCCGTGGTGCTCGGCGTAGCGGCGCATGGCAACCGGCACCAAACTGCGGCGGTCCGGGCCATCATCGCCCCATGCATTCACGATGAAATGAGCGGGATCGATCCCCGCGTGGCGAACCTTGAGGTTGCCGGTGAATTCATAGTTTCCGGTGAGAAGCCCGATGGTCAGGCCATCAACAGCGCGCGTTGCATCAACCAATTCCTTGGCGCCACGGTAACGCTCCACGGTGTTGTTGGCAGCGAGGCGGCGTTCAAGGTGTTCGCCGTAACTGCGCTTGAATACGAGATGCGAGGCATCGTCGGTTGGATAGCCGTGCACCTTGGCTAAGTCGCGCCAGATCAGGGTGTCCAGTCGGCCGTGAATCTCAATCCGCGAAAAGTCTGGAACAATGCCATGCAAATCGCTCAACGTGGAGGTCATGGCATGCACGCCCGCACTCAGTGAATGGAGCATGGTGCCGTCGATATCGAAGAGGACGAGCATGGGTAGTCGGATGTCGGTCAGGCAACCGCGGCGCAGACTTTGCGTGCGGCATCGGCCAGATCGGTCGCCGATTGCATGGTGGGAAGTTCAGCGCGAGCAGCGTCCAGAATCATCCGAGCCTCGGCAACATTGGTCCCCTCAAGACGCACCACCAGCGGCACCTTGAAGCCAACATTCTTTGCTGCAGCAACGATGGCGCGTGCAACGCGGTCGCACTGCATGATGCCCCCGAAGATATTCACCAACACGCCCTTCACGGCGGCGTCGGAGAGGATGATTCGGAATGCTTCGGTAATCGCTTCTTCCGTTGCGCCGCCGCCGACGTCCAAGAAGTTTGCTGGGTCGCCGCCGTGCAGTTTGATGATGTCCATGGTGCTCATGGCCAGACCAGCGCCGTTGACGAGGCAGCCGATGTTGCCGTCGAGAGCCACAAAATTCAGTTCAAACTCACGAGCGCGCATCTCTGACGCGTTCTCTTCCGTTGGGTCAAACATCGCGCGCAGATCCGGGTGACGGAACAGGGCGTTATCGTCAAAGTTGAACTTGGCATCGATGGCAATCACTTGCCCATCGGGATGCGCCGCACTTGCAGGAGTGACCACCAGCGGATTGATTTCAGCGAGCGTTGCATCCTTGGCCAGGTAGAGCGCCGCCAGCTTCATCATGGCATCGGCGGCCTGTGCCACCTGCTTACCCCGGAAGCCCAAATTAAACGCTGTCTCGCGTGCCTGGAATGCAGCAAGTCCCGTGAGCGGGTCGAGCGCCACCTTGATGATGGCATCAGGGCGGGTCTCAGCGATGTGTTCAATCTCCACGCCGCCCTCGGCGCTGGCAATCAGGGTGTTGGTGTGTCGCGTGCGGTCCATGACGATTGCCAGGTAGTACTCCTTGGCAATATCCACGCCGGCAGCTACCAAGATGCGCTTCACTTCAAGGCCTTCCGCCGGAGTCTGTGGACTCACCATGCGGTGCGACAGCATGAACTTGGCAGCCACTTCTGCTTCCTCGGCGGTCTTGCAGACCTTCACGAACCCAGCCTTGCCGCGCCCACCTGCATGGACCTGTGCCTTGACCACCACGATGCCCACGCCCGAAGCAAACAGCGCGCGAGCCTCCGCCGCAGCGTCCGCCACGGTCTCAACCATGCGCCCGGGCGGGACGGGAATTCCAAAGTCTGCGAGGAGCTGTCGTGCTTGGTATTCGTGGATCTTCATGGGATTCGTGCCTTCTATGCCGGCGGGGTGCCGGGTGCGAAAGTGTACGGGATCAGCGGTCGGCTGCAGCCGCGCGGCGCGTGCTGCGCGCCTTCCACCATTCCCAAACGATGGGCAACACACTCACGATGACGATTCCAATCACCACCTTCTCAAAGTTGCGCTGCACCCATTCGAGCCCCCCGAGCATGTAGCCAGCGCCAAGGAGCAGCCCCACCCACAAAGCCGCACCGAGCACGTTGTAGAAGAGGAACTTCATGTAGGTCATGGCACCAATGCCCGCCACGAACGGCGCGAACGTCCGCACAATCGGGACGAACCGAGCCAGCACCACCGCGCGTCCGCCGTGTTTCTCAAAGAATGCGTGTGTACGTTCAAGGTATTCGCGGCGCAGCCAGCGGAATCGGCCGCTGAAGGCCACCGGGCCGATGGCGCGACCGATGTGATAATTGACGCCATCGCCAAGCACCGCCGCAACGAACAGGACCGCGGCCATGATCTCGATCCGCACCGTGGGGTCCGCGCCACTCTGCTGTGCCACGCTCGCGACGGTGGCGCAGACTGCGCCGGTAGCAAAGAGCAGGCTGTCGCCCGGTAGGAACGGGGTCACCACCAGGCCGGTTTCGGCAAACACGATCAGCCCCAGCATGGCATAGGTCAGACCAGCGCCAAGCGTCTCCACGATCTGTGCCAGGTTCTCGCGTAAGGCGCTCGGTTGCGAGACCAGCTGCCAGAGATCATGAAGGAAGGGATCCATGGGTCAGTGCGCCTCAGCTCGATGGTGCGGAAACGGTCGCGGCCCAGCGTGATGCCGGGCCGCAGACGTGAAAGAGGACGGGGCGGGATTCGAACCCGCGTTACGGAGTAATACCCCGTAAACCGGTTTAGCAAACCAGCGCCTTCAGCCACTCGGCCACCCGTCCAGGGTGAGGTGCAAAGTCTAGCAGAGTGCCTCCGGCGTTGCCATCACCGTCTGGCGGTCACTGCGCGTCGTAGAGTTCAAGAATACCGGTGGGGGAGTCGTAGGCGCCCCCCTGCAGTCGCGCCAATGCGGGGGCTGTGGATGTGCAGTACGCCAGGCGGCCTTGCTCGAAACTAGCCGTCAGGAACGGCGCCCCGGGGTCCGTGGTGATGGCAATGTGTGTCCAGCGCCCGTGGCGATCGACAGAAATGTGCGCCGTCTCTGGAATCTTTACAGCGGTAATGACGCCGGCACGATCAATGATCGCCGTGCACTCGACCCGTGCTTGGGTCTCCAAGTGATGATGCCCGTGCTGCCAGCAACATTCCAAGTGCAGGACCGCCGATGCATACGACTGTCGCCCGTCGAGCGCCTCAGCACTCACCGTCCACGCAATCTCCAGCCGCGCGGTTTGCGCCTTGCGGACGTGTTGACGCGACGTTGCATGCGGAGGGGCAATCGTCATTGCCGTGGCTCCAGCGCGCCGAACAGGGCGCCGATTCCGCCGCCGTCGCCGGAGAGGAATTGAGTAGCAAGCGCATTTGCAGAGCAAACGAACAACTCAATGTCGTTGAGTTTGCGATCAAGTTCGCCGGCGCGTGTGGTGGTTTCTTGATCCGCGCCAGTGCGAGGGACCATGGCTGCTGCCTTGCGACACTCCCCAACCAGCGCCAGTAGTGGATCGATCTCGCGCTGCTTACGCACGCGGATGACGGTGGAGAAGAGGGTGAGCACATCCTGCTCAGCCTGGTAGTAGTCCTTGCGATCAGCCTTGTTGTGGGTGCGCTGCACGATGCCCCAGTCCACCAGGGTGCGAAGTGTCATTGAGGCATTGCCGCGACTGATCCCCAGGCGGAGCACCAATTCGTCAGCATTGACGCTGCGTCCCTCAACAAAGAGCAGGGCATGAACTTCAGCCATGCTGCGCGGCACCCCCCATGACGATGCCATACGCCCCCAGTGCTCCACGAACTGCTGGTGTGCGTCGGCTAGCCGTTCCGCGGCGTGGGCGTTGCAAGCTGGTACTTCGGGGCGGGATGCGGGCACGGGAACAAATGTATGCGCGGTCGGCACTTCCGGCACGTAATCCTGAAAGGAAAGCCCCCGACCATGTGGTCGGGGGCTGCAAATCCTTCAGTTCGCCGTGAGAACTTTACGGGGCAACGCCGCCGCCTGGGTTAAAGATGTCAACCGCAATGGCAAACCCTAGTAAGTCATGCAGGACGCTATATCCCGAGTTGGTCAGTCCGCAGGTATAGACGCGCGCATACGCCGTCGAGCCACCCGTGGAGTTGGACAGAATGTAGTCATTGATGCTGCCAGGAATGGTGAACGCGCCGCCTCCACCCACTGGTGAGAGCGATGCGGATCCAGCTGCCATCCATCGGTTCATTCGATGGTTGTAGAAGTAGACCACCTCCAACACAGGCAGGTTCCACGACACGCTGGAGCTGGTTGCCAGTCCGATGGAGGTCACGTTCTGGGTGGATCCCAACGACGACACCTGCAGCTGCAGATCGGTGGTACCGCCACCGAGGGGGTAGAAGAGGTCGGGGCCATAACCATTCCCGCGGCTACCCGCTCGGCGCCGCACTGCACCGATGCGCAATGCATTACCGTCAAGCTGGCGCAGCGAGAAATTGGATCCGCCCTCGTAGGTGCCGCAGATGATGTCGTACGCCACCGGCGTTCCGCCGAAGGTGTTTGAGACAATCCATGAGACCGTGTTGGTTGCGCGTGGGAATCCACCGATCGGAGCAACGATCGCTCCGTTCACTTGCAGGTCGATGTCGCCAACACTCGGGTCACCATCTTCTGGATAGCCGGGCATCTGGTCAGAGGCGTAGTCGATGCCGCACTGTTGGTAGATGTTTGCGTCCGTACTGATCGCAGCGCGGAGTACCTGTGGTGGCAATGGAGCGCCGAACCAAGCGATGGAGAAACTCTGCAGGCGAGCGCACCATCCAGAGATGATTGGTGCAGCTGAACTGGTGCCGTTAAACACGGATGTGTAACTGCGGAGACGATTCCGTTGCAGCGGGTCGTCCGAGGAGTTGGTTCCGTTGAACAGGTCTCCGTAGCCGGTGCTCGTTACTCCGGTACCCCAACCAGAAAGGGTGACGTTGCCAGTGTTGTTGTCGGTGCTGGTGAAGTTTGAGAAATTCAGGCGGCAATAGCCGTTGCCCGGGAATGGACCAGGAATCGAAACATCGGTCGTCAATTGACCCACCTGGAATCCAGGCCAACAGGCGCCAACAATCACCGCTCCCGAGTCCCCGCCGGCACCGCCCGGCGAGGTGATCACAGGCACGGCATCGTTGCCGGCAGAGATCACCGTGGTGATTCCGGCGTTCGTTCCGGTGGTCACCAGGTCGAACATGAGCGGGCTAGCAACGACGGTGTTACCGCCGCCAGAGCCGATCGACATGTTGATGACATCGCCTTCTTGCAGCGCAATCAGGGCGTTGGTGTAGGCATTCTCCAGACGTGCGCCTTCTTCAACGCTAACGATTGGGTAGAAGCTCAGGTCAGCGCCATCGGCAATGCCAGTCACGCCGATGTTGTTTCGCTCAGCGCCAATGACTCCCAAGACAGCGGTACCGTGATTGGGGTCAAGCGGCGGGGAGACCACCAACACCTGCGTCTGGTTGGGCTCAGGGACAACAACGTTGATGAGATCTTCGTGGTTGACGTACGCGGAGTGCTCAATCACGGCCACTTCAACGCCTTGACCACGCCCCTGCTGCGCTGGATTCAGACTGAGCTGCGTGAGGAGCACCTCGTATCCCTGCAGATCAAGACCGCCTCCGCGGTAGCCGGAATTGATGGCTGCGAGCGTTCCGAGGTTGGACGCTGTGTTTCGTCGTTCCGCATCTCCGGGGAAGGCTGTAGCGTTCACCGTTGGAGCTTTGACCGGGTAGGTCAATGCTGGTTGTCCCGGCGCTGTGGCTGGAAGAGTGTCGAACGGACCAAGAACCGCATCACCAACCGTGTAGGTTTGGTAGCCACGCGCGTTGCCCGGCGGACCGTCCAGGTTCTCACGGTTGCCCGCTGTTAAGAGCGGTGTTTGCCCTCCGCGAGGGAAGAAGGCAATCGGTAGTGATTGACCCGTGCAAGGGCTGTCGAAGCGCGTTCCTTCTGGTGCATTCTGGGCTTGGGCAACGCAATTCAGGTCCCACTCAATGACGCAGCAGGCCGGATCGTTGCGGCACACGAACACGCAGCAACTCACTTGGTTGCAGCCGCCAAACGTGTGCTCCACAAAGCAGCCGCTGGAGAATGCCAAGTACGCACCTTCCAGGCTCGGGTCGGGAAGTGCCTGCTGCGCGACATCAGAGGCTGCCCGCCCCTCATCGCTGGGTTGCAGGGTTGGATAGGGCACCGGTTCCAATGAGCGGGTGTTAAATGCACCAGTGGTGGGATCGGTTGTGTAGGTCAGCAACTGGCTCGTCACGGTTGGCGCAGGGGCCGGCGTCTCCACCACTCCGTACACCAATACGTCTGGGCTTGGCGCCGGATTGATCGGTCCGCGCATGGCGAAGCACGGGTCGTACTTGTAGGTGCTCGGAATGGAGACTGCGGAGCCTCCGCCGCCCTGAATCGCTGGGCTCGCGTCGTACACGGTGCTGGTGCAGAGGATGTTGGCGTAGGTGGCACAGACGGCATCCCAGCCCTGGTTGCCTTCGCCATCATTGCAGCCTGGGATCAGTCCTGCAACGGTTTCGCAGCAGTTGGTGTTGTTACATCCGTAACGGCACGCTGGGAGTGAGCCATCGGGTGCGGTGCATGCGTTCACGTCGTTGCAACCCTGTCCGCCACCGAGCGTTGAGCATCGGCTGTCAGGGGAAGTGGTGTAGCAGTTGGTGATACCAGTGCCGTCGCCGGGGCCGTTGGCTCCGCAACCGTCTTGTTCTGCCTGGTTTGTGCCACCACCATCGGGCATCATGATGCGTTCAATCTCAACCCATTCAACGATGTCGAGATCGTTGAGCGCGCGCGCCGCGTCAACGAGTTTTTCCGGCTGCACGTCTACGTAAACGATGCCCGCCAAGTCAGCCTGTGCCATCTTGCTGATGCGCTCGGCGCGCATTTCCAGGGCGCGGAGTTCTTCCGGCGTGCGGCGCAGTGCTTGCCGCACGGTGCCGCCGAATCCCGACAGAATTTCAGTAACTTCTGGAATGGGCTGGCCGTTGGCGCCGCGAACAGTGGTGCTGGAAATTCTGTCAGCGCGAACTTTGAGTTCATCGCGGAACTTGACGCCAAGTTTGCCGTTCCATTGCGGGCGACCAGAGATCGGATCCTCGGGGAGGATGATGTCGGCGGAGCGTTGCTTTGGACGGACGGCGCGGGGCGCCAACCCTCCGGTTGCGGGCTGCGTGCTGAGGTCGTCAACCTTCGGTGAGACGGTGGCGGCAGTGGCGGTAGCCAACTGCTTATCCGGGATGATCGGAGCAGCAGCGAGGAGCACAGTCACGATGCCAGCGGCGCACGCCGTTGCGGCAAGACGGATCAGCATGGGTCAACTCTCCAGCCCGGCGATCCTTCGCGCGGGCAATCATGAAACGACAACAACTCCGGCCAAGGAGGCGCCTCCTAATGGCCATTTCTCAAAGTCCATACGCAAGTTACTCGCACGCTGATGCCGGATCAAGGCAATCCGGGGTGCGATTACCGCAGATTCGCATATCGGTCATGGCTGCGACCGGTCTAGCCACGCCCGGGAACGTTGGCCGAGGTGGCGGCCGCCTGGGTCAGTACGCGATGCCCAATGTCCCGGCGGAAGAACGCCCCCGGGAACCGAATTCGGCTCGCCGCGAGGTTGGCCAGTTCCTGCGCGCGACGCAGGTCGGCTGCCAGCGCGGTCACCCCGAAGACTCGCCCGCCCGCGGTAACGATGTTTCCTTGTGGATCCGTGGTCGTTCCCGCATGAAAGATGATCACATCCTCGCCTGGACCGGCCACATTTGCGGCCGTCTCCAAGCCCTCGACTACCTGACCGGTGCGAACCGTGCCGGGATAGCCCTCGCTGCATATCACCACGCAGCAGGCGGATCGGGGGTCGAAGGACAATTCGTTGCCGTCCAGCTCTCCGCCAGCGGTCCGCCAGAGGATTTCCACCAAGTCGCCCTGCAGGCGCGCCATCAGGGGTTGGGTCTCCGGGTCCCCAAATCGGGTGTTGAACTCCAGAACCCGCGGGCCACCGGCAGTGAGCATGATGCCGGCGTACAGGACGCCGCGGAACTCGATCCCCTCGCGTCGGAGTGCGTCGATGGTGGAGACGAGCACATCGCGGCTGACTTCCTCCATGACGGAATCGGTCGAGAGCGGAGTCGGGCAATAGGAGCCCATGCCACCGGTGTTCGGGCCCACGTCTCCTTCGCCAACCTGCTTGTGGTCTTGGCAGGGGTCGAGCACGGTGATGGTCTTGCCGTCAACCAGTGCGAGCACGCTGAGTTCTTGACCAGAGAGACGCTCTTCAATGACCACTGTTGATCCAGCATCGCCAAACTCACGCTTGCCCATGATGCGGGCAAGTGCTGCGAGCGCTTCTTCGCGGTCCTCGCAGACAACCACGCCCTTACCGGCGCAGAGTCCGGAGGCTTTTATGACTAGCGGCGTATCGCGCGCTTCAACGTAGGTTCGTGCTTGTTCGTAGTTAGAAAAGCTACGTCCGTCGGCGGTGGGCACACTTGCCAAACGCATGACGGTCTTGGCATATGACTTGTCAAATTCAAGCCGCGCACCATCGCGCGTTGGGCCAAAGATGCGGCGCCCTGGAGCAGCAAGTTCATCAACGATGCCCTCTGCCAGCGGACCTTCCGGACCGACGATCACCAGATGAATGTCGTTCTTGTCGAGCCAACTCTTCAGAAAGAAACGTTCGCGTGGTGACAGCGGCGCATCACAACGGCGACCGAGCGCCGCCAAACCTGCGTTGGCGTCAGCCTGCACCCACAGTGTTCCGAGTCGTGGGGACTGTCGCAACTTCCATGCGATCGCGTGTTCACGACCGCCGGTACCAAGGAGGAGAACATTGCAGGGAGCTGGTACTTCGGTCATGGCTGGAAGTGCATGGTGAGCGTGGGGTGCGGGGGAGCACCGAGCGAGTCTAGCGCAGTTTCTGCTACCCTTCGCCGCCCGACCTGGATCGGAAATCCTGAGCCGGGAATGCCGCCTAATTTGGAGACCACCCGCATGCGTCTTGCACGCGCCACGACCCTCGCTACCGTTGCCACCATTGCCATGGCTTATCTGCCCGGAGCGATCGCCCGCGCTGATGACTCCAAGGCGGTCGATGCCTTGAATGCGCCCGCTAAGGTGATCCAAGAGAAGAGCAAGTGCTGGAAGGGGGTGCTCGACGCGTACATAGCGATGAGCGCGCCGCCCATGAAGGTGGGTCCGACCTTCAACGTTCTGGCGGTCTGGCCGGGAATGGCAGACTGGTCGAAGGCGACGGAGTGGGCCGCCGCCAACGGCCCGATGGTCAAGGCGTTGTTGGATGCGCAGCCCGCGGTGGCATTTTGCCTGCCCTACGGCCGGACGAGTGTCCCTCCGATCTACGTTGAGAAGGGCGCATTCATTGGAATCGGCGACGGACTGGCGGTGTACGAGTCGGATGTGGCATATCTGAAGCCGCTGGCAGTCATCAATACCTTCGTTGCAGTAGAGATGTATCGACTGGGCGAGGAGAAGAAATACCAAGAGGCCTTTGACCTGGGCATTGCAGCGTTGAAGTTTCTCCGTAAGGTTGCCGACCAGCACCTGCTCGCGGAGAAGATCTTTGCCATGGAAGCAATGTGCGACATGGCATCCGTGCAGCGTGATGTCCTGCAGACATTCCTTGCTGATGTTCCCGCTGCAGTGGTGAAGAAGTTTGCGTTGTCCGGATACGCATTCATCCATCCCACCGACGGCGAGCGCTTGCGGCGTATTGAAATGCCCGAAGGCGACCGCGTGCTTGCCGAGGCGCTCATCATGCAGCTCTTTGATGCGCAGGGGCAGCCAGATACCGTGAAATTTGCGGCAACCATGGGCAATTTGCAGGCGAGCAAGGAACCATTGGCGCGCTTTGGTGCCGGCAAGCGCTGGGCTGAAATTGCAGATATTCACGGCTCGCTTGATTCCACGCGCGCCCGATTGACCAGCATTTATGACGATTGGTGGCGTCGCTGGCGCGTTCGTTACTACGACGGGCTGCTCGACAACCCCACGGTGATCAGTCGCACCAACAAGATGCGCTACGCGATGGTGCTGGCAATGGCCAATGACATTCAGCGCCTCTTCGCATTGCGGCAGCGCCTCAACGCCGAATTCAACGGAACCGTGCTGGCGTTTGGTGTGGTGGCGGCCTATCGCGACAGCGGTACGTGGCCGGGTGGTATCGATCGCACGTACACGCAGTTCACCATGAAGCGCTTTGACTTTGATCCGTGGGATCCAGCTGCGGGTCGGTGGCAGTATGAGAATCTTGCGACGCCGCGCGCCATTGAGAGCGACTTTGGTCGCTTGGAGATTTCCGGCGGCGTGTTGTACGCACGCGGCACGGATAAGGAAGATGGCGGCGCGCAGAAGTCAACCAACGATGGATTGACTGGTGACTTTGTAGCGTGGCCTGCGCTGCGGGCGTTGAGCCGATCCGCTGGTGGTAAGTGACTGCGAGCGATGCTCGCGGACAGGAAGCACATGTCTGAACAATCGACTGAGAAGGTGTTGATCATTGGATCCGGTCCCGCTGGTTGGACCGCTGCCATCTATGCCGCCCGCGCCAACCTTGACCCAGTGGTGTATGTGGGCGTGCCGGCAACCAATCCGGCGCCGGTGCTTCCAGGTGGGCAGTTGATGTTGACTACCGAAGTAGAGAATTACCCTGGATTTCCGCACGGCGTCACGGGTCCGGACATGATGGCCAAGTTCCGCGAGCAGGCGGAGCGATTTGGCACGCGCGTGGTCGATGCCAATATTGATCAATGTGATTTCTCCAAGCAGCCATTTCGAATGGTTGATTCGGACGGCAAGACAGTGCTGGCGCGCAGTGTGATTATTTCCACCGGCGCAACCGCCAACTGGATGGGCTTAGCCAACGAGATTCGCCTCGCCATGAATGGCGGCGGCGTCAGTGCATGTGCGGTGTGTGATGGTGCACTTCCCGTGTACCGCAACCAACCGCTCGCAGTGGTTGGTGGTGGTGACACCGCGATGGAAGAAGCGAGCTATCTGACCAAGTTTGCCAGCAAGGTCTATGTGATCCATCGTCGCGACACGTTGCGTGCCAGCAAGTCCATGCAGGACCGCGTGCTTTCCAATCCGAAGGTGGAGATGGTGTGGGACAGCGCGGTTGATGACGTCATTGGCGACGAGCGACTTGAGTCGGTGCGAGTGAAAAATCTCAAGACTGGCGCACTGCGCAGTCTTGATGTCCGCGGACTGTTCATCGCCATTGGCCATTCGCCAGCGACCAAGTTCCTGCAGGGCTCGGGTGTTGAACTTGACGCCAAGGGATACGTGGCGTTGCACACGCGTGCCAGTACCACCAATATTCCGGGCATATTTGCCGCGGGCGATGTAGCGGACCAGCAGTACCGCCAAGCAGTCAGCGCCGCGGGCATGGGTTGCCAAGCGGCCCTTGATTGTGAACGGTGGCTCGCAGAGCAGGGCGTTCACTGATGGCCGGCACGCTGGGAGGCAAGGAACGTTGGGTTGCCACCGGATCGATCGGCGCGCTGATTGGCGGAATGATTGTTGGTGAATTGCTGCACCGCGCTGGCGCCACTGCCACCGTGTCTGGGTTCTCAGTTGCTGGCGATCTGATCTTGGTGCGCCCGCTGATGATGTTGGTGTTGCCGTTGATTTTTACCAGCGTTGTCGCCGGAATCACCTCGCTTGGCGATCCTTCTCGACTCGGTAAGTTGGGCCTGAGCACCAGCGCTTATTTCTTGGCAACCATGTTGGTAGCCGCCACGCTGGGTGCCACGCTGGTGACGTTGGTGGGTCCAGGGCTTGGCCTTGCGCCGGACGATGTGGCGGCGCTCACGACCAGTGGCATCGAGCGATTTGAGGCTGCTCCCAAATTGATGCAGGCGTCGGCGGCCGGCGAGCAGGGGCTCGGCGCTGCGTGGCTACAGATTGCGCGGCAGTTGATTCCCGCGAACCCCTTCGCGTCCATGGCTGAGGGGCAGCCGCTGGGGATGATCATCTTTGCGATCGTCCTGGGTGTAGCGCTGGCGCTGAGCGGCGACGCTGGCAATTCTGCCGCTCGGGTATTGAATGGATTAAACGAAGCGTTGCTGCGCGCGGTGGGGTGGGTACTGTGGATCATTCCAATCGGCGCATTCCTCTTGGTGAGCGCTAGTGTCGGCAAGGTTGGTCTTGCAGAATTGCTCGGTCCGTTGGGCTTGTACATGTCGGTGGTGATCGGTGGATTGATCATTCACATGTTCATCATTCTGCCGATTTTCCAGGTGCTACTCGGTGGTGGCAATCCGTTCAAATTCATGTGGGCGATGCGCGAAGCGCTGGCAACCGCGTTCGCAACGGCCAGTTCAAGCGCCACGCTGCCGGTGACTATTCGAGTGTGCGAGACTGACGGTGGCTGCTCGCAGCGAGCCACGCGTTTCTGCGCGCCGCTTGGTGCCACTCTCAATATGGACGGCACCGCGCTTTATGAGGCGGTTGCCGTGGTGTTCTTGTTCCAGTTGTACGGCGTACAGCTTTCCTTTGGCGAACTCGCCGTGGTGGTAGCGACGGCAACACTGGCGGCCGTCGGTGCTGCTGGCATTCCCAGCGCGGGCTTGGTAACGATGGTCATTGTGATCACCGCAGTCAATGCCTCGCTTGGGAGCGAGAAATTGCCTGTAGGCGCCATGGGCATTGTGATCGGCGTTGACCGGTTACTTGACATGTGTCGCACCACCGTCAACGTGTGGGGCGACATGGGTGCCGCGCGGATCATGACCCGCATTGCGCCTGACTAAATCTAGTCTTGATGTGAGTCTGGGGTTTACGTAGTGAAGCGCGACACTTCGTTGTCGAGGCCATCCACTGCATCGCGAAGGTGCTTTGTGGCGCTATTGAAATCACCCAAGGCGGAGGCGGTTCGCGCGGTACCCTCGGCAAGTCTGCCCATGGCGTCACGGATCTGATCCGCGCCCAGTGACTGAGCTCGCATGCCAACGGTGACCTGCTCAAATCGACCAGTGATTCCTTGTACCGCGGAGATGATTTCACCAAGCTTCCGGGAGATATCGCGGATCTCTTCAACGCCACCTTGGACTTGCGTAGAGAAGGTGCCCATCTCTTTGACGCCAGCCTTGACGCTGCCTTCCATCTCTCGCACCATGCGTTCGATGTCGAGCGATGCCACCGCGGTCTGTGTGGCGAGGTAGGCGATTTCGCGCGCCACGACAAGGAATCCAAGCCCGTGTTCGCCGGCCTTCTCAGCTTCAATGGCAGCGTTGATGGACAGGAGATTGGTCTGGTTGGCAACCTTGGCCATGGTGACGATGACTAGGTTGATTCGGTCCGCGCTCTCGCGGATTTTGGTCAACTTGTCACCAAACAACGCGGTGCTCTTCGCCAATTGCTGCATGGTGGAATCCATGCCTGCCAGGTTGGCGCGACCCTCTTCGGCACGATGACCCGTGTTCGAGGCCATTTCGTTGACCTCGTTCATGGTGCGCAACAATTCCTGGCTGGTGGTGGAGATCTGATGGACCGCAGCGCATGCTTCGGCGGTCGCGGCTCCGTGATCCTCGATCACTTGTTTCTGCTCTGAACCGGTGGATTGCATCACCGTGGCGGTGGCATCAAGCGTGGCAGTGGACATTTGAATGCGGCCAATGAGCGCACGCAGGTC
>Ga0247832_1001961_pt1 | contig 33543 bp, 35 predicted proteins | sample LaCruzMarch2015__10_FD_192407 | JGI IMG/M metagenome (GOLD analysis project Ga0247832, IMG submission 192407) | Freshwater microbial communities from meromictic Lake La Cruz, Castile-La Mancha, Spain - LaCruzMarch2015_4m | ecosystem: Environmental > Aquatic > Freshwater > Lake | place: Spain... | reverse complement strand
CACGCCGGCAGAACGCTGCTGGCCTGGATACCGATCCCACTGCGGGATCAGGAGCCCTGCATCCCCAGCCGCGGCGTCCAACGACGGCAGAAACAGCCCTGGTTCACGCGGATTGACCTGCCGCCACAGCCACGCCAGTCCCAACTGCTGGCTGTCGCATGACCGTCTCGGATGAGATGTGTCGGGCAGTCAGCCGCAGACCTACTCCGGCCTGAGCATCGGCACCAGGATGGCCGTCATCTGCCGGCGGCACAGCAACAGACTGGTGGTCGTTTCGCCAATCCAGCCATCTGCTGGGCTCGAACAGGGATTGGCCGCGCTGGGTGTCGTCAGCGATATCGTGGCGCCTAACGCCTTCCACCATCTCTATCTCAAGGCATTCAAACAGCGCTTCCCCCAGGCAGTCCTGTGGGGTGCGGCCTGACGGGGCGCCACACCCTGGGGCCCACAGGGCCGTCACCCCTTCACGAAGTGGCCTTTTGCCACACACCCAGCAGGACCCCCATCCTCACGGACAGTGCCTTCAACTTCGATGCCTCCGCTCCCTGGCTCACCCGGTTCATCACACGGATAGGCGGCAGTTTCAATCGCCTGGAGCCCACCATTCTCGAGCGACTGGCCACATCCGACAGGGCTTCCCTGGCCAGGGCCCTGCAAGTTGTCCTGCAGTGGGATGTCGACAGGGTCATCGTGGCCCATGGGGCCATTGTCGAAACGGGCGGCAAGGAGAGCCTCGCCAAGGCCTACATGGCCTTCTCGGTGGCAGCCTCGAGCTCTGCACCGGAATCCAACCCATCACAGAAGCCCATCCACCATGAAAGCCGTTGTCTACGACCGCTACGGGCCGCCCGAGGTGCTGCGCATCGAGGAAATCGCCACACCCACGCCCAAAGACAACGAAATCCTGATCCGGACCCACGTCACGACCGTCACATCAGCGGACTGGCGGCTGAGGAGCCTGACGGTTCCGACGGGCTTCGGACTGATCATGCGGCTGGTGTTTGGTATTCGAAAACCCAGGCAGCCCATCCTCGGCTCGGAGCTGGCCGGCGTTGTCGCCGCGATCGGCAACGACGTCACCCGATTCAAGGTGGGAGAGAGGGTGTTCGCCTTCTGCGACGCCCGCATGGGCTGCCATGCCGAAGTCATCTGCCTGCCCCAGGACGGCATGGTGGTGGCCACACCGCCCGGACTCACCGACGAAGCAGCCGCCGCCCTCTCCTTTGGCGGAACGACGGCCCTAGATTTCCTACGTCGAGGCAAGGTGCGACAGGGAGACAAGGTGCTCGTCAATGGGGCCTCCGGAGCGGTGGGCACGGCTGCGGTGCAGCTGGCGAGGCACTTCGGGGCCGAGGTCACCGGGGTGTGCAGCACGGCGAATCGCGATCTGGTCATCGCTTTAGGCGCGGCCCACGTCATCGACTACACCAAGGTCGATTTCACCCACAACGGTGAAACCTACGACCTGATTGTCGATACGGTCGGCACGGTGAGCTATTCACGCTGCAAGCAGTCACTGAAGGATGGGGGGCGCCTGCTGATGGTGGTGGCCGGGTTGCCGGACATGCTGCTGGGCGTGTGGGTGTCGCTGATGAGCCGCCACATGATCATCGCGGGGCCTGTTGCTGTGAAACGCGACGACCTGCACCAACTGGCGGCACTGGCAGAAGCTGGAGACGTCCAACCGGTGATCGATCGACGCTATCCGCTTGAGCAGATTGTGGAAGCCCACCGTTATGTCGACACCGGGCGCAAGAAGGGCAACGTCATCATCGCGATGCAACACCATCACTAGGCCATGATGTGCGCAATGCCCCGGCTGAACCGCCACCAGGCCAAGGAGCCTGTGGGACACAAAACGCGTCTGCAGTTGCAGACAGAGGAGTAATGCGAAGAAAACAGAAGGTAAGGACGTGGACTTTCCCTGGCCGATTGCCCGGCTCGTGGCCGTCGCCGACGTGGTGCAGTCCATGGGCGCCCACCGCCCCTACCGTGCCGGCCTGGGCAGCGGTGCGGCCCTGGCGGAAATCACCAAGAACAAAGCCAAGCTCGACGACACTGATGTGGTGGAGACCTGCCTGCGGCTGTTCAACAGAAAGCGGTATGTCTGTGGGTGTTGACCCCTGAAGGGAACCTCTGATGACCGCCGGGACCCACCGACCGCTTCGTCTCTTGCCAGGGGTGGATCTGCGCAGGAACTTGAAGCGATGGCCAAGGCGGATCCGAGGCTCTGGGGCTTCATCGTCTGCGGCATCGGCAGCCTCGAGAGTGCCGTGCTTCGCTTCGCAGATCAAGCCGAAGCAGTGCTCCTGACAGGTCCGCAGGAAGTGGTGTCGATGGCCGGCAGCGTGAGCTGCGATGGGGCCCACCTGCACTTGGTGGTGGCAGACGCCGTAGAGCGTACGCGTGGCGGGCAGCTCTGCCACGGTAGCCGGGTGCGAACCACGATGGAAATGCTGCTGATGTGCCCGGAAGGCTGGGCATTGGGCCGGGAGCGGGATCCCGCCACCGGCCACCTGGAGCTGACGATCAGCCCATCGCTGCCGCGCCGCCCACCACTTCCAGGATCTCCTGGGTGATGGCCGCCTGGCGGGCCTTGTTGTAGTCGAGGGTGAGGGTCTTGGCGAGCGCCTTGGCGTTATCGCTGGCGTTGTTCATGGCCGTCATCCGGCTGGCCAGTTCGCTGGCGGCCGCTTCCTGGAGGGAGCGCAGCAGCTGGTTGGCCAGATAGAGGGGAAGCAGGGCATTGAGCAACTGCTCGGGGCTCTGCTCAAACACGAAGTCGGGCTGAAGCGACGGCTCGGCGTTTTCCACCTTGCCCATTTCCACGCCGAGGCGGCCATCGCGGGTGATGAGACGGAAGATCTCGTCATCCGAGCTGGCGATGCCCTGGGGATCGAGGGGCAGCAGGGTCTGGACCACTGGCTGGGAACTCACCAGGTTGATGAAGCGGGTGAACACGATCTCGACCCGATCGGTGCTGGCCGAAAGAAACTCGGCCAGCACTTCGTTGGAGATCTCGTTGGCATCCTGGGAAGTGGGCACCTGCTCCAGGCCGGTGAAGGTGGCCCGGATCGGGTAGGAGCGGTTGGTGAAATAGGTGATGGCCTTGCGGCCCATCAGCACCATGTCGACCGCGAAGCCCTGGCCCTTGAGTTCGGCGAAGCGCTGCTCGGCCCGGCGGATGACGTTGGCGTTGTAGCCGCCGCAGAGGCCGCGGTCGCCGGTGACAACGAGCAAGGTGATGGTGCCCACCGGACGGCGCTCGGCCAGCAGGGGGGAATCGGACCCCTCAAAGCCCATGCGGGATTCGAGGTTCTGCAGCACCCGGGCCAGGCGATCGGCGAAGGGGCGGGTGCGCAGCACCTGCTCCTGGGCGCGACGCACCTTGGCGGCGGCCACCAGCCGCATGGCTTCGGTGATCTTGCGTGTGTTCTTGACCGAACTGATCCGGTCACGGATTGCCTTGAGATTGGCCATGGGTGGAAATTCCTCAGGCGGCGGCCAGCATCGAGGAGGTGACCTCGCGGATGGCCTCCTTGAGCATGGCTTCGGATTCGTCGCTCAGGACCTTGTCGGTCTGAACCTTTTCGATGAACTCGGGCTTGCTGCTCTTGAGGTACTCGCGCAGCTCACGGGCGAACTGGGGTACCAGTTCCACGGGCACGTCATCGATCAGACCCTTGACGCCTGCATAGACCACAGCCACCTGCTCAGCCAGGATCAGGGGGCTGAACTGGGGTTGCTTGAGCAGCTCACGCAGACGTTTGCCCCTGGCCAGCTGGGCCTGGGTGGCGGCATCGAGATCGGAGGCGAACTGCGAGAAGGCCGCCAGTTCGTCAAACTGGGCCAGCTCCAGCTTCAGGGTGCCGGCGATCTTCTTGATCGCCTTGGTCTGGGCGGCGCCGCCCACCCGACTCACCGAAATGCCCACGTTGATGGCAGGCCGCAGGCCGGAGTTGAACAGGTCGGAGCTGAGGAACACCTGGCCGTCGGTGATTGAGATCACGTTGGTGGGGATGTAGGCCGAAACATCACCGGCCTGGGTCTCGATGATCGGCAGGGCGGTCATGCTGCCCTTGCCCATGGCGTCGGAGAGCTTGGCGGCCCGCTCCAGCAGGCGGCTGTGGCAATAGAAGACGTCGCCGGGGTAGGCCTCACGGCCAGGGGGACGGCGCAGCAGCAGGGACATCTGGCGGTAGGCCTGGGCCTGCTTGGTGAGGTCGTCGTACACCACCAGGGTGGCCTTGCCCTTATACATGAAGGACTCGGCGATGGCCGCACCGGTGTACGGGGCCAGATACTGCAAGGCCGCCGCTTCCGAGGCGCTGGCCGCCACCACCACGGTGTAATCCAGGGCGCCGCGCTCACGCAGCACTTCCACCACGTTGGCCACCGAGGCGTTCTTCTGGCCGATGGCCACGTAGACGCAGACCACGTCCTCACCCTTCTGGTTGAGGATGGTGTCGATGCAGATGGCGGTCTTGCCGGTCTGGCGGTCGCCGATGATCAGCTCCCGCTGGCCGCGGCCGATGGGGATCATGGCGTCGATGGCCGTGATGCCGGTCTGCATGGGCTCATGCACCGACTTGCGCTGGATGATGCCAGGCGCCATCGACTCGATCAGGCGCGTCTCGGTGGTGGGGATCTCACCCTTGCCGTCGATCGGCTGGCCCAGGGCATTCACCACCCGGCCCAGCATGGCGTCGCCCACCGGCACCGCCGCGATGCGGCCGGTGGCCTTGACGGTGCTGCCTTCCCGGATGCCCAGGCCTTCTCCCATCAGCACGACGCCGACATTGTCGTCTTCCAGGTTCAGCGCCAGGCCCTCGGTGCCGTCCTCAAACAGCACCAGCTCACCGGCCATCACCTGCTCCAGGCCGTAAACCCGGGCGATGCCATCCCCGATCTGCAGGACGGTGCCGACGTTGCTGACAGACACCGACTTGTCGTAGTCGGCGATCTGCTTCTTAAGAATGGCGCTGATCTCGTCGGGGCGGATGGAAACCATGGGTGGGAGTCCCCGGAGGGGAGGCGATGAAGTGAGAAGGAGAGAAGAAAGGGAGCGAAGCGCTAGCTCACGTTGGCGAGCGTCAGGCCGAGCCGCCGCACCTGACCGGCGAGGCTGGCGTCGATCACCCGGGAGCCGACGCTGAGGACGAACCCACCGATCAGGGCAGGATCCACCGCGAGGCTGATCTCCACCTTGTCGGTACCGGCCACGACCTTGGCCTTCTCGGCGAGCAGGGCCTGCTGCTCTTCGCTCAGGGGGCTGGCGGAGGTCACCGTGGCCAGGGCGATCTGGTTTTGCTCGCGGTAGAGATCCAGGAGCCGCTCCAGGACGGCATCGAGGAAACCGATCCGCTGGCGGTCGGCCAGCAGCTTGAGCAGGTTGAGGAAGGACGGGGAGATGCTGCCGCCGAAAAGTTGCTCGAGGGCCGCCTTCTTGCCTTCGACTTCAAGGACGGGGGAGGCCATCGCCTCGCGCAGGTCGCTGGAGTCGTGCCAGAGGGCCAGGATCGCCCGGGCCTGATCGATCACCGCCTCGGTGTCGCCATTGGCGTCGCAGACCTGGAGGAAAGCGTCGGCGTAGGGCGTGGTGATGGTGTTAAGCAGAGGCATCAGGCGTTCCCCATCGATTGAATGGAATGATCGATCAGCTGGGCCTGGGTTTTGGCGTCAAGGCGGCCGGGGAGGCTAGCGAGGGCCTTGGCGATCGCCATCTCGGCGGCCTCGCGCTGCAGCAACTTGCTGACACGGGAGACCTCGGAATCCAGATCGGATTTGGAATCCTGCTTGAGCCGCGCCATCTCCTCGACAGTGCGCTTCTCGGTCTCGAGGCGGATCGCCTCGGCGCGGACCTTGCCATCGGCGCGGATCTGCTCGGCCCGGGCACGGGCTTCACCGAGGCTGCTCTGGGCCACAGCGAGGGATGCGCTGGCGGCGCTCAGGCGCTCCTCAGCGTCCTGGAGCTCCCCGAGGATCCGCTCGCGGCGGCGCTCCAGAATGCCACCGAGGAAGCCCCGCAGAAACCACACCAGACCGGCGATCACGATCGCCAGGTTGATGATGTTGGTCTCGAAGACGTCGAGGTTGAGGCCGAAGGTGCCGTGGCTGGCAAACAGCGTCGTCAGCGTGGAAAGAAGTGAGGAGGAAGTCATGAGGCAGGCAGAAGACGGTCGACGATGAGGTCGGCGAGCCTGTCGGCATCGGCCTCGAGCAGGCTCAGGGCATCGGACCGCTGGGCATCGATCTTGCTGCGGGCGCTCTCGCGGCTGGCGATGGCGTCCGCCTGGGCGACAGCCATGGCCTCGCGATACAGACGATCGGAAGCCTGCTCAGCCTCCAGGATCACTTTCTGGGCCTCGAGTCGAGCTCCCTTCAGCTGCTCCTTGAGATCAGTCTCGAGACGCACGGTCTGGGCCAGCTTCTCCTTGGCCTGGGTGCGGCTGGTGGCGATGTACCCCTCACGGTCCTCCACGGCCTTGCCGACCGGTCGGAAGAAAAGGCTGTTGAGGATGAAGGTGAGGAGCACCACCTGCAGCGCCATGAGCGGCAGGGTGGCGTCGAGGTCAAACAGACCTCCCTCGGGCGACCCTGCGGTCGCACCTGCCTCGGCAAGCAGAAGCCAGCTGGTCATGGGGCAAAAAGGCGGGCGGTGGTGGAGGCGTGAATGGAGCCGGGGGTGGAGAAGGGCCGCGACGAACGCGCGGCCCGCTCATCCCCGCGACGGCCTCCGATCAGGAGAAGGGGTTGGCGAACAGCAGCACCAGGGCGACCACCAGGCCGTAGATGGTGAGCGATTCCATGAAGGCCAGGGAGAGCAGCAGGGTGCCGCGGATCTTGCCTTCGGCTTCGGGCTGACGGGCGATGCCTTCAACGGCGCCGCCGGAAGCGGTGCCCTGGCCGATGCCAGGACCGATGGAGCCGAGACCGACGGCAAGACCAGCAGCCACGACGGACGCAGCGGAAGTAAGGGAATCCATGGTGGGGTTAGAAATGTGGGGCGCCGGGGAAGCGCGGAAGGAACCTTGTCGAGAACCCTGCGCCGGGGACACCTGGGAAGGCGGGCCCGGATCGTGCCGGACCTGCGCGCAAGGAGTTTGCCAGACCGGGGGACCGGCCCAGCGTGGACGGGAGCTAGTGGTGCTCCTCGTGGACAGCCTCGCCGATGTAGTACGCGGCCAGCGTGGCGAAGATCAGGGCCTGAATCGCACTGGTGAACAGGCCGAGGAACATCACCGGCAGGGGCACGATCAAGGGCACCAGGAACGCCAGCACGGCGACCACCAGTTCATCAGCAAGGATGTTGCCGAACAGTCGGAAGGAGAGCGAGAGCGGCTTGGTGAAGTCTTCGACAATCTTGAACGGCAGCATGATCGGCGTGGGCTCCACGTAGTACTCGAAGTACCGGAAACCCTTGCGGCTCAGGCCCGCGTAGAAATACGCCAGCGACACCAGCAGCGCCAGGGCGATGGTGGTGTTGATGTCGGCGGTGGGAGCACCCAGCTCACCGCTGGGCAGGTGGACCAGCTTCCAGGGGATCAGGGCACCGCCCCAGTTGCTCACGAAGATGAACAGGAACAGGGTGCCGATGAAGGGAAGCCAGTCGCGGTAGGCCTTCTCGCCGATGTACTCGCGGGCGATGTCGCGCAGGTAATCCCAAAGGAACTCCAGCAGGTTCTGAACGCCCCTGGGATCACGCTCCAGGCGGCGCGTGCCGACCACCACAACGGCCAACAGGGCGCCGATCACGACCCAGGAGCTCAGGAAAACCTGGCCGTGGATCTTGAAATTGCCGAGCTGCCAGTACAGGTGCTGGCCGACCTCAAGGGCGGCGAAGGGAAGGGCGAGGGGCAACGGAGCCATCGGGGATAGGACCTGGCGGAACGTCGATACAGCCGAGGCGGCTGGAAAAGATGGGAGATCAGGTGTCGAGGACGGCCTGAACAATCAAGGCGGGTTTGTAGAGGAGGAATCCCACCAGGGCCGGCAGGATTTCAAGGACGGGAAGCCTGGCGGCCGCAAGCACCAGTACCACCGGCACCAGCAGCTGGGCCTTGCCCACCCCCTTGGTTTCGACGCCGAAGCGGGTCACGCTGCGGGCCAGGAGCCGGAGATAGAGGAGACCCGCCAGGGCTCCCACCAAGAGACTGAAAGCGGTGGAAAGATCGAACCACAGGGCCGTGATGGGCACCGCCAGGGCGGTGGCACAGACCGTGGAAAGAAGCATCCGGCGCTGCAGCCGAAGGTAATCGTCCATGCCGTTGTTCACCGTCGACGAAGCGTCGGCGACCTCAGGCAGGGGAATGGCCTCGCTGGTCGGATGGACTGCGACCTCTTCGGCCGACGTCTCCACGGGGGGGACGGCATCCGGGGAGGGGGTCAGGGCAGCCTGCAACCGTCGAGGCTCCATCTGGGCGTGCGGACTTTATCACTCGGCCCGGTCAGGCTCTAAGCAACAGAAGCACCCGCTCCGCCAGCAACCGCCGCGCCGCCGACAGCCGCTCTTCGGGGCCCTGGGCCAGGGGAAGCGCCCCGATCGGCGTGCCGGCGGGGGCCGCCTCCAGGGCCTGCATCAGGGCGAGCTCCGGCTCGGTGATGGTCAGGGGCCCCAGGTCGGGCCCCAGCAAGGCGGTGGACGGCCAACCCCACAGACAACGGTTGCGCTCGCCGCCGGCCGCCAGCAGGGCCGCATCGCTCCACGCCTCCGGCACCCCCTCCGCTGCCCCGTTGCCGTCCTGGCGCCGCAGGAAGAACTCGAAATGGCTGATGTCGGGATCGAGGCTCTCCACCAGGGCCCACTGCTGCGCCGGCGGCAGGGCCTGGGCCCGCTCCAGCAGCTCCCCCCGCAGCAACCGGGCCGGATCCCAGACCTCGGGATTGGAGAAACCGGCGAAGCAAACCCCTGGTTGATCGATGAAACGGAACAGGCGATCCAGGTCGTAGCTGGTCTCCTGGGGGTGGAGATACATGTCGGCGAAGTTGGCATCGGCGGCGGTGTCGAGGGCCCAGCGCTGCGCGTGATGCCGCCGCAGGCGGTTGGTCTCCGGAAGGGTGGTCAACAGCTCCCGCCCCAGCCGCAGGCCCGCCGGGCCGGTGCCCACCCCCATCAAGGCCAGGGCCCGCTGGGTGCGATGAATCTCCCAGCGGCCGCCATCGGCATAGAGAAAGAGGTGCAGCAGCCCCCCCGGCCGCAGCAGGGGCACCAGGGCGCGCAGGCCCAGATCGGGTTGGTCGAGGTGATGCAGCACCCCCACGGAGTTGATGTAATCGAAGGGGCCCTCCCCCGCCAGATCGAGCAGGCTGCGCTGCTCGATGCGCAGCTCCGTCACCTGGGCGGCCGCCTTGGAGCGGCCGGTCCGCTCCCGGGCCACCGCCAGGGCACCGGCGCTGATATCCACCGCCAGCACGGTGGCCCGTGGATTGAGATGGCAGAGGTAGTCGGTGCTCACCCCCGTGCCGCAGCCGGCGTCGAGGATCCGCCAGGGGCGCGGCGCCGGCGGCAGGCCCCCATCCACGGCCGCCACCACGCTGTCCACGCACCAACGCCAGTTGTATCCAGGAGGCGGGCCGTCCTGGAGGGGATCCCCCGGGTAGGGGAAACGGTCATAGAAGGCGCTCACCACCGGCGTGGCGGCATCCAGCGGGGCCTCCAGGGGGTGATCCATCGGTGCCTTGGTGCAGGGTCAGGGAGCATTCCACGGCGCCGGCCGCCGTTCAGCCTGAGCCTCAGGCAAGGCTGCAAACATTTGTTCATCCCCCGCCAGGGGGCCAGGGGGGCAGCCGTAACGTGACCCAGCCCGGCTCGCTCTCGTTCATGACCGTGACCGCCAGCAGCGGCAGCACCAGGGTCGCCCCCCAGCGCTACGACACCCTGCCGCTCTCCAGCGTCCGGAAGGCGGAGCAGCAGGACCGTTTCCCCGACGGCGGCGAACTGGACGCCCTGATCACCTTCTTCCGCAGCGGCCAGATCCGCGTCGAAGCCGCCCGACGGATCTCCGCCAACGCCGACGCGATCGTGGCCCGGGCCGCCAACCGCATCTTCACGGGCGGCACCCCCCTCTCCTATCTCGACGCCCCCCTCAGCACCCCCAGCGCTGGGGCCGCCGATGGTGTCGCCCTCGCCGCCGACCAGGCCGCCTTCCAGCGCTCGGTGCGCACCTTCGCCCAGGGCTCCGGGGGCAGTGGGCTGCTCGGCCGGATCCTCGAGGGCGTCCAGGCCGACGCCGACGTGCGGGTCGTGCTGCCCAGTGGCTTCAGCCCCATCTCGGTGGCGATCTATGGCAACGCCCGCATGCGCAAGTCGCTGCGGGACATGGCCTGGTTCCTGCGCTACGTGGGCTACGCGGTGATCGCCGGCGATCCCAGCATTCTGGCGGTGAACACCCGCGGCCTCCGCGACGTCCTCGAGAAGGCCTGCTCTCTTTCGGCCACCAACGTGGCGCTGCAGGAGATGCGCGCCGCCGCCGCCGGCCTGTTCAAGGGCGAGGCGGAAGCCCGCCAGCTGGTGATCGACTGTTTCAACGTGCTCCTCAAGGAGCTCGAGGTGGCCACCCCCTCCACCCGCGCCCGCCTCGGCAGCCCCGTCAACCAGGGGCTGCAGCTTCCGGCGACCTATGCCCTCGCCGCCGAAGGTGCCCAGCGCTTCGTGATGCGGCCACGCCTATCCGGCGCTGAGAAGGCGGAGATCATCCGTGCCGCCTACCGCCAGGTGTTCGAGCGGGACATCGTCAAGGGCTATTCCCAGGTGGTCTGCCCGGTGGAAGCCACCCAGGTGCGCCAGGGCCAACTCTCGATGCGGGAGTTCATCCGCGCCCTCGGCCGCAGCAAGGTCTATCAGCGGCAGTTCTATGGCCGCTTCTCCAACAGCCGGGTGGTGGAACTGGCCTTCCGCCATTTCCTCGGCCGCGGTGTCAGCTCGATCGAGGAGTTCCGCCAGTACTTCGCCATCGTCAGCGCCAAGGGCCTGAACGGCCTCGTTGATGCCCTGATCAACGGCATGGAGTACGCCCGGGTCTTCGGTGAGGAAACGGTTCCTTACCTTCGCGACATCGGCGAGGAAGCCCAGGAGAGCGCCGGCTGGGGGTCCAACCGCAACCTCTTCCGCTTCAGTGCCCCGTTCGAGGGTGCCCCCCAGTACATCACCCTCTACGCCTCCTACCGCCAACCCCTCGCCGACCAGCACCCCTACGGCGGCGGCAACGATCCCCTGGCCCTCACCTACGGGGCGATCTTCCCGTCCAGCACGGCTTCGGTGGCCACCCGGCCGGCGCCCTTCAGCTACGACACCCGCCGGATCCTGATCGGCAACGGCATGGCCCAGCCCGGGCCCATGGACAGTGCCCAGTTCCGCAAGGCCGTCCCACGCCGGGTGGGTCCGAAGGTGGTGCGCCTGCGGCAGATCGCCACCGGCGGCAGCTCCACACCCCGTCGGGGCGGCCAGCCCAGCATCCGTGGCACCGAATCCAGCACCCAGGCCGTCATCAATGCGGTCTATGTGCAGGTGCTGGGCACCGCCGGCTACGCCGGCGAGCGCAACAAGGTCGAGGAGATCAAGCTTGAGAACGGTGACATCAGCCTGAGGGAGTTCGTGCGCCAGGTGGCCCGCTCCACAGCCTTCCGTCGTCGTTACTGGAGCAACCTCTACATCACCAAGGCCATCGAGGTGATGCACCGCCGCCTGCTCGGCCGGCCCAGCTTCGGCCGCTGGGAGATCAACGCCTACTTCGACATGGCGGCCCGTAAGGGGTTCTATGGCGTCGTTGACGCCATGCTCGAAAGCCGCGAGTACAACGACTGTTTCGGCGAGGACACCGTCCCCTACGAGCGCTTCATCACTGCGGCCGATCGCAATGCCCGCAGGGTGCCAGGCCTGGTGGAAACCCTGGTGCCGGTCGCCGACATCACGCCCCTCCAGCGCCCCACCGTGCAGGTGTCCCAGGCGCTGCGCACCGTGGGCGACCTGGTGCCGCGCAACCTGACGGCGAGGCCGAACGTGCGCGGGCAGTGGAAGGCCGATGTGGCCGGTGGCCAGAGCGCCACGGTCTCTTCCGGGGTCCCCAGTGGCCCCCAGACGGTCAAGCAGCCGCCGGCCCCCACCCGCAGCTGGAGCCAGTCCCGCTGGCAGCCCGGCGGCGGTTCCGCCCCGGTGTGGCGCAGCGGCGTCTCCACGACGGGCGGCAGCAATGGCTATGTGGCCCCCGTCAGCATCGGCATCGCCGGCAATTGGAAAGCCTCGGTGGGCACCAGCCTGCTGAGCGGCGCCGCCGTCGCTCCCGACGGGGCGATGGCCAAGGCCCTGCGGCCCGGCTCCCCCCAGGGCTTCAGCCGTCGTCAGAGCCTGTCGCGTCCCCTGCAGCTGCTGAGGGATCCCAGCGAAACCCAGGTCCAGGAGGTGGTGCAGGCGGTGTACCGCCAGCTCCTCAACCGCGTGCCTTTCGCGGCCGAACGGCAGATGGATCCGGAATCCCAGCTGCGAGACGGCCAGCTTTCGGTGGCCGAATTCGTGTCCCAGATCGCCGGCAGTGATCTGTTCCAGCAACGTCTGCAGCGAATGGCCCCCCTGCGGGCGGCCTCGGCCGCCTACCTGGCCCTGCTCGGCCGTGCCGCCATGCCGGCGGAAGTGAGTCGGTTCCTTGCCACCCGCGCCACCGCCGGCCAGCAGGCGGCCGTGGCCGAACTGCTCAACGCCCAGGAGTACGCCTCGGCCTTCGGCCAGGGCACCGTGCCCTACCTTCGCGGCCTGGCCACCGAAGATGGCGTCCCCCTCACCACGGTGAACCGCACCGCCTCTCTCTATGGAGGCAATGGCGGTCTCACCCCCTCGGTGAAGGGCGCGATCTGATCGCCTCCCACCCGATCGAGGCTCGCCCCTGAAGGGAGCGGTCCCCCTGCTTTGAGCGATCCCCCGGGTCAGCCCCGGGGGGTTTCTTATGGCCTGTCTCTACAACGAGACGGGGAGATTCATCTGTGAATCCGCTTGCGGTGCGCCTGGCCGCGACATCAAAAGATGAACAATTGCTGCGCTTGCACGGTGTTAAGAACTCCGGCCAAAGCCGTTGCAAGCCAAGGGATCTCGCCAAGACATCCGCCGTGAAGAACTGTTACCGGCCCCCAGTCGAGCGACGGGCCTTGCCGCAGAATGATGCGACGGTCGGCCAAGCCGATCACCCTTACCCACCGGATACCGGTCTCCTTCACGGTGACCGCTTGTTTCGAGGCAGAACTGCATGAGCATCGTCTCCAACTCGATCATCAACGCGGACGCCGAAGCCCGCTACCTCAGCCCTGGCGAACTTGACCAGATCAAGTCGTTCGTGGCAGGAGGTCAGCGTCGTCTGCGCGTCGCCCAGGTCCTGGCTGAAAGCCGGGAGCGCATCGTGAAGCAGGCCGGAGGCCAGCTTTTCCAGAAGCGCCCCGATCTCGTTTCCCCCGGCGGTAACGCCTACGGGGAGGAGATGACGGCTTCTTGCCTGCGCGACATGGACTACTACCTGCGTCTGGTCACCTACGGCGTGGTTGCCGGGGATGTGACCCCGATCGAAGAGATCGGCGTCATCGGGGCCCGCGAGATGTATCGCGCCCTCGGCACCCCCCTCGAAGCCATGGCGGAAGCCGTGCGCGAGATGAAGACCGCAGCCACAGGTCTCCTCACCGGCTCCGATGCCGAAGAGGCCGGCTTCTACTTCGACTACGTGGTCGGCGCCCTCTCCTGAGGTTTCACCTCCCTCCCGTCCATCGCCATCAAACCCAGGATCCATGCAAGACGCCATCACCAACGTCATCAACCAGGCCGACGTCCAGGGGCTCTATCTGGACGGCGGCTCCATGGGCCGCCTCGAGCAGTACTTCGCCAGCGGTGAGCTGCGGGTGCGGGCCGCCGCCACCATCAGCGCCAACGCTTCGGCCATCATCAAGGAAGCCGTCGCCAAGGCCCTGCTCTACTCGGACATCACCCGTCCGGGCGGCAACATGTACACGACCCGTCGTTACGCGGCCTGCATCCGCGACCTCGACTACTACCTGCGCTACGCCACCTACGCCATGCTGGCCGGTGACACGTCGATCCTCGACGAGCGCGTGCTGAACGGCCTCAAGGAGACCTACAACTCCCTGGGTGTGCCCATCGGCGCCACGGTGCAGTCGATCCAGGCCATGAAGGAAACCACCGCCTCCCTCGTCGGCCCCGATGCCGGTCGTGAGATGGGCGTCTACTTCGATTACATCAGCTCCGGCCTGGGCAACTGATCCCCAGCAACGCCCCCACCACGGCACGTTTTCCGAGGATCACCCCATGCGCCTGTTCAAGATCACGGCCTGCATTCCCTGCCCCGACAAGGCACGCAGTCAGAGGGAGCTGCAGAACACCTACTTCACCAAGTGGGTGCCTTATCACAGCTGGTTCGCCGAACAGCAGCGGATCATGAAGCAGGGCGGCAGGATCCTGAAGGTGGAACTGGCCACTGGCCGTCGTCAGCAGAACTGCGGCAACTGAGGGCCTGCCGGCACCTCCGCTCCAGCGCCCGGCCCTAGGCCGGGCTTTTTTTTGCGCTTTGAGCCACGGCCAGCGAAGGAGACCCAGAGCAGAGACGCAGAAATGTTCAGCGCGACTCGACAAACCCGCCATCGTCACGGCTGAATGGGCCATTACCGGATTCCTGCCGCGGCCTTGTCCACTTCTTCACCACGTCTGCTCCACGGCCGTCACGGCGCCGGCTTCATGCCGCTGCCCTGGCAGCAGTGGCCGGCAGAAGCCCGCCTGCTGCTGGGCCTGGTGGCCCTGTGGAGCCTGGTGGGCCTGCTCGTGCTCACCTCCGCCAGCTGGTGGGTGGCCCAGCGGGAGATGGGGGACGGGGCCTACTACGTGAAACGTCAGGCGATCTGGCTGGTGGCCAGCTGGGGGCTGCTCTGGCTGGGCCTGCGCACGACGATGCGGCGCTGGCTGCACCTGGCGGCACCGGCCCTGCTGGTGGGCGCCCTGATGGTGGCCGCCACCCTCGTGGTGGGTACCACCGTCAACGGGGCCAGTCGCTGGCTGGTGCTCGGCCCGGTGCAGCTGCAGCCCTCGGAGCTGATCAAGCCCTTCATCGTGCTGCAGGGCGCCGTGATCTTCTCCCACTGGCGCCGCATCGCCCTCGACCAGAAACTCCTCTGGATCGGCATCTTCGGCGTGGTGATCCTGCTGATCCTCAAACAGCCCAACCTGAGCACCGCTGCCCTGCTCGGCCTGCTGCTCTGGCTGATGGCCCTGGCCGGCGGGCTGCCCCTGACAATGCTGCTGGGGGCGGCCGGCGGCGGTGTCGTGCTGGGCAGTCTCAGCATCATGATCAACCCCTACCAGCTGGCCCGGGTCAGCTCCTTCCTGGACCCCTGGCGCGTCGCCCAAGGCGACGGTTACCAGCTGGTGCAGAGCCTGCTGGCCATCGGTTCGGGGGGCGTGCTCGGCTCGGGATTCGGGCTCTCCACCCAGAAGCTCCAGTACCTGCCGATCCAGACCACCGATTTCATCTTCGCTGTCTTCGCTGAGGAGTTCGGCTACATCGGTTCGGTGATGCTGCTGCTGTTCCTGGTGATCTTCGGTTTCGTGGGTCTGCGGGTGGCCCTGGCCTGCCGCAGCAACCAGCACCGGCTGGTGGCCATCGGCTGCACCACCCTGCTGGTGGGCCAGTCGATCCTCAACATCGCCGTGGCCAGCGGCTCCATGCCCACCACCGGTCTGCCCCTGCCGATGATCAGCTACGGCGGCAACTCCCTGCTGAGCAGCCTCTTCCTGGCCGGGCTGCTGCTGCGCTGCTCCCTGGAGTCCTCCGGACTCGAGCCGGTCCGGCCCCGACGCCGGGCCCAACGGCCTGCCCCGATAGGCTGAGCCCTGCTGCCACACCTGACCGGCCATGCTCAGCCCCGGGCTGCCGTTCGCCGACTGGGCCCGCAGCAGTGAACTGCTGCTCCAGGGCTCCCTGGCCCACCCCGGTCCCCTGACCCTGGCGGTGGTGTTCAGCGGCGGCCTGCTCACCAGCCTCGGCCCCTGCTCCCTCTCGCTCCTGCCCGTCACCCTGGCCTACCTGGCCGGTTTCGGCACAGAGGCTCAGGGCCGTGCCCCCTGGCAGCGCAGCGTCAGCTTCGCCGCCGGCATCGTGGCGGCCCTGGTGCTGCTCGGCCTGGCCAGTGGCCTGATGGGGAGCCTCTACGGCCGCATCCCCGGCCAGCTGCCCCTGCTGGTGGCCGTCGTGGCCGTGGTGATGGGCCTCAACCTGCTGGGCCTGCTGCGCCTGCCCCTGCCGGCCGGACCCGATCCGGAGCGCTGGCGGCGGCGGGTGCCGGCCCCGCTGGCCCCCCTGGCGGCCGGTCTGGCCTTCGGCCTGGCCGCCACCCCCTGCACCACCCCGGTGCTGGCGGTGCTTCTGGCCTGGATGGCCCAGAGCGGCCAGCCCCTGGTCGGCATGCTGCTGCTCTGCAGCTTCGGCGCCGGCCAGGTGCTGCCCCTGCTGCTGGCCGGCACCGTGGCCGCCTCCCTGCCCGGGCTGCTGCAGCTGCGCCGGCTGGGCCAGTGGGTGCCACCGATCAGCGGCGTGGTGCTGCTCGCCAGCGGCGGCCTCACCCTGCTGTCAGTGCTGCCATGACCAGCACCGCCGCCTCGCCCTGGCGCCCCCTGCAACGCCTGGCCGGCTGGATCTCGGACCTGCGCCTGGCCATTGGCCTGCTGCTGCTGATCGCCCTGGCCAGCGGTGTCGGCACGGCGATCCCCCAGAAAGAAGAGGAGGCCTTCTACCACCAGCTCTACGACCCCCACCCCTGGCTGGGCCTGCTGGGCGGGGACGGGGTGTTGCGGCTGCAGCTGGATCACGTCTATTCCAGCGGCTGGTTCCTGGGCCTGCTGGCCTGGCTGGGCCTGTCCCTGATCCTCTGCAGCTGGCGGCGCCAGTGGCCCGCCCTGCAGGCCTCCCTGCGCTGGGTCGATTACCGCAGCCCGCGCCAGCTCAGCAAGCTCAGCGTGGCCGAAACCCTGCTCACCGCGGAGCCCGTGGCCGGCCTGGAGCGGCTGGAGGCCGATCTGCGCCGTACGGGCTGGCAGATCCGTCGCCAGGACGGCCGCCTGGCGGCCCGCCGGGGGGTGCTCGGCAGGGTGGGCCCGCTGCTGGTGCATGCGGGCATGGTGGTGCTGATGGTGGGGGCGGCCTGGGGCGCCCTGGGCGGCCAGCGGCTGGAGCGTTTTCTGGCCCCGGGCCGGGAACTGGAACTGCTCGACAGCCGCGGCAACACCCAGGTGACCCTGGCCCTCGACGACTTCCATATCCAGCGGGATCCAGCCGGGCGGCCGGAGCAGTTCTCCTCCAGCCTGCGGCTGATCCCCCCCACCGACACCGCCCCGCCCACGGAAGCCGCGATCAGCGTCAACCACCCCCTGCGCTACCGGGGCATGACCCTGTACCAGGCGGACTGGTCCCTGGCGACGATCAGCCTGCAGCTGGGCCGCAGCCCGGTGCTGGAGCTGCCCTTGCAGAGCTTCCCCCAGCTCGGCGATCAGCTCTGGGGGCTGGTGCTGCCCACCCGCCCCGATGGCTCCGAGCCGGTGCTGTTGAGCCTCACCAGCGAGCAGGGGCCGGTGCAGGTGTTCGGCCCCGATGGGGTGGCCCTGGCCCAGCTGGTGCCCGGCGGGGAGGCCCAGGAGGTGAAGGGGCTGCCAATCCGGGTGGCGAGCGTGCTGCCGGCCAGCGGCATCCTGCTCAAACGCGATCCGGGTGTGCCCCTCGTCTACACCGGCTTCGCCATCGCCCTGCTGGGCGGTGGCCTCAGCCTGGTGGCCACCCGCCAGCTCTGGGCCATCGCCGATGGGGCTGGCGGCCGGCTGCACGTGGCGGGCCTCTGCAACCGCAACCTCACCGCCTTCGCCGCCGAGCTGCCGGCCCTGCTGCAGCGACTGGAACCTCATCAGCCCTGACTCAGCAGGGCTGGCGAACGCCGTGGCTGACCCGCACCACGGTGTGCACGTTGCCGCGGGGGTTGAAATCGGCCTCCAGCTGCATCCAGGCCGGATCGCAGGCGCTCACCAGGTCGTCGAGGATCCGGTTGGCCACCTCCTCGTGGGAGATGGCCCGGTCGCGGTAGCTGTTGATGTAGAGCTTGAGCGCCTTGAGTTCCAGCACCCGGGGCCCGGGCTGATAAAGAACCCGCAGAACCGCGAAATCGGGGTAGCCGGAGAACGGGCAGGTGCAGGTGAACTCGGGCAGTTCGATCGCTACCTCGTAGGGCCGGCCCACCCGGGGATTGGGGAAACAGATCAGCTGGGCCTCGGCGATGGCCCGTTCGCCGTAGGGGGGCGTCACGGTCTCAGGCGGGACCTCCGGCGAGGGTATGGCCATGCTCGGTGGGGGGAAGGGGTCGGATTTCGACCGTACTGGACCCACCGGGTCGCCCGCACCGCGGTCAGCGGCCCGAAGTCCGCGTAGCAACCGTTACGACGACCCCGGCAAGGCTCGGCGGTAATGGAGCCGTCCCCTGCCCAGGGGGGACTCTGAGAGACTCCACCCGTCGCCTTCCTGACCGCAGCACAGCCATGAAGAAAATCGAGGCCATCATTCGCCCCTTCAAACTCGAGGACGTGAAGATCGCCCTTGTCAATGCGGGCATCGTTGGCATGACCGTCAGCGAGGTTCGCGGATTCGGCCGGCAGAAAGGACAGGTGGAGCGCTACCGCGGTTCCGAATTCACGGTCGAATTCCTGCAGAAACTCAAGCTCGAAATCGTCGTCGACGATGACCGGGTGGCCACGGTGGTCCAGGCGGTTCAGGACGCCGCCCGCACCGGTGAGATCGGTGACGGAAAGATCTTCATCAGCACGGTCGATTCCGTGATCCGGATCCGCACCGGCGACCTCGACAGCGGCGCCATCTGAACGGCCCCAACGCCCGCCGCCCAAGGCCGCCCTACGCAAGGGTGGCCTTCACCAGGGTGGCGATCCTTTCGGACCAGTCACAGCGTTCGGCGTCATGCTCACCGTGGCCGGGCGGGACGACCCACAGCAGATACTCGTGGTTGCCCGCCGGCCCGGTGAGGGGCGAGGCCACCAGTCCCGCCGGTTGCCACGCCAGCTCCCGGGCCGCCGCGATCACGGTGGCGATGGCCTCGGCATGGGCCGCTGGATCCCGCACCACACCCCCCTTGCCCACCCGCTGGCGGCCCACCTCAAACTGGGGCTTGACCAGCAGCAACGCTTCGCCCGTCTCCAGGAGCAGGGCCCGCAGGGCCGGCAGCACCCGCGTGAGGGAAATGAACGACACATCAGCGACGGCCAGGTCGGGCCAGGGGTCCCCCTCGCCGTAGAGGGCCTCCGGGGTGAGGTGGCGCAGGTTGGTGCGCTCCCGCAGCACCACCCGCTCATCGGTGCGCAGGCTCCAGGCGGTCTGGCCGTAGCCCACATCGATCCCATAGACCCGCACGGCCCCGCGCTGCAGCAGGCAATCGCTGAAGCCGCCGGTGGAGATGCCGCCGTCGAGGCACACCCGGCCTTGCACCTGGATCGGCAGGGCCGCCAGGGCCCCCTCCAGCTTCTCCCCCCCCCGGGAGACGAACCGGGGCGGCTGCTCCACCTCCAGCAGCAGGGTCTCGGGCACCTCGGTGCCCGGCTTGTCGAGCACCTCACCGCCACCGCGCACCCGGCCGGCCCGGATCAACTGCTGGGCCTGCTGGCGGCTGGCGACCAGCCCCAGATCCACCAGCCGGCGATCGAGCCGTTCCTTACGGGCCATGCTGCGTTTCGGCCATGGGTGCTGCCGCTCCACCGGCATGTTGTCATCGAACTGCCACCCATACCGAACAAAAACCGATGACCGGAGGGTTCGGCTCGGAACAGTCGCAGGATGGCGCCACAGTCTCCTCCGCTTCCTCCCATGGCTGCCCCCGGATCCACGGCTGCCCCCGGATCCAACGTGGTGGAGTTGCTCCACCCAGGAAGCTTCGTCAGGCTGCGCGACCATCCAGAAGATCTGCCCCCCTTCCAGCTGATCCGCCGCCGCGGCACCCGCTGCTGGGTGCGCCAGCAGGCCTGGGGATCGATGGTGCACATGGAGCTGCCCTACCGGCGCCTCACCGCCGCCGCCTGAGCCGGTGGGGTCGGCTCGATAGGTTGGTGAGCCCTTCGCCACCGCCCGACCCTTGATCGAGCGTTACACCCTCCCGGAGATGGGCGACCTCTGGAGCGAGGAAGCCAAGTTCCGCAGCTGGCTCGAGGTGGAGATCGCCGCCTGCCAGGCCAACGCCGAGCTGGGCCGGGTGCCGGCTGGCGCGATGGCCGCCATCCGCGAGAAGGCGGCGTTCGAGGTGCCTCGCATCCTGGAAATCGAGGCGGAGGTGCGCCACGACGTCATCGCTTTCCTCACCAACGTCAATGAGCACGTCGGTGATGCGGGCCGCTACATCCACGTGGGCATGACCAGCTCTGACGTGCTGGACACCGGGCTGGCCTTGCAGCTGAAGGCCTCGGTGGCGCTGCTGCGCAGCGAGCTCGATGCCCTGGCCGACGCCCTGCGCCGGCTGGCCCGCGCCCACAAGGACACGGTGATGATCGGCCGTTCCCACGCCATCCACGGCGAGCCGATCACCTTCGGCTTCAAGGTGGCCGGCTGGCTGGCCGAAACGGAACGCAACCGGGAGCGGCTGGAGCGACTTGCCACGGTGGTGGCCGTGGGCCAGGTCAGCGGCGCCATGGGCACCTACGCCAACACCGACCCCGAGGTGGAGGCGATCACCTGCCGGCTGCTGGGCCTGGTGCCCGACACCGCCAGCACCCAGGTGATCGGCCGCGACCGCCACGCGGAGTACGTCCAGACCCTGGCCCTGGTCGGCACCTCCCTGGAGCGCTTCTCCACCGAGATCCGCAACCTGCAGCGCTCCGACGTGCTGGAGGTGGAGGAGAACTTCGCCAAGGGCCAGAAGGGCAGCTCGGCCATGCCCCACAAGCGCAACCCGATCCGCAGCGAACGCATCAGCGGCCTGGCCCGGGTGCTGCGCAGCTACACCGTGGCGGCCCTCGAAAACGTGGCCCTCTGGCACGAGCGCGACATCAGCCACAGCTCGGTGGAGCGGATGATGCTGCCCGACTGCTCGGTCACCCTGCACTTCATGCTGCGGGAGATGACCGCCGTGGTCGAAGGGCTGGGGGTGTACCCGGAGAACATGGCCCGCAACATGAACGTCTACGGCGGCGTCGTGTTCAGCCAGCGGGTGCTGCTGGCGCTGGTGGAGGCGGGGTTGAGCCGGGAGGAGGCCTACCGGATCGTGCAGCGCCACGCCCATGCGGCCTGGAACACCGAGGGCGGCGACTTCCGCGCCAACCTGCAGGCCGACCCGACCGTCATCAGCCACCTGGGCAGCGAGCAGTTGTCGGAATGCTTCTCAACCGACCTGCACCGGGCCCATCTGGATGTGATCTGGGAGCGGTTGGGGATCTAACCGGCCGGAGGCCGTTCCGTCGCTGGATCCAGCTTGCCGTTGCCGCTGGCCAGCAGATCCTCGATCTCGCAGACCGGGAAGCGGTTGATGCTCTTAAGGGCCGCTCGGGAGTTGCGGCGCAGCTGTTCGCTGATCACCTCGCAGTAGGGCACCTGGGCCAGCAGATCAACGGTGCGGCGCAGGATCCGCACCACGTCCCCCTCATCGAGGGAGGTGTTGGCGATCACGTCGTTCCAGCTGGCGCCCCGGGCCCAGGCGTGGACCAGGCCGGTGAGCTCCGGCTCCCACCACACCGGCACCACCACCGAGGCCCGCTCCTGCTGGCGCTGCAGCTCACGCCGCAGGCCGCGCAGGTCGTGGAGCGCCTCCTCGGAAGCCGGTGGCGGCGGGTAGCCGCACCAGAGATCGGGCCGGTTCACCTCAGTGGAGATGGCCTCCAGCACCGCCGCCAGTTCGGCCGGATCCAGGCCATCGAGGTGGCCGCTCATCAGGGCCAGCCCCAGCCAGAGCTCGTTATCGCCCCGCAGGGCCACCACGGTGCGGCCCACCTCGGTGGGCTCGAGCCCCTCCTCGCCGTCGAGGGCGCCGAAGAAGCGCAGGATGTCGATCAGGGACAGGAAGGTGTCCCAGTGGCGGTTGGCCCGGTGGTGCAGCAGCCGCTGCCGTTCGCCGATCTCCTCCTCCAGTTCCTCCATGCGGCGGCGGTGCTTCTTGAGGTGCTTGCGGTCGCCCCAGCGGTGGGCCGGGTGGGCCTCCAGCTCCTGCTCCAGCTGTTGCACCAACTGGCCCTGCTGCTGCACCTCCCCGGCCAGGTCGTAGCGGGGGGTGTGCATGTCGTGGCGGCGGGCCATCGAGGACACCGCCAGGGCCAGGCCGCCGCTGGCATTGTCGCCGTGGCGGAGCTCGCCTGCGTGATGCAGCTCCGGCGGCTCCAGCTGGTTCACCTGCAGGCAGCTGAGCTCGGCGTGCAGGGTCACCACCGCGTGGCAGGGCAGCAGGATCCAGACGTTCTCGTCGGTGAGGCAGAGCAGCAGCGGGAACTGGCCGGAGCCGGGCACCTTGGCCACGATCACCGCCGGGGTGACCCGGCTGCGCAGGGCCGGCGCCTTGACGCTCACCAGGGTGCCCTCACTGGCAAACTGCAGCGCCAGGGTGAGCTCATGGGCCAGGGTTTCCTCGGCCTGCTGCTGCAGGATCCGATGCAGGCGGCGTTCTTCCCGCAGGCGGCCGCGCACCTTCTCGTAGTCCTCGAAGTCGTCCCAGGGCACCTCGCCGCCACTCGATTCCAGGCTGGCCAGCTGGGCCATCAGCTCGGCGATGCGGGATTCGTCGTCGGCCAGATCCAGCCCCGCCAGGTAGCGGCCGAAGCTGCGCTCCACCAGCTCCCGGGCCTTGTCCAGGTCGTAGCGCTGCAGCAGGTTGAGCACCATGCCGTAGCTGGGGGTGAACTGGCTCACCAGGGGATCGGCCGGGCTGGTGGCCAGGGCGCCGGCCTCCCGCACCCCCTCGAACCGGCTCTGGACCGTGACCACGTAGCCCTGGATGTCGAGGCCGCGGCGGCCGGCTCGCCCCGCCATCTGCAGGAATTCGCTGCCCATCAGGGGCCGGTGGCCGCGCTCGTCGCGCTTGGAGAGGGCCGAGATCACCGTGGTGCGGGCCGGCATGTTGATGCCCGCAGCCAGGGTCTCGGTGGCGAACACCACCTTGATCAGCCCCTGCTGGAACAGCTCTTCGATCAGTTCCTTCCAGGCCGGCAGCACGCCGGCGTGGTGGGCGGCGATGCCCCGCAGCAGGGACTCGGCATGGCCGCCCTCCCGCACCGCCTCGGGGGTCACCGCCATGAAGGCGTCCAGCCGCTGGCGGATCCGCGCCTGCTCGTCGACGTTCACCAGGCACACCTTGGCCAGGTCGCGCACCGAGCGGTCGCAGTTGCGGCGGCTGAAAATGAAATAGATGGCCGGCAGCATCTCGCGCTCCGCCATCTGGGCCACCACGAAGCCGATCGGCGGCGCCTCCGGCTGGGGCGGCCGCGGTTCCTTCGGCCCCTTGCGGCGGGTGGATTTTGGAGGGCGCCAGACCTTGCAGTTCGGATGCAGGCCGGTGCCCTCGTCGTTGAGCAGCGGATGCAGGCCCTTGGCGCTGCAGAAGCTGAAGGCCAACGGGACCGGGCGGAAGTCGCTGTGGATCAGCCGGGTGGGGCCATGCACGCGCTCGATCCAGTCGGTGAGTTGCCCGGCGTTCGCCACCGTGGCCGAAAGGGCCACCAGCTGCACCCGCGTCGGGCAGTGGATGATCGATTCCTCCCAGACCGTGCCCCGCTGGGTGTCATTCATGTAGTGGCACTCATCGAGCACCACGGCTTCCACATCGGCCAGGGGATCGTCGTCAGCGTGGTCGATCTCCGCGTAGAGCATGTTGCGGAAGATCTCGGTGGTCATCACCACCACCTGGGCCTCGCGATTCAGGCTCAGATCACCGGTGAGCAGGCCCACCTTGTCGTGGCCGAACTGGTGGCGGAAATCGCGCAGTTTCTGGTTGGAGAGCGCCTTGAGGGGGGTGGTGTAAAACACCTTCTGGCCATGGGCCAGGGCCCGGTGGATGGCGTACTCGCCCACCAGGGTCTTGCCGGAGCCGGTGGGCGCGCTCACTACCACCGAGTGACCCTGGTTGAGGGAATCGATCGCCTCGAGCTGGAAATCATCCAGGGGGAAGGGGAACAGCTCCTCCACCGGCGGCACGGCGTTGTTCGCGGCCATGCCCATGCTCCTCGTCACGTCGCTGCCGATCGCGTTGTTGCTGGGCCCGTCGGCGCGGGTGGTGCTGCCAACGTCGGGGCTCTCGAGCATCTTGGAATCCTATGGGCTGGCCGCGACCTGCCAGCCTCGTAGGGTTTTGCACCCTGGTTCGGGGTCGTCCTTTGGATGCCGACGGCCTGAGGCCCCCCTGGCGACGACGGCTCCATGACGGGCTGGCCGCCCTGCACCAGCAGCGACACCGGCGGCTGCGCAGTTTCCGCCCCACCGATGGCAGCGCCCTGCAGGAGGAGCCCGGGGACCGGATGGCGCCGGGGCTTGGCCTGCCGCCCCCCCTGCTGGATCTGGCCAGCAACGACTATTTAGGCCTGAGTCGCCATCCCGGCGTGATCGCCGCGGCCCGGGCGGAACTCGAAAGCAGCGGCCTGGGGGCCGGCGGCTCGCGGCTGGTCACCGGCACCCGGCCGGTGCATCTGCAGTTGGAGGCCGCCCTGGCCGCCTGGCTGGGTCGGGAGCGGGTGCTGCTGTTCCCCAGTGGCTTCCAGGCCAACCTGGCGGCGGTCACGGCCCTGGCCGATCGGGGTTCCCTGGTCTGCGCCGACCGCCACGTGCATCACTCGCTGCTGGCCGGGGTGCGTACCAGCGGGGCACGGCTGGTGCGCTTCGCCCACAACGACCTGGGGGATCTGGAGCGGCGGCTGGCGCAGGCCCGCTCCAGCCAACCCGACCAGACCCGGCTGGTGCTCAGCGAGAGCCTGTTCAGCATGGAGGGCACCAGTCCGGACGTGCCGGCCCTGGCCGCCCTGTGCCGCCGCCACGGGGCCCTGCTGCTGCTCGATGAGGCCCATGCCCTGGGGGTGCTGGGCCCCGGCGGCCGCGGCCTGGCCCACGGGCTGGAGGGGGTGCATCTGGTCAGCGGCACCTTCGGCAAGGCCTTCGGCAGCGGTGGTGCCTTCCTCGCCGGCGACGCCCTCCTGGGCGACTGGCTCCTGCAGGCCAGCGGAGCCTTCCGCTACACCACCGCCCTGGCGCCGCCCCTGGCGGCCGGGGCCCTGGCGGCCCTGCGGCAGATCGAGGCCCAGCCCCGGATCGCCCCAGAGCTGCTGGCACGGGCCGCCCGCTGGCGCGATGCCCTGGAAGCGGCGGGCTGGCGGCGGCCGGCCGGCCACGGCCCGATCCTGCCGCTGCTGGTGGGGGACGACGGGGCCGCCCTGGCCCTGCAGGAGCGCCTCGAGGCCGGCGGCCTGCTGGCGGTGGCGATCCGCCCCCCCACGGTGCCGGCCGGAACAGCCCGACTGCGGTTGGTGCTGCGCCAGGATCTGCCCAGCGGAACCCTCCCTCGGTTGCTCGAGGCCCTCGGCCCGACCCCATCCCCCCTCAGACCTTGATGGCCGCCAGCGCCCCCGCCAGTCTCCAGGTGATTGCCATGCACGGCTGGGCCGGCGATGGCAGCAACTGGAACGCCTGGCAGGAGGTGAGCGCTCCCTTGGGCTGGCGCTGGGCCTGCGGCGAGCGGGGTTATGGCCCCCACGCCCCGTTCAGCCCCGCCTGGGACGGAGCCAGCCGGCGGGTGGTGATCGGCCACTCCATGGGCCCCCACCTGCTCGACGCTGCTGTGCTCGCCGGGGCCGACGCCGTCGTGCTGCTGGCCGGCTTCGGCCGCTTCGTGCCGCCCGGGGCGGAGGGGCGCCGGGTGCGCGTCGCCCTGGCGGCCATGGCCGCCCAGCTGGCCGAAGGCCCCAGCGAAGCCGAAACGGCCCTGCGGGTCCAGACCCTGCTGCGGCGCTTTCTGGTCGAGGCGGCCAGCCCCGATCCCGCCGAGCTGCTGCCGCCGGGGCCCGCCGACCAGCCGGTGGCGGCGGCGGGCCGGGAGCGGCTGCGCCAGGACCTGGCCCTGCTGGAGCGCAGCGATGGCCTGCCGTCGGGCTTCCCCAAGGAGGCCCGGGTGCTGATCGTGGAGGCCGAAGCCGACCGCATCGTGGTTCCCCAGACCCGTGCCCTGCTGCGGCAGGCGCTGCCCCAGGCCGAGGTGATGAGCCTGCCGGGGGCCGGCCACTGCCTGCTGGGCAGCCCGGTGATGGCGCCGGTGCTGGAGTGGCTGCAGGGCCTGGACACGGCATGAACAGCCTGGTGCGCCGTCATTTCGGGCGCCGAGCGGCGGGCTACGAGGCCCAGGCCCTGCTGCAGCGGGCCGTGGCCTGCCGGCTGGGGCGCCTCTGCCGCGACCTGCCCCTGCCCGCCGGCCCCCGTGCCGACCTCGGGGCCGGCAGCGGGTTGCTGTCGCGGGCGCTGCCGGCCCTGGGGCTGCTGCAGCTCGACCTCTGCCCCGAACTGCTGCAGCGCAACCCCCAGCAGCCCCATCTGGTGTGGGACCTCAACGACGGGCTGCCGTCGGCGTTGCAGGGGGCGGCCCTGCTGGCCTCCGGCTTCGCGCTGCAGTGGCTCGACGACCCGGCCGGCCAGCTGGGCCACTGGTGCCGGGCCCTGGCCCCGGGCGGCTGGCTGGCCCTGGCGGTGCCCACTGCCGGCAGCTTCCCCCAGTGGCACCGCGCTGCCGCCGCGGCCGGTGTGGCCTGCACGGCCCTGGAATTGCCGGCGGCCGACCGCCTGCTCCACGCCGCCAGCGCGGCCGGGCTGCATCCCCGCCACAGCCGGGTGCTGCGCTTCAGCCGGCCACACCAGGGGGGGCTGGCCGTCCTGCGCCACCTGCGGCGCCTCGGCGCCGACGCCAGCCGGCGCCCCCCCCTGACGGCCGGGGAGCTGCGCCGGCTCCTGGCCCACTGGCCCCAGCAGACGCCCCTCACCTGGGAGGTGTTGCTGCTGGTCGGCCAGCGCGAGCACACCAAAGCCCCTGCCCCATGAGCACCCCCCTGCAGCTGGTGGTCTGCGGCACCGACACCGACGTGGGCAAGACGGTGGTCAGCGCCCTGCTGGTCCAGGGCCTGGGGGCCCATTACTGGAAGCCCGTCCAGAGCGGCCTGGAGGACGACGGCGACAGCGGCCGGGTGCAGCGACTGCTCGACCTGCCTGCCGAACGGCTGTGGCCGGAGGCCTATCGCCTCACGGCCCCCGTGTCCCCCCACTGGGCGGCCGAGCGGGACGGCCTCAGCATCGACCCGGCCCGGCTGGCCCTGCCGGCCTGGGACGGGCCCCTGGTGGTGGAGACGGCGGGCGGGCTGCTGGTGCCCCTGAGCCGCCACTGGCTGCAGATCGAGCAGATCGCCGTCTGGGGCCTGCCGGTGCTGCTGGTGGCCCGCAGCGGTCTGGGCACCCTCAACCACACCCTGCTCTCCCTGGAGGCCCTGTCCAGGCGGTCGATCCCCGTCCTCGGGCTGGTGCTCAACGGCGATCCCCACCCCGACAACCCCCGCACCCTGGCCGCCCTTGGCGGGGTGCCGGTGCTGGCGGAGCTGCCACGCCTCGATCCCCTCGACCGCCAGGGCCTGGAGCGGCAATGGCAGCGCAGTGGCCTGGCCCGTAGGCTGCAGCCATGAGCCGTAAGCATCTGCTGGTGACAGGCGCCGTTGCCGTGCTCTGCGCGGGCATCCTGGTGCTGTTCACCGACATCGAAACCAGCGTCGTCCGCTGGGTCAACTGCGGGCCGCTGGCCACCGGAGGCGAACGCCGCTCCGATGTATGCCGCTGAGTGATCCCGGCTGGCATCCCCACCTCTGGCACCCTTTCACCCAGGTGGCCACGGCCGACCCGCCCCTGCGGGTGGTGCGCGGCGAGGGGGCCCTGCTGGAGCTGGATGACGGCCGCCGGTTGATCGATGCCATCAGCAGCTGGTGGGTGACCCTGCATGGCCATGGGGAGCCCAGCATCGCCAGCGCCATCGCCCGCCAGGCCCGCCGCCTGGAGCAGGTGGGTTTCTCCGATTTCCGCCATCCGGCCGCCGAGCAACTGGCTGAGCGCCTGGCCGCCTGCAGCGGACTGGAGCGGCTGTTCTTCTCCGACAACGGCTCCACGGCGGTGGAGGTGGCCCTCAAGATCGCCTGGCAGTGGTGGCGCAATCGCGGCGAGCCCCGCCAGCAGCTGATCGCCTTCGAGGGGGCCTACCACGGCGACACCTTCGGAGCCATGGCGGTGGGGGAGCGCTCCCTGTTCTCGGCGCCCTTCGAGCCATTGCTGTTCGCCGTGGCCCGGGCCCCCTGGCCCGCCACCTGGTGGGACGACGACGGGGTCGAGGCGCGGGAGGCCGCCGCCCTGGAGCGGCTGGAGCAGCTGCTGCAGACGCCCACCGCGGCGGTGATCCTCGAACCGCTGCTGCAGGGGGCCGGCGGCATGGCCCTGGTGCGGGAGGGGTTCCTGCACCAGGTGGAGACACTGGTGCGCGCCAGCGGGGCCCTGCTGATCGCCGATGAGGTGATGACGGGCTTCGGCCGCAGCGGCCACCTGTTCGCCTGCGGGCGGGCCCGGATCCGCCCCGACCTGATGGCCCTCTCCAAGGGGCTCACGGGCGGCTTCCTGCCCATGGGGGTGACCCTGGCCCGGGAGGCCATCTTTGAGGGCTTCATCGGCACCGCAGCGGGCCTGACCCTTTTTCACGGCCACAGCTTCACCGCCAACCCCCTGGGTTGCGCCGCCGCCCTGGCCAGCCTTGATCTGCTGCAGGAGCGGCCGGAGCGCCACCAGCAGTTCGAGGCCCGCCACCGCCCCCACCTGGAGGCCCTGGCACGCCACCGGCTGGTGCGGCGGCCGCGGCTGCTGGGCAGCGTCGCCGCCTTCGAGGTGGCCACGGATCAGCCCGGCTACCTGAATCCGGTGGGGCCACGACTGCAACGGCTGGCCCTGGAGCGGGGCGTGTTCCTGCGGCCCCTGGGTCAGGTGGTCTACCTGCTGCCACCCCTGTGCCTCAACGACGACCAGCTGGCCCATTGCTACGCCGTCATCGACGCCTCCCTTTCCAGCCTCTGAAGGGGGTTAGGCCTTCTGGAGCTCAGGGACCCGCCAGGATCGCCGCCTCCACATCGGCCCGCGAGAGTCCATAGGGGAACTGACGCGCCGTGCTGCGGCCCTCCTGGTGCCAGCTCACCCGCAGTTCCTCCACCTCCAGCTCGATGCGGGCACTCCATTCGGGGCGGTGCAGGTCCCAGTGGGCGACGTTGGTGCGCGACTGGTTGGCCCCCCAGCTGGCGCAGCCAGGCCTCCAGGGCGGGCAGGGGGTGGTTGTAAAGGGGGGTGGCCGCGGTAGGCAGGGTCACGATCGGATCGGCAGGGGCTGGCTGGGAGTGGGGGTGGAGGCGTCGGGTGGCAGCGGAGCCCCGGCGACCGGCGGGGCCGCGCTGGCCGGTGGCGCCGGTGGCGCTGGGGCCGAAGCCATCTCGAGGTCGGCCCACCAGCTGGGCCAGGCCATCAGCTCGGCGCCCCGCGCCCAGGCCACACCCAGCCCCAGCACCAGGCTGAGCACCAGGGCCAGGGCCAGCAGCAGCAGGGCGAACCACTCTCCGCCCGACAGGGCCCGGCGCACCGACACGGGCCGGACGACGGCCACGGACGGGGGGCGCTGGATCGGGGTCGGCAGGGCGCTCTGCAGCAGGGCGGCGTCATAGAGCCGCCGGGCGGCGGGATCACTGAGCACGGCATAGGCCTGGCGCAGCTGCTGGAAGGCCACTTCGGCCTCGCTCGCGGGCAGGGCGGTGGTGTCGGGGTGGTAGCGCTTGCTCAGGCCCCGGAACGCCTGGCGCAGCTCCTGATCGGTGGCGGTGGGCTGCAGCTGCAGCACCTGGTAGTGGGTGGGGGGCTTGGCTGTGGAGGACATGGTCCCTGAGGCGGCGGTGGCAGCCTGCCCGGCGTAAGGGATCCTAGGGAGAAGCCCTACTGCCGTAGCGCATGGCCGCCAGCCCCGACCCCAGCGCCCCCCCCGATGCCGGCCTCTGGCAAGCACTGGGGTGGACCCCCGACGCCGGCCAGCTGGCGGCGCTGGTGGCCCTGCAGGAGCAGCTGAGGCTCTGGAACGGCCGGGTCAACCTCACCCGCCTGGTGGAGGGCGACGATTTCTGGGTCGCCCAGGTGTTCGACAGCCTCTGGCCCTGGGTGCCCCTGCTGAACGCCCCCGGCGGCGTTCCCGACGGCCTCGAACTGATCGATGTGGGCACCGGCGGCGGCTTCCCCGGGCTGGCCCTGGCGATCGCCCTGCCCACGGCACGGATCACCCTGGTGGATTCGGTGGGTCGCAAGCTGGAGGCGGTGCGGGCCATGGCCCGCAGCCTGGGGCTCCAGGAGGGGCGGCTGCGCCTGCGCTGCGAGCGGGTGGAACGCACCGGCCGCTCCCCGGACTGCCGGGGACGCTTCGATCGGGCCATGGCCCGCGCCGTGGCCAGCGCACCGGTGGTGGCCGAATACCTGGTGCCGCTGTTGAAGCCGGACGGCCTGGCCCTGCTCTACCGGGGCCAGTGGGGCCCCGACGACCAGCGCGAGCTGGGGGCGGCCGTGGGGGTGCTGCGGGCGACGGTGGATCCTGTGGAGCGCCGCGACCTGCCGGCGGGCCGGGGCGTTCGGCATGGCCTATGGCTGAGGCCCTCCGGCCGCTGTCCGGCCGCCTACCCCCGGGCCGTGGGGGTGCCCCAGAAGACGCCGATCGCGCCGGGGGCCTAGGTGTGGCGGGCCACCAGGTGAATGTTCGCCGGATGGAAGCCGGCCTAGATGACGTCCAGATACACCCGATTCTTGCCATCGTTCTTGGCGGCATACATCACAGAATCGGCCCTCTGGATCATCGTGTCGAGATCATCTGGGGCCAACATGTAGGTAACGGCGCCGACGCTGACGCCGACAGGGCTGGTGAGATCGGGATGGGATTGGCAGACGGCGGCTCGGAGTCGTTCCAGCACCGATTGGGCCTGTTCTGGACCAACTTCAGGCAGCATGATCACAAACTCATCCCCTCCCAGGCGAGCAGCAACGTCGCTGGCACGGATGGAGGCAGTCAGCACCTGAGCCACCGTGAGCAGCAGATCGTCGCCGGCCTTGTGCCCACGGGAGTCGTTGACGGCTTTGAAGTTGTCCAGGTCCAGATAGGCCAATGTGACGGGGCGCTTGTTGCGCCGGCACAGAGCGAGCAGGCGAACACTGTCTTCGAAGAACGCCCGCCTGTTCAGCAGAGGGCACAGCGCATCCATCCGGCTCAGGGTCCGCTCACGCGCGATCGCCGACCGTAAACCGGCCACCAGCAAACCCACAATGGCGAACGATGTGCCCTGCGAAAAGATATTCACAGCCCAGATCGCCGGATGGGAAAACTGCAGACCGGCAAGCTGGTTGGACTGATACCAACCGAACGTACTGAGAGCCGCCGCTGACACCGCCCCCAGCCAACCGAAATACCAGGCAGCAAAGGTGATGGGCAGGTAATAGAGGGGCAAGACGCGCCGCTCGACACCGCTGAAGAAATCCAGAGCGGAAATCAGCAGAATGGCTCCCAGCACAAGAGCGAAACAGGCCCCGCGCTGGGCCATGGAATACCTACTTGAAGCTTTCGTTTGCATCCAACTGACCCTCCCACATCCTTTGCACTATGGCATCAACAAATCATGCAGCAAATGTGCAGCAATCAGTTGTCCGGTGCTTCACTGGCTTGAGTTCATAGGTTGCAGGTCGCCATGCCGCCGGAACCAGCAAGCGCTGGCGAATCTGACGGGATCGCCGCCGGAGTCCCACTGGAGAAGGCCCCCAAGGGGATCCGGGACTTCGATGGGATCAGCGGCAACGAGTAGGGGCGCCTAGACAAGCTGTGTCTTGCCACCAGGTTGATCTCCGGGCCGGCACCCATGGAGGCCGGGTTGCCTCAGGTCGGCTCAGGATTCGTGTACGCCTGAACTTCCCGGCCTAGTATGGATGCATCAAACCTATCCCTTTGCGATAGGTGTCAGGGCAGCCTCGTGGTGCAACCCGAACGAGCGAAGGCGGACATCCTCGGCAGCGCCTCTGGTGCCTTAGCACCCTCGGCCCGCCCCTTCGATATCCTGATTCCCCTGTGGGTGATAGCCCTGCTGGGTCTGGCGCTCAACTGGCAGCAGAACTTGGGGGCGAAGGCGATGTTGGCCTGGACAGCCCACTCCCAGGCTGTGCTGGTGGCCCTTTCGGCGGTGGAAAACGGGGTGCTGGGAGTCGATCTGCGTGCCGCCTTGCAACGCGAGGGACCCAAGGACGTACCGTCATTCCTTGGCAAGTACGTCGCCTTGACGGATCAGAATCTGGTGGAGTTGCAACGGCTGACCTCCGACAATCCCCTCCAGCAGGCCCACCTCGCCCGGCTGCGCACGCTGATCAAGGCACACAGGCTTGCCAGCGACAGTGCTTTCAGCCAACAGGAGGAGTTCACGCTCGCGGCCATTCTGGGGCAGCTGGGGAAGATGCAAAGAATCGAGCAGCAGTTGCTTGCCGATCGAACCGCCTCGGAAGTCCGCCAGCTTGGCCGCGTACGCCTGCTGAAGGCAGCGGCCGCAGTGGCGACCGTAGGGATGCTGGTTCTCGCCACGGTGCTTCTGAAGCGGGAACGGCGGTGGGTCGCCGCGGCTAACGACGAGACGCGCCGCAGTAGAGAGCGGTTCTTCTACCTGTTTGAGCACGCCAACTTGGGCATCGCCGTCTCCCGTCTTGACAAGAACGAGGGAGGGCTGGCGCTCCAGGCGAACACCGCCCTGGCAGGCATCCTCGGCGTCAGCATTGCCGACGTTAGGAAGCAGGGCCTGACGGCGTTCCTTCTCCCGGAAGGGCAAGTGACGCAATCCCAGGCCCTGGATTCCATGCTGGAGAACAACCAGACCTCAGCGCGGCTGACGCTCCCGTACAGGAATCAAAAAGGCGACACGGTGTGGGTCGACGAGACGATGATCCTGCGCCGCAGCGCCAGCGGGGAAGAGAGCGAACTGTTCTCTCTTTTGGTGAACATCACCCAGCTCAGGAATGAGGAGCAGGTCCTGCTCAACAAGGTGAGCTACACCCGCAGCCTGATCGAAACCAGCCTCGACCCATTGATGGCGATCAGCATCGAAGGCAAGATCGACGATGTGAACGAGGCCACGGTCCAGGCCACGGGTCTGCCCAGGGGCCTTCTGGTGGGCCGCGACTTCGCCGAGTTCTTCACAGAGCCGGAGCGGGCCCGGCAGGTCTATCAGGAAGTCTTCTCCGAGGGGCTGGTGAGGAACTACCCGCTCACCCTGCGCCATTGCACCGGCACCCTGATGCCGGTGCTCTACAACGCCAGCACCTACCCTGACTGCCCGACACATCTCATCCGAGACGGTCATGCGACAGCCAGCAGTTGGGACTGGCGTGGCCGTGGCGGCAGGTCAATCCGCGTGAACCAGGGCTGTTTCTGCCGTCGTTGGACGCCGCG
>Ga0247832_1001941_pt1 | contig 33780 bp, 29 predicted proteins | sample LaCruzMarch2015__10_FD_192407 | JGI IMG/M metagenome (GOLD analysis project Ga0247832, IMG submission 192407) | Freshwater microbial communities from meromictic Lake La Cruz, Castile-La Mancha, Spain - LaCruzMarch2015_4m | ecosystem: Environmental > Aquatic > Freshwater > Lake | place: Spain... | reverse complement strand
GTACCTTCACGGCAGACGATGAAGTCAATATCCGCGGGTCCCTTATCGGCCAATGGTCCCGCCACACCGTCGTAGAGTTTGACGGGGCGCAAATTTACGTGATGATCCAAAGTAAAGCGCAGGGGAAGCAACACACCGCGCTCAAGGATCCCTGGCGCAACACTGGGATCGCCGATCGCACCCAAAAGGATGGCATCGGCCCCGCGCAACTCCTCGATGACGTATTCGGGCAGCAACTCACCCGTGGCGTTGTAACGCCTAGCGCCCAGGTCGTATTCCGTCGTTTCAAAGGTGAAACCAGCCTTGGGCGCGACGACCTCGAGAACCTTTATGGCTTCAGCGACCACTTCGGTCCCGATTCCATCGCCTGGGATGAGTGCGATCGAGTAGTTGGCTTTCATGCGTGAACTTTAGTGGGTACTCGGCTTCCCGAAGACCGGTGCTAGTCTTTATTCATTATGACGTCCGAGTTCCTCCTCTCGCCTCTCTGCCTCTCACTTCGCTGCCGCGCCGAGGCATAACAGCCGGATCCTCGTCGCGGGCCGAACTACTGGAGCAGCCGAACAAGCATCTGCTCCGCCGGTTACCTCATCAGCCGAAATAACCTAACCGCGGAGACCACAATGAACACATCAAATAGTTACGAAATACGCAATAGTCAAAAATCATCGGGAATGCCATTTGACCGTTACCGACCCTTTACGCCCATTGATCTTCCTGATCGCACCTGGCCCACCAAGACAATGACAAGTGCGCCCCGGTGGTGCGCGGTTGACCTACGCGACGGCAACCAAGCCCTCATTGATCCCATGACCCCGGCACGCAAAATGGCAATGTTTGAACTGCTCGTAGCCATGGGCTACAAGGAAATCGAGGTGGGATTCCCTTCTGCTTCGCAAACAGATTTCGATTTCGTGCGACAAATAATCGAGCAGGGAAAGATACCCGATGATGTCGTGATTCAAGTACTCACCCAATCGCGGGAACACCTCATTGAACGAACATTCGAATCCTTGGTCGGTACCAAGCAGGCAATTGTGCATCTCTACAACTCGACGTCGACCCTGCAGCGACGGGTCGTTTTCGGGCTCGACGAGTCAGGAATCATTGACATCGCCGTTCACGGAGCCCAACTCTGCGCCAAATATGCCGAAGAAATCACCCCGAACACCGATATCTACTTTGAGTACTCCCCTGAGTCGTATACGGGAACCGAGCTGGAGTTCGCCCTCAAGATCTGCAATGCGGTCACCGAAGTGTGGCAGCCGACACCTGATCACAAGGTGATTTTGAATCTCCCGGCCACGGTCGAGATGGCGACCCCGAATATTTATGCGGACTCAATCGAGTGGATGAATCGCAATCTCGCTCGCCGAGACTCCATAGTGCTCTCACTTCACCCCCACAATGACCGCGGTACAGGTGTCGCCGCCGCCGAACTGGGTTACCTTGCTGGCGCCGATCGCATTGAAGGCTGCCTTTTTGGCAATGGCGAACGCACGGGCAATGTTTGCTTGGTAACACTGGGGATGAACCTGTTCAGTCAAGGCATCGACCCCGAAATTGATTTCTCAAATATTGATGAAATCAGGCGCACCGTTGAATATTGCAACCAGATCCCCGTTCACGAACGCCATCCCTACGGTGGAGACCTGGTCTTTACAGCATTTTCCGGCTCACATCAGGATGCAATTAATAAAGGGCTCAACGCCATGAAAGCCGATTCGCAGGCTGCAGGAGTCGACGTCAACTCATTTCGCTGGGAAGTCCCTTATCTCCCGATCGACCCTCAGGATCTGGGCCGTACCTATGAAGCGGTGATCCGGGTCAATTCACAGTCTGGCAAAGGTGGTGTCGCCTACATCATGCGCACCGAACATCGACTCGAACTGCCTCGCCGGCTGCAGATTGAATTTTCACAAGTAATTCAGAAAGTGACCGACACTGAAGGTGGAGAGATAGCACCCAGCGCCATGTGGGCGGCATTCTCGTCAGAATACCTACCAGATCCCCAAGCGCCTTGGGGTCGTTTCTCCCTGCGCTCGGTGAGTCAAAACTCGGATGTTGATGGGCACACAACAATTGAGGCGAATATCACTGATAGAAATAGCGATGTCACTTTGAAGGGATCAGGCAACGGTCCAATAGCTGCCTTTTGCCAGGCAATGGGCGAGTATGGAATTGATGTTCGTGTTCTGGACTACACCGAACATGCCCTCAGTGCTGGTGGAGATGCGACCGCAGCTTCCTATCTCGAATGTGCGGTCGATGGAAAGGTCCTTTGGGGGGTTGGAATTGATCCTTCCATCACGACTTCTTCACTGAAAGGGATTATCAGTGCAGTAAACAGAGCAATGCGGGATTAGAGCGCGACCGACTTGCCTGTGTGTGCGCCGATTTCACTCGTGATCTGATCAAGGAGAACAGGAGCGATCGGGGAATCAACCGTGAGAACAATCAATGCGTGTCCGTCATTGTCCCGACTTACCTGCATGCCCGCGATGTTGATCCCTGAATCACCCAGCAGATTGCCCACTTGCCCAATAACTCCAGGGCGATCGTGGTAACGGAAAAATGCCATATGTGAACTGACTGGGACATCAATGTCAAAGCCATTGATGTTAACAACTTTGGCTTGGTGCTTGCTCCCGGCTACCGTTCCAGAAACGACTACAACTTCACCGTCGGTCTGGGTGACGCTTACACTCACCAAGTTCTTGTGGTCATCACTAATGCGATCTGTTTTTAGGCAGATGTCAACTCCACGCTGCTCCGCGAGAACGGGGGCATTAACAAAAGAAACTGGATCATGCACCAAGTTTTGAAATACACCCTTTGTCGCACTGAGCTCGAGGACTCGCACATCATGTTCAACGACTGCTCCTCGAACGTCAACCTCTACTCGAACTATCGCGGAATCCGCGAGGGCACAGGCAATAACGCCGAGCATCTCCGCCAATGGAATCAATGGCTTGATATCTTCGTGAAGATTGCCTCCCTGGACGTTGACCGCGTCGGGAACCAGTTCGCCGGCAAGTGCCAATCGAACGGACCGAGCAACTGAAATGCCAGCCTTTTCCTGAGCTTCATCGGTTGAGGCACCTAGATGCGGTGTAGCGACGACAGACTCAAGCGAAAACAACGGGGAGTCAGTACAAGGCTCTTTTCCGTAAACATCAACACCGGCGCCAGCCACGCGGCCATCGACAAGTGCATTGTAGAGAGCAGTTTCATCGATGATTCCACCACGAGCAGCATTAATGATGTGCACCGTTGGCTTGGTCTTATGCAATTCTGCATCGCCAATAAGCCCGACAGTCTCCGGGGTTTTAGGTAAGTGAATTGTAATGAAATCACTTTCGACAAGTAGTTCGTCTAGGGTCACCATGCGAACCCCCAGTTGAGCGGCTCGTGCTGGCTGCACGTAGGGGTCATAGGCAATAAGGCGAACGCCAAATGCACTGAGTCTCTGAGCGACTAAAACTCCAATGCGCCCGAGTCCGACGACACCAACAACCTTGTCCGCGACCTCAACACCGGTGAACTTGCTCCGCTTCCACTCCCCTTTGCGCAAAGCTTCATTGGCCGGCACGATATGGCGTGCGCTTGCTAAGAGCAGTCCCACTGCCAATTCAGCCGCGCTAACAATGTTTGAAGTTGGGGCGTTGACCACCATGACTCCCGCCAGGGTTGCCGCTTTAACATCAACATTGTCAAGACCTACCCCCGCGCGAGCCACAACCTTGAGGTTTTTCGCTGCCCCGAGTGCCTCTGCATCAACCATTGTGGCTGAACGAACGAGAATTGCATCAACGTCAACTATCGCCGCTAACAATTCATCACGGTTGGCGCCGTCACAGTTGATGATCTCAAAATCGGGGCCCAGGGCCTCAACTGTTGCGGGCGAAAGTTCTTCGGCAATAAGTACTCGGGGTTTAGGCACGGACCAATCCTAATGACCCCTTGAAAGCTTCGCTCGTGAGCCTTTATTCTTCGCCTGCCCTCGCCCACAGACTACCTTTGAGCAGAGCCTTCAACATAATCATTATCATCGCCTGAAACCCATGACATCATGGAACGAAGCTTGCGCCCAACGGCTTCAATGGGGTGCTTTTCTCCCTTAGCGCGAAGTTCAAGGAACTCAGTGCTTCCGTTGTTGTAGTCGTTCACGAATCGATCAGCAAAACTCCCATTTTGGATGTCGGCGAGGACGGCCTGCATATTCGCCTTCACACTCGGATCGATAACGCGGGGGCCTGAGACGTAGTCACCAAATTCGGCTGTGTCGGAAACACTCCAGCGCTGCTTAGCTATTCCACCCTCGTACATGAGATCGACGATCAATTTGAGTTCGTGAAGGCATTCGAAATAGGCAACTTCTGGTTGGTAACCGGCCTCAATCAAGGTTTCGTAGCCGTACATGACCAACTGCGAAGCCCCACCGCACAAAACGGCCTGCTCGCCAAAGAGGTCCGTCTCGCATTCTTCAGTAAAGGTGGTTTTGATTCCGCCGGCACGAAGTCCACCGATTGCGGCGGCGTAGCTCAACGCCAATGACCATGCTTTTCCGCTGGCATCTTGTTCAACCGCCACTAACACGGGAACTCCACGCCCAGCGGCGAATTCGCGGCGAACCAGGTGCCCGGGTCCCTTTGGCGCAACCATGGCAACGTCAACAAATGCCGGCGGTTTGATGTAACCAAAACGAATATTGAAACCATGCGCAAAGAACAGTGCATTGCCCTCTGTGAGGTGCGGCTCAATGGATTCTTCATAGAGCTTTTTTTGAATGGGGTCCGGAACCAAAATCATGATGACATCTGCCTCGGAGGCCGCTGTCGCTGGGTCGACGACGCGAAGGCCGTCAGCCTCGGCCTTCGCCCTACTCTTGGACCCTTCGGCAAGTCCCACTCGCACATCAACGCCGGAATCCTGCAAAGAAAGTGCATGGGCGTGACCTTGGCTTCCGTAGCCGATTACAGCGACCTTACGACCTCGGATAACGTCAAGATCTGCATCAACTTCGTAGAATAACTCGGCCACGGGGGCTCTCCTTTTTGTTGGTTTTACATTGCGATTTGCTGCATCAAACGTAAACTCTATGGAGATTTTTCGGTGGAGCGTGAACTTCGATCACTGATGGAACGCGAACCACGCCCCATAGCGACCATGCCCGACTGAACTAACTCCCGAATTCCATAGGGCTCGAGAACTCTCAGCAGGGCCTCTAACTTATCGTGCGCACCTGTAGCCTCAATTGTGACCGTATCTTGGGCGACGTCGACAACTTTTGCTCTAAAAAGTTGGACTGTTTCCAAAATATGACTCCGAGAGTCTAGGTCTGCCTTCACCTTCACTAACAGTATCTCGCGTTGGACCGATGAATCAGCCTCTAACTCCACAATCTTGAGAACGTTGATCAGTTTGTTTAGTTGCTTGGTGACCTGCTCAAGTGGCAGTCGGTCAACATTGACCACGATGGTCATCCGAGAAATGTCTGGGACTTCGGTTGGGCCCACGGCGAGGGATTCAATATTGAACCCTCGGCGCGAGAAAAGGCTAGCCACCCGGGCGAGAACTCCGGGTTGATCTTGAACCAAAACGGAAAGAGTATGTCGAGTCATTAGTCGTCACTGCCCCAGTCGGGCGCAATTGAGCGCGCGTAGAGGATTTCGTCATTGCCGGTTCCCGCAGCAACCATTGGCCACACCATGGCATCACGGTGAACAACAAAGTCAATAACTACCGGGGCATCGTTGAGACTCAGAGCCTTCTCAATCGTTAAATCCACCGATTCTGGGTTGTCACACTGGAGTCCATGGGCGCCATAAGCCTCAGCTAGCTTCACGAAATCCGGGAACCTATGCGATTGCAGATCAGTATTTGAATATCGTTCATTGTAAAAAAGCGTCTGCCACTGTCGAACCATTCCAAGACTCGAATTGTTAATCAGGGCGACCTTAATCGGGATTTCATTGATGGTGCAGGTAGCGAGTTCCTGATTCGTCATCTGGAAACAGCCGTCGCCATCAATCGCCCACACCGTTTTATCCGGGCAACCCACCTTTGCGCCCATCGCAGCCGGAACCGCATAGCCCATTGTTCCAGCCCCACCTGAGTTAAGCCAGGTTCCAGGGAATTCGTAGCCAATAAATTGAGCCGCCCACATCTGATGTTGACCCACGCCCGCTGCATAAATGGATTCAGGACCAGAAATTTTGCCAAGACGTTCAATCACGTATTGGGGTGAGAGGCTTCCATCGGTGGGCAAGTCGTAGCCCAAGGGATAGGTTTCGCGCAACCGGTTGAGCTCTTTCCACCAACCGGCGTAGTCACCTATATTTCCCAACTCAATTTCAGCCTTAATTGCCGCAATAAGTTCCGGAATGACTTCGCCGACGTCACCGACAATGGGAATATCCGCTTCGCGGTTCTTACCGATTTCGGCTGGATCGATGTCGGCGTGAATCACGGCTGCATTGGGAGCAAAGGAGGAAAGCTTGCCGGTAACACGATCGTCGAAACGAGCACCGAGAGTGATGAGCAGGTCTGCCTTTTGCAGTGCTCCAACGGCTGCGACCGTTCCGTGCATACCGGGCATCCCGAGGTGCTGAGTGTGTGAATCGGGGAATGCCCCCCGAGCCATGAGCGTTGTGACAACCGGGATTCCGGTCAACTCGGCCAAAATGCGAAGGGAAGCCGACGCATTACCCCGAATGACACCACCGCCGACATAGAGAACCGGTTGACGACTAGACAAAATCAATTTAGCCGCTTCTCGGATCTGCTTGGAATGTGGTCGAGTTCGAGGGTTGTATCCGGGCAGGTCAATCGAATCTGGCCACACGAATGTCGTGTCAGCTTGGAGGGCATCTTTGGCAATATCAACGAGCACCGGTCCCGGCCGACCAGTGGATGCCAAATGGAATGCTTGCGCAATCGCCTGGGAGATTTCAGCAGGATCGGTGATCAGGAAACTATGTTTGGTGATCGGCATAGTGATCCCGCGAATATCGGCCTCTTGAAATGCGTCGGTTCCAATTGCAGCGCTGGGGACCTGTCCCGTGATCGCAACCATGGGGACAGAATCCATGTAGGCATCGGCGATCGGGGTGACCAAGTTGGTCGCGCCAGGCCCACTCGTTGCAATGCAGACGCCTACCCGACCAGTCGCGCTTGCATAACCCTCTGCCGCGTGTCCGGCGCCCTGCTCATGGCGAACCAAGATGTGGCGAATCTTGGTGGAGTCCATCATGGGGTCATAGGCGGGCAAAATGGCACCGCCGGGTATACCGAAAACCACCTCAACACCAGCGGATTCCAAGGATGCGATCAGACTCTGGGCTCCGGTCATCTGGATGCCTTGTTGGCCCGCTTCGGAGTTCACCTCATGTGAATTACTCACGATTGCTGTGCCTCGTCTCTCTTAGGTCGGTTTAAGTTCAGGTTTTAGTTTGAGTTCTCACTAAATTAATGCAAAACCCCCCGACCCCTAAGGGTAGCGGAGGGCTGCGCACGGATACTGGCTGCTGCTTAGCCCGTGCGCCTAATGACTACGACTGATGTGTGTAACACGACATAACCTTAACCTGTCAACGCGTAGTTGTCATCAGGGGCTTAGTCAAGCACAGCGCCGAATGAGGCCGATCCCACTAATTTGGCATATTTGGCCAGTACTCCACGCGTGTACCGATTAGGCAATGGGACAAAAGCCGCCCTTCGACGCTCTAATTCTGCTGGGTCAACATGCAAATCCAGGGTGCGAGCGCTGAGGTCAATGGATATCAGGTCCCCCTCTACAACTAGCGCGATCGGGCCTCCATCAACGGCCTCCGGCGTGACGTGTCCAACGCATAGCCCAGTTGTGCCTCCAGAAAATCGCCCATCGGTGATCAGGAGAACTTCTTTGCCAAGACCAGCTCCCTTAATCGCCCCGGTGATCATGAGCATTTCCCGCATTCCAGGTCCACCCTTCGGGCCCTCGTAGCGGATGATGACTACATCTCCAGCCTTTATTGTTCCGTCTTCCAAGGCGGCCATGGCACTTTGTTCTCTCTCAAAAACGCGGGCTTTCCCTTCGAATCTGTCAACGGGCACCCCCGCACTTTTCACAACAGCGCCCTCGGGCGCTAAGGACCCGCCGAGAATCGTGATTCCACCCGAAGTAGCAATTGCATTCTTGGAGGCGTACAAAATGTCCCCGTCAGGATCCGGAGGATTAATGTCTCTTAGATTCTCGGCCATAGTTTTGCCGGTTACCGTGAGGCAATCGCCATTAATCAGTCCAGCATCCAGGAGTGCGCGTAAAACAACAGGGACGCCACCGACCCGATCGACGTCACTCATGACGTAACGACCGAACGGCTTTACGTCTGCGAGTAACGGGACTTTCGAACCGATCCGGTGGAAATCATGCATATTCAATTCGACTTCAGCCTCGTGAGCGATAGCCAGTAGGTGCAGTACCGCATTGGTCGATCCACCGAATGCCATGAGTATCGCTATCGCGTTCTCGAGAGACTGACGGGTAATGATGTCCCTCGTTGTAATTCCTTGACGAATCAGTTCAACTACGGCCTCACCCGATTTGCGGGCGAATCCATCACGGCGACGATCAACGGCGGGAGGGGCAGCTGAACCCGGTAGTGACATTCCCATGGCTTCTGCCGCGCTCGCCATCGTGTTCGCGGTATACATTCCGCCGCAAGCTCCTTCACCGGGACAAATGGCACGTTCAATTCGATCAACGTCTTCACGCGACATGAGGCCGCGAGAGCATGCTCCAACCGCTTCAAAAGCATCAATGATCGTGACGTCTTTTTCCGTTCCATCTTCGAGTTTCACGAATCCTGGCAGAATTGAGCCGGCATAAACGAACACGGATGCGACATCAATTCGAGCGGATGCCATAAGCATCCCAGGCAGTGACTTGTCACAACCTGCAAACGTCACCATTCCATCCATTCGTTCAGCCTGCATAACAGCTTCAACTGAATCAGCAATGATTTCTCGGCTCACAAGGGAGAAATGCATACCTTCATGGCCCATGGAAATACCATCAGAGACTGAAATGGTCCCAAATTGCATGGGAAAACCACCTGCTTGGAAGACGCCCTCCTTGGCAGACTTTGCGAGTCGTTCCAATGACAAGTTGCACGGCGTGATTTCATTCCAGCTAGAAGCAATCCCAATTTGAGGCTTTGCGAAGTCATCGTCGCCCATTCCGACCGCCCGCAACATTCCTCGAGCTGGAGCCCGCTCAAGACCATCGGTTACATCTCCGCTTCGTGGTTTCATATTTGTCATCTGGGCCCCTATTCCATTACTCCAAGTTGCTCAAGTAAGAGAGTGCGCACCTTTGCTGCATCTGCTTGGCCTTGAGTTGCTTTCATTACCGCACCCACTATTGATCCTGCTGCTGCAATCTTTCCACCCTGAATCTTTTCTGCAACGTCAGGTGCATCAGCCAAAGCTACGTTGATTGCAGCAATGAGTGAAGCATCGTCGTTGACCACAACGAGACCACGTTTGCTCACAATGTGCGACACGCTGCCTTCGCCATCTAGTAGCCCTTCAAATACAGAACGTGCCATCTTGTCCGTGAGTTCACCCGCAGAAATTAATTTTTCAATCTCAGCAATGTCATTGGCGGTGACGGATAGTTCCTCCAACTCGAAGTTGCGCTCATTGGCGACCCTGGTCAATTCCCCCGTCCACCACTTGCGTGCTGCAGCTGGCTGCACACCCGCATCAATTGAAGCCACGATCAATTCAAGGGCACCGGCGTTGACCAGGCTTTGCATGTCGAAATCTGTGATGCCCCAGTCCAATTGCAGTCGGGCACGACGGACGGAAGGAATTTCGGGCAACGTCCCACGCAACTGCTCAATCCACGCCTCGCTCGGTGCGATCGGAACAAGATCTGGCTCGGGGAAATACCGGTAGTCCTCGGCCTGCTCTTTCGATCGACCCGATGTCGTGTCCCCGGTCTCTTCATTGAAATGCCGCGTTTCTTGAATAATCCGCTCACCTGAGCGCAATCGGTCCGCCTGACGAAGCATTTCGGTTCGAACAGCCCGCTCAACAGATCGCAGTGAGTTCACGTTTTTGGTTTCGGTTCGAGTTCCCCACTCCTCCCCCGGCCGACTCAGAGAAACGTTGACATCACAGCGCAGGGAACCCTCCTCCATGCGGACGTCAGACACACCAAGTGCTCGCATGAGGTCCCGCAGCTCAGCGACATAAGCCTTCGCAACTTCCGGCGCTAGAACCCCAGTGCCAAGAATCGGCTTAGTAACAACCTCAATTAATGGGATCCCCGCCCGGTTGTAGTCGACGAGTGAATGCGTCGCGCCGTGAATGCGACCGGCGCCACCAGCATGGAGCAATTTGCCTGTGTCCTCTTCCATGTGCACGCGCTCAATTTCAACCCGAAAAATTTGTGGACCGTCATCGGTCGCAACGGTGACATCGAGATACCCATTGATGCACAATGGCTCGTCATATTGGGAGATTTGATAGTTCTTGGGCATATCGGGGTAGAAATAATTCTTTCGCGCGAATCGGCACCAGGGAACAATCGAGCAATTCAGTGCAAGGCCCATGCGAATTGTCGACTCCACCGCTACCCGGTTAACAACCGGCATGCTTCCCGGCATACCGAGACATACGGGGCATACAAAAGTATTGGGTTCACCACCAAATTGGGCTGAGCATGAGCAAAACATCTTTGAATTGGTACCCAATTCAATGTGGGTTTCCAACCCAATAATTGGATCAAACTCTGCGATTACGGCGTTGTATTCGGTCGTCATAATGATGGCGCCTCCGAGATCAACAGTCCGCCCCATCGATCAACCAGTGCACTTTCAAGTGCTGAACCGACTTGGTAGAGCAATGAATCGGCCATGGCGGGAGCAATTATTTGCAATCCAACGGGGAGGCCATCTTCTGGAGCGAGTCCGATCGGAAGTGACATTGCGCAATTTCCCGCGAGATTCACCGGAATGGTGGCAATATCATTGAGATACATAGCGAGTGGGTCGTCGAGCTTCTCCCCAATCTTAAAAGCTGTGATGGGAGAGGTAGGAGAAACAAGTACGTCAACCTTGGAAAACGCTGCTTCAAAGTCTCGCGTGATCAGTGTTCTAATTCGCTGCGCCTGGCCATAGTAGGCGTCGTAATAACCACTGGACAGGGCGTAGGTCCCCAGCATGATGCGGCGTTTCACTTCAGCACCGAATCCCTTTTCACGCGTTGCGCCCATCACTTGTTCCACCGAGCGGTTTTTACCATCATCGACCCGAATACCGAACCGCATTCCGTCGAAGCGGGCAAGGTTGCTCGACGCTTCTGAAGGCAGGATCAAGTAGTAGGCACCTAATGCGTACTGAAAATGTGGACAGGACACTTCTACTATTTCAGCACCGAGTTCGGTCAAAATTTCCAGGGATTGGTTAAATCGTTCTAGAACTCCGGACTGGAAACCCTCCCCTTGCAATTCCTTGATGACCCCAATTTTCATGCCGCGGACGTCAGCGTTTAGCGCGGCCGCCACGAAGTCAGGCACCGGGGCGTTGATCGAGGTTGAATCACGCGGGTCATGTCCAGCAATCACTGAATGCAGTAAGGCAGTGTCCATAACATCGCGCGCGCAAGGACCTGCCTGATCCAGCGAGGAAGCAAGGGCCACGATTCCATACCGGGACACTCCACCATAAGTAGGTTTTACGCCAACTGTCCCCGTTACCGCTGCGGGCTGACGAATCGAGCCGCCGGTGTCGGTGCCGATCGCGAGTGGTGATTCAAAGCTGGCCACCGCCGCAGCCGAACCGCCCCCAGAGCCACCGGGGATTCGCTCCAAATCCCATGGATTGTGGGTCGGCCCGTATCCACTGTGCTCGGTTGATGAACCCATAGCGAATTCATCCATGTTGGTCTTACCCAAGGAAACCACACCCGCGGCATGAAGTTTGTCAACAATGGTTGCGTTGTAGGGCGGGCGCCACCCCTCCAAAATACGAGACCCACACGTTGTCGGGACTCCTTTTGTGGCTAGCAGATCTTTGAGAGCGATGGGGACACCCGCAAGTGGCGAAGACAGTTCGCCTTTCGCAATCTGTTGATCGACTTCACGAGCCCGCGCAATCGAGGCTTCCGGGTCGACATAGAGAAATGCGTGGACACGCTCGTCAACTTCAGAGATTCGATCAAGGTGCGCGCGAGTCACTTCCTCACTCGAGACTTCCTTGCGAGCGATCGCCGCAGCAAGTGTGGCTGCGCTTTGACGGATCAAATCACTCATGTGGGTTCACCCAAAATCCTGGGTACCCTGAATCGATCAGCTTCAAATGAAGGAGCGCCTGGCACAAAGTCCTCTTGGAGAAGCCCTGGCATTGCTATGTCCTCGCGAAAAACATTTTCCACTGGGATCGGGTGGGATGTGGGCGGGATGTCGTCGGCTGCTACATCCTTAATTGAGGCGATCGCGCCGAGAATCTGCTCCAGTTGCAGCGTGTAATGCTCCACTTCGACGTCCGTGAGTTCAAGTCTGGCAAGCTTGCCCAAGTGCACCACGAGATCTTGATCGATTCCGTTTGCTGCAGCGTCCGTCATGGTGCAAGTCTATTGAGCGCCACGTGTACACGATCACGGTGCGTCACCCTGGATTACTAATGAGGGCTCCATCGAAGTCTCCGCGCAGTAGTAGTTGAAAGCCATCAAAACCGGTTGTGGGAACCCCCAGACTCTGCGCTTTATCCGCCTTGGACCCAGCCTTTTCGCCGATGACCACCAAGTCGGTCTTTTTGGACACCGACCCGGCAACCGTCGCACCGAGTGAAGAGATTGCCTCTTGGGCTCCATCACGGGTATAGCCCGGAATGGAACCGGTGATCACAATTGTTTTTCCGCTTAGGGGTAGCGACTGATTATCTGGGGAGCTCTGCTGGTCGGCGAAGTCGACGCCAGCAGCCCGCCAACTTGCAACCACATCTTGACGCCACGGTGTTGCGAAAAACTCGATGATGCTCTCAGCGATTCGCTCTCCTACTCCGTCAACAGCGGATAACTCTTCCACTGAAGCCGCTTCAATTAATTCAAGTGAGCCAAATGCCCGAGCCAGTTTTTTAGCAGCGGTCGGACCAACATGTCGAATACTCAAGGCGACCAAAAAACGCCACAAGGGTGCCGTTTTTGCTTTCTGCAATTGAGAGAGGAGAGTTTCACCCGCCTTATTGATCCCGGTTGCTTCCGAGCCTTTATGGGCATTCACAAAAAAACTACTTGCCAACAGTTTTTCAGGGTTGAGATCAAAAAGCTCAGCCTCGTTCGTGAGTACACCGCTGACCAATAATGCTTGAGCGGCCTTTTCTCCCAAACCCTCGACGTCGAGTGCTCCACGAGAACCAATATGAAATAGTCGCTCACGCAATTGAGCGGGGCACCCCTGGGCATTCGGGCAACGAAGATCTTTATCGCCTTCACTTTCGGGAGCAACCGGTGAACCACATTCAGGGCAAAACTCGGGCATGACAAATGCGACTTCGGTTCCGTCTCGCTCCTCAATTACGGGTCCCATAACTTCAGGAATGATCTCTCCAGCTTTTCGCAAAAAAATCATGTCCCCGATGAGGACGCCTTTTCGCTGGACTTCAAAGGGGTTGTGCAATGTAGCCATAGACACGGTCGTTCCCGCAACCTGTACCGGCTCCATAACTGCATACGGGGTCACTCGACCCGTGCGACCAACGCTGACTTCAATGTCAAGTAAACGCGTTCGGACAACTTCGGGCGGGTACTTGAATGCCATAGCCCACCGCGGCGCGCGAGATGTGAATCCCAACAGCTCTTGATCTTTGAGGCCGTTGACCTTCACAACAACACCATCAATATCAAAACTTACTTCGGTGCGGTGGTCACTGAAATACTCGATGAATCCCAATACTTCTTCGAAGTTTGCATGCACTCGCGCATGGGATGTTGTTGGCAAGCTCCACTTCGAGATGAATTCATACACTTCGCTTTGCGTCTGGGCTTCACTCAAAATCTTGGAGTCGTGGGCACCGAAGCCATGCACGGTGAACTGCAAACCCGACAGTCGCGCAACTGCCGCATTGAGATCCTGAGTTAGTTTCGCCGCGCGCTCGGGAGTTTTCGCTTCCTGCACCTCTCGCTCTCGTTTGTCAATCCGCTGACGCAAGGCGCCCGCAGCCGCATTCCGTGGATTTGCAAACAAAGGCTTGCCCATTGCCACCTGTTCATTGTTAATCACATCAAAGGCGGCTAGGGGATAAAAGACTTCGCCGCGCACTTCCAATAATGTTGGAACAGATTTCCCATTCAGTGTTTTGGGAATTGACGCGATGAATCCTGCATTTACTGTTACGTCTTCGCCAGTTGTTCCATCACCTCTGGTTGCTAACGAAACAAGCTCACCATCTCGATACACGGCATCTACTGCTAGACCGTCAATTTTCAATTCACACAGATACTCCGGATTTTCCTCAAGTGCGCTACTCACCCGGTCACACCAGGCTCTGAGTTCCTCCGCGCTAAAGGAGTTGTCCAGGGAATACATAGGTTCAAGATGAACGACCGGGTCAAAGAGCTCGGATCTAAGACCCCCCACTGATTGCGTGGGTGAATCCCCCGTGGCCAATATGGGGTATTTTTCTTCAAGAGCAACGAGTTCGACGAACAAGGCGTCGTATTCCGCATCGGATAGCGTCTGACTTTCCTTCAAGGAGTACTGACTCCGGGCATGATTGATCACTTCCACGAGTTCTTGCCAGCGCTGCGCTGCCCTTTTTGGTGGATCCCCAAGAGGTGATTTCACAGCCATAGCAATTCGCTCAATAGTGACTCACTCACCTAAAAGCCGATCCTCGTCATTCAACAAATCTACAACTTCCCGTACAGCGGTGATAGCAGACCGCGCCGAGACCCAATCACGTGAAACCGAACCCGTTTGTGGGACCACAATCAATGAACCTGCGGTCTCACTCAAAGAAAATCCGAGGCTCGTGATTCGATGGGCGATGTCGAGCGCATTTTCTCGCACCGTGAGCCCGGGCTTGATTGCCCAATATGTTGTGCGCTTCTTATCAATGACATCACCTAGCCAATTGCTTTCGGCCATGTCAAAGTAGGTGTTCGCACCCGCGTTCAACAATGGTTCGATAAAGAGCTCGTTGTCCACACCAAGGGAAACCCCGAATCCGATGGATAAATCCTTAGCAAGTGTGATGAGTGGGTTCCAGAATTCCAGGATGCGCGCCCGATCAATATTGACATACCTGTTGAGCCCACTCGCTGTTGGAATCGTTCCAGCACATGCAGCAACCGCGTAGGGTTCTTCAAGGACAATTGTTAGTTGGGCATTGGGAAAAATCCGTTGAACTAAGTGAACGTGCGCGCGCACGGCTTCTGCAAGTACCAGCGAGACTTCAGATACCGCTCCAAGATCACGAATGAGACTTTCCCCCGATGCGCTTTCGACCTTTGCGCACCAGCTGATCGGCCCTACGACCGTGCAGGTAAACCCCTGAGAAAATCCATGCGCATGCTCTTCAATGGCGTCTTGATCTTGTCGAAGAAAATCTTGAGCCCGTTGCATATCAATGCCCGGAGTTCGCGAAATCTGCCAACCTGATGGAACAACGGTGGTCGAAAAATCACTACTTACTGAACTGAGCAGTCCAGCCGTGCGCCCAACAGGGTCTGCCCCCGGTCCACGCTCGGGCAACACCGGCAAAAATAGGGCATCGGAAAATTCACCCGCAACAACCTGAGCAGCTTCTTGGGCAGATATTCCCGGCAGAACGCCTAACGCTGAGGCCCTTGCATTAGACACTTTCAACTTCCATGAAGTGCGCTCTGCTTACCGACCCGGTTGGTGCTTGCAACTGTCGCAGATCCTAGAACTTTGGTACCGGAGTAAATGACCGCAGCCTGACCTGGTGCTAATCCTCTGATCGGTTCATGCAGGTTTATAAAGAGCTCACCGCCATTGACATAGGCACTTGCCGAGACTGGTTCAGCGTGAGCACGCACCTGAGCACTTACATCAGCGGCTGTCTCCCCCAAGGGAGCGCCCGCCCAGATGGGATTGATGGCTCGAATGAAGTCGACGTCAAGAAGTTCCGGAGCGCCAACAAACACCGTGCCGCTCTCACGATCAATATCCACGACGTATCGGGGAGCGCCATCTTCAGCAGGCACGGTCAAGTTGAGCCCCCGCCGTTGACCTATGGTTACCGTGAAAGTCCCGCTGTGGCGACCAAGAACTTCCCCCGTTGTTGCATCTGTGATGTCACCAGGCTGCTCACCGAGTTTACGAACCAGATAGCCCGCTGTGTCTCCGTCAGGAATAAAACAAATATCGTGGCTATCGGGCTTCTTCGCCGTGATCAGGCCTCGCTCGAGCGCTTCCTCTCTGATGCGCACCTTGGTATCTCCACCGAGCGGAAACAATGAGTGGGCCAATTGATTCTGGGTTAAGACTCCCAAAACATATGACTGATCCTTGAGCGGGTCAATTGCACGATGCAGTTCAACTCCATCTGGGCCGTGCACTATCTGCGCATAGTGACCGGTGGCAACCGCATCAAATCCGAGCGCAAGGGCCCGATCAAGAACCGCACTGAATTTGATTTTCTCATTACAACGCAAACATGGGTTAGGTGTGCGTCCGAGCTCATACTCAGAGTGGAAGTTATCCATCACGCTCTCTGCGAATTCTGTGGAAAAATCCCACACATAGAAGGGGATACCTAACTTGTCCGCGACTCGACGAGCATCCCGCGCATCATCGAGAGTGCAGCACCCGCGGCTCTTTCCATTTGAGTCGGTGCGGGACAGTGCCAGATGAATCCCTACCACTTCATGGCCTTCATCAATCATGCGCGCTGTCGCCACTGAGGAATCGACTCCACCACTCATCGCTGAAATAATGCGCATCGCACTCATGCTGACACGGATCCTGCCCGAAGTGCACGCTCTACTACCCCAGGCAAAGCCTGAGCCAATTGGTCAATACCTTCTTTCGAACTATCTCGTCCCAAACTAAATCGAAGTGAGGCCCGTGCCGTCTTTTCATCAACTCCCATAGACAGTAAGACATGGCTTGGTTCCGGAATACCAGCAGTGCACGCGGAACCCGTAGAGCAATCAATGCCAGCAGCATCGAGGAGCATCAATAATGAGTCACCCTCGCAACCAGGAAATGAAAAATGCGTGTTATTCGGCAAACGGTCCTCACCTGCAGGCGGGCCATTGAGTATTGCCTCCGGAACCGCGCTCATTACAGCGGCGATGAGGTACTCCTGCAATTCTCGCAGCCTTGCCGCATGTTCACTCAAATCTGATATCGAGTAATGAATTGCTGCAGCGAATGCTGCGATTGATGCTGGATCAAATGTCCCCGACCGAATTTCTCGCTCCTGACCGCCCCCATGCATAACTGGCGTGAATTTCGCGAATGGATCAACGATAAGCGCGCCGACCCCAACTGGACCGCCAATCTTATGGCTGCTGATAGTCACTGCGGTTGCATCGAGTTCACCCAGCCCCAATGAAAGCTGACCCAGAGCCTGAACCGCGTCCGTGTGAAATGGCACATCAAACTTCTTGCATAACTCGGCAATCGCGTGGACGGGTTGAATCGCGCCAATTTCATTATTTGCCCACATAATGGAAACCAGTGCCACTCCTCCGCGCACAAGTACTTTTTCTATGTCCACCAAACTGACGCGGCCTTGCCGATCAGTGTTTGCAAACTCAACCGCTGCGCCCTCATGTTGACTCAACCACATAACTGGATCAAGAACGGCGTGATGCTCAATCGCGCTAGTGACAATGGTCAGTTGGCTTTGACCCAATTGCGAACAACGTGCCCAATACAAGCCCTTAATGGCCAGGTTATCCGATTCCGTACCTCCGCCCATAAAGATCACGGCAGAAGGCCTAATACCTAAATCTTCAGCAATTGACTCGCGAGCCGACTCCACAACACGTCTAGCTGCACGCCCAGAAGTGTGCAGACTCGATGCGTTGCCGACGCTCTCAGACACGTTAAGCCAGGCCGCACGGGCCTGCGGAAGCATCGAGGTTGTTGCCGCATGATCAAGGTAAACGCGTTGCACAGTTCCTGATACTACCTAACGTCTAAAACCTACAATTTACATTATTTGCGTTTAGTGATTTCCTCGGTTAATTGGGGAACAACCGTGAACAGATCCCCCACGACTCCGTAATCCGCCAACTCAAAGATGGGGGCTTCCGCATCCTTGTTGACCACGATGACCACCTTGGATGTTTGCATGCCCGCGCGATGCTGGATTGCACCAGAGATTCCATTAGCAATGTAGAGCGAAGGTGAAACCGTCTTGCCGGTCTGACCAACTTGGAATTGATGCGGGTACCAGCCAGCATCTGTCGCCGCACGGGATGCACCAACGGCCGCATTCAAGCTGTCGGCCAACGCTTCAATGACCCCGAAACCTTCAGCCCCGCCAACTCCACGGCCTCCACTGACAACAACATCAGCTTCTGCCAGTTCTGGGCGGGCACCTTTCTCGACCACATTCCGGTTGGTCACCGAAACCAACTTGGCGGCGTCTGAGATCGCAATTGCGACATTTTCTTTCACCGCGGTTGCTGCGGACTGGCTCGCCGTAATTGAGTTAGGTCGAACAGTGACGATTGGAGTGCCATGTGTGACTCTCGAGTGCACGACGGTGCTGCCACCGAAAATACTCTGTGTAACCGTGCCATCAGAGGCAATCTCAACTGCATCAGTGATGATCCCGCAACCCGACTTAATCGCCGATCGAGCAGCAATCTCTTTTCCATCAGCGCTGGACGCTACAAGAACTGCGACAGGTTGCATCGAACCAATGAGACTTGCCACGATCTCCGCGCCTGGTACAACCGGGTGATCAGTGACATCAGTGGACTCAGCCACAAGAATCTTGGTGGCGCCAAAACTGCCCAGTGCCGCTACCGCAGCATCGCTGCAACCGGTTCCGAGCCAGAGAACTACAGGTGTCCCCAATGCCCGTGCAGCTGTGATGAGTTCAAAAGTTACTTTGCGAATCTCTGATTCATGGTGCTCAGCGAGTACGAGTACATCACTCATGGTTTTCTCCTTAAAGTTTTTTGTTAGCAGCTTCTAGATGAATTTGGATGTTGTGAGGTAATCCGCGATGGATGTTCCGCCAGCGCCTTCGTCGGTGATCACGACGCCGGCAGGCTTCGGTGGGCGAGCTGCAAAATCCGCAACGGCCGACCATGCTGCCCCAGCACCAATTACCGATGGGTCCAGTCCAAGATCTGCCGCAGTGAGGGTCTCAACGGGCTTCTTCTTGGCAGCCATGATTCCCTTGAATGACGGGTAGCGGGGCTCATTAATTTTTTCAACCACACTGACAACCGCGGGAAGTGAGGCTGTCAAAGTATCAAAACCATAATCTGTGACGCGCTCTGCGATCAGCGTTGTTCCCTCCACATTTACCTTTTGAGCGAAAGTCACTTGGGCGAGTCCAAGACGTTCAGCAACCATGGCTGGGATCACGGACATGCGCGCATCGGTTGACTCGGATCCGAAAAGAATCAGGTCAAAGTCGCGTCCCTCTAACGCCTTGGCGAGAACTGCTGAAGTCGCAATGGCGTCAGATCCGGCGAGGTTGTTATCGAGTACGTGAATACCTGCATCGGCACCCATGCTGATGGCTTTACGCAGAGTTTCCGCAGCGCGTTCCGGACCCATGGTCACGATGACAACTTCACCACCATTTGCCTCCACAAGCTGTAATGCTTGCTCAACTGCGTACTCATCGAGTTCATTAAGAACACCATCAGCGCTCTCACGATCGAGAGTGGACGTATCGGCTTTGAGTTTCTTTTCGGCCCACGTATCGGGGACCTGCTTGACACAGACGGCGATCTTCACGTGAATAACTCCTTTGACGGATAAAACCTGCGGTTTCAGAATCTAGATGCAAATCGTACCGCGAGTCCCGGAATCAGCCACTCACGACCATTTGCCCAGCTCACGCTCTAGAGTCACGCTGTGGGAGCACAACGCAAATCTGTGGCAAATCACACATCGGGGGTTCCGGTTCACCCCAAAGGTCGAATTGCTTTCGTTTTGCATAGCCACCTGCCTTGGGTACTGGGGCATGGTGTTTGGCCCGTTGGCGAGGAGTGGCTGTATCAAGCATTCGCTCATTCCTATTTGCCCCTTTTCCAAACACTTGCCCGATTGGGCGAAAAAGGCTTCCGAAATATTGCCAGTCTGGGAATAACACCGATTCTCGCAGCACAACTTGATGACCCGAGAGCTTTACACGGGTGTGATGCATGGTTGCACAACTGGCAACTCCGAGCCCTGGATCTCCCCAAAACACATCCATTACGCAGCTATGAATTGAGCCAGGCCCAGGCCACTCTTGATATCTTCCGCGAACACTTTTCCCGCGGTGCCTCTCCACGTATACGGTCGCTTATCGATGATCGGGTGGTTGAGTTCTTGGGTGGTCCAGCCGCCCACCCTTTCACGCCGGGACTGAATCCAATTCTTGCTGAGGTCGCTCTGAGTGTTGGGCTTGATGACGCCGCCCGTCGATATGGCGCCTCGCCAACGGGAATCTGGGTACCTGAATGTGCATACCGTCCGGGTCAAGAAGCAATTTACGAACATCTGGGTGTCACCCACTTCATGGTGGATGAGCTCGCGGTGACCAGTGTGGGCGGGCAGGCATCTACGCCTTATTGGCTGTCTGATTCGCAAGTCAGGGTGACCGCCCGCGCGGCGCGGGTAAGCGACCTGGTCTGGTCGCATGAACGAGGTTACGCCGGGTCACCCTTCTACCGAGATTTTCACTCGGTCGACGCAATCTCTGGACTGCGGCTCAGTGCCGTTGGGGATAAAGCAAATGATCAAAAACCTCCGTACGATCCACAATCAGCCGGAGTCCAGGTCGAAGTTGACGCGCGGAATTTCATTCAAGAACTCTTATTTGAATTTGATCAGAAGCGTGATCCCAGTGAGGGGTTACGCACACTCGTTGTCGGAATTGATACTGAACTCCTTGGGCATTGGTGGCATGAAGGCATTTCCTGGTTTGAGCGAGTCGTTGAATTGCTGCCTGAATCGGGAATCCTCACATCAACACTGGATGAAGTAACGTCAAACGCAAAAACATCAATTCAACTTCCTGAGTCATCATGGGGAAGCGGGAAGAATTGGTCTGTGTGGACCGGTGAACGCGTGCGCGACATCGTGGTCGCCCATGATCAAAGCCAAAGCTATGTCATTGACTTAATGGACCGGAATGAATGTACGTCTGAACATCTGAACCAATTAATGTTGCAATTATCAAGTGACTGGGCATTTATGGTTACTCGCCAGAGCGCTGAGCAATACGCCAAAGACCGGGTAATCAACCACGCGACTCAACTTCGTTCAGGAGTCGACTCGGATAACCCCTTTCCCCTCATTTCATTTAGTGCAGCGCGAGTGCGCAATCGCACTGAATCCGCATGACGCTCCACTTCCAGCTGTTGCTCATCAACGTCGAGTCTAGATTTAATGACTTTGGCCGGAATCCCAACTGCAACCGCCATCGGGGCGATAGCCCCGCGAACAACCGAATGAGCTCCAATAACGCTGCCAGCACCGATACTGGAGCCCCGTAAAACACTCACCTTGGTGCCTATCCATACGTTGTCGCCAACACGAACGGGAGTCTTGTGAATACCTTGCGCCCTGATTGAGGTTCTAATGTCGGCGAATCGATGATCAAAATCGCACATATATATAGAGTCAGAGATTATGCACTCAGATCCAATTGAAATGTCAAGATACGCATTTATGGTGTTGTCGCGACCCATTACTGTCTTTGACCCGATCCGGATGCTCCCTTCATGTGCACGAATATGACACTGATCTCCAATGTGCACCCAAGGTTCCAAGAGAATTCGCCCGTAACCTTTTCGCACATTGAGCTCAACACCTTTACCCAAAAAAACAAAACCAGTGCATTGAACACCCTTTGGGCCAAAGTGATGTAATTTCACAAAACGCAGATAGCGCACGAGGTAGTACCAGTTCCAAGCCCGATGACGGATTATCCATTTCACGTTAGAAAAACGCCATGGGTTAAATCGCTTCATGAGCCAACCTTTTCATAAACAGAATCCGTTAGTTTCACCGCTCGTTCCCAAGTGAACTCGCTTGCAACGCGGGCACGTAGCCGATCTGCTCTTTCAGCGGCTTCGGCTTGATGACCCAAGATCGATTCAATTTCACGAGCTATTGATCCTCCAGAAACCTCCCGAATCAGGTACCCATATGCACTGGTGGGAATGATCTCGGACAGACCACCGACTTGGGCAGCAATGATCGGAACTCCAACCTGCCCAAGCTCAAGTGCAACGATTCCAAATGGTTCGTAACTTGAGGGAATAACGGCCGCTTTCCACGACCGCACGACAGCGCTCGTATCTCCCTCTTCGATATGACCAAGGAATGAAACACGATTCTCGAGACCTTTTCTCTTAACTTTTTTCTGCAAATTACTCAACTGACTACCGCGTCCAACGATTTCTAGTTGCACCCTCTGATCGTGGATAAACTCCATAGCATCAATGATGTGGTGGACACCCTTTTCCCATTCAAGTCGACCAATGAAACCTACAACAATTTTCTCAGGACTTATCTCATGTGGGCCGCCCGCTGAGAGCGCCGACGAAACCCCATTAGAAATTACCGTGAGTTTTTTTGGCTCAACACCATAGCCACTGCGAATCTCATGGGTCATGTAATCACTGCACACGATCACTGAATCGGCGGACTCCAATGCTCGACGTTCATGCGCGTAAACCGCTTTTGAGAGGCTTGAAGTGAGCCAGCCATTATGTCGACCAAACTCGGTTGCGTGCACGGTCAAGACACTGGGCACTGAAAACTTTTTTGCCGCGACAATGAGTTGACTTGCTGCAATCCAATCGTGCCCATGAACAATTTGAGGTTCTCGCGACATAAACTCACAGGCAGCCTGGCTCGCCAACGCGAATCCATGCACCCAGTAGTTGAACTTCTCATGCACCATTTGGGCATCCGGATAATGGTTCTCAACCCGGATAACCTCTACACCATTTTCTTCAACATGTGATCCGGCTTCCCCCTCAGCAGCTTGCGTGATCACGGTTACCTCATGGCCGATTCGGGCTTGTGCCTGCGTCAAGGCCACAACGTGAACGCCCAGTCCTCCGTACATCACCGGTGGGTATTCCCAAGAAAAGTGCAAGATTCGCATGTGTTTGTCCGGTTAAGGCGCTACTCCGGTTATGCACACGTTATAAAAGTATTCGTCGGGGACAATCTTTGACAGAAAATTGCGATCTAAACTTTCAAGCCTCTTCCACGTCCCAAAAGCAAAATGGGCCCAACCCCAACCGAGTGCATCGGCTCTGACCGATGCTTCAAATGTGCGCACTGGCCAGCCAAACCAAGATGCCGTCAACTCTTCCGTGACGGTGCTGACATCAACGCTCCCATTACGTAGTGCGACTCGGGCAAGTTGGTCAGGGTCAAAAGTATGAATGTCGACCATTGCTTCCAGTGCTGCTTCACGCGAGGAAGCGCTCAGCTCGCGCTCGGGAAGCGCCCATTTTTCTGCAAACATGGGCAGTTTTGTCATTCGTGTACTCGTCCACCACGTCAATCGCGACAAAGCGCGAGCGATCACATCACCTTTTTGGGTTGGTTCACCACAGAATACGAATCGACCACCAGGACGTAGCACCCTGTTTACCTCAGCAAACAATGCATCAAGATCGGGAACGTGATGCAAAACCGCGTGGCCCACTACTAGGTCAACACTTGAATCAGCAAATGGCAGATGTTCGGCATCGGCCACGAGTCCGCTCACCTGAAGGCCTAAATTCTTACCATTTCGCACGGCAACCGACACCATCCCCGAACTGAGATCCGTAACGATTCCGGTACTGCCGATACCCGACTGCATCAGGTTGAGCAGGAAAAACCCGGTGCCCGAACCCAATTCAATAACTGTTGCCTGGGCTAGGTCATCTCCTTGAATCCCTCGCGGCACCGTGTGATCGAAACAATTTCGAGCGTAGTCAACACACCTCTGATCGTATGAGATCGACCACTTTTGATCGTAGGATTCAGATTCCCAGTCGTGGTAGACGATGTTTGCAAGTTTCGGATCTACCTTTGCCAAGTCAAATTGTTCCTGCGAAATAGCCACTAGCGACCTGAAAAACTAGCTTTGCCTGGACCATCTTTGATAAATGAATTCATACCTGTTTTTTGATCTTCCGTTGCAAAAAGTGCAGCAAATTCGGCGCTTTCGATAGCAAGCCCAGTCTGCAGGTCCACACTTATGCCCAGATCAATTGAACGCTTGGCTGCGGCTAATGCCAATTTGGGCCCACCAGAAAATTTGTTGGCCCAAGCTAATGCGCTCTCCAGCACCATCGCGGGGGGAACTACCTCATTAACCAACCCAATACTTAGCGCCTGGTCAGATGTGATCATGTGGCCACCAAAAACTAATTCCTTTGCCCGGGAAACTCCAATGAGTCGGGCCAACCGTTGTGTGCCACCAGCACCCGGAATTATTCCCAACAGGATCTCGGGTTGACCGAGTTTGGCGTTGTCTCCAGCGACCCGAAAGTCAGCGCACATTGAAAGTTCCAAACCCCCACCTAATGCAAAACCGGTAATCGCTGCAATTGTCGGCTGCGAAATATTGGCGACCGTTGCGAAGCAATGTTGTAACTGATGCGCTGCCAACGACATATCGGCATATGACATGTTCGCCATTTCTTTAACGTCCGCTCCAGCGGCGAAGACTTTCTCTCCCCCATAAATCACAACTGCGTCAATACCAACACGTCCGGAGACAAACGTGGCCGCTTCAGCAATCTCACGCTGCATCTGCAAATTGAGCGCATTCATCGGTGGTCTTTTCAGGTGAATGATTGCCGTGCTTGCCTGCCTCTCCACCTGAATGAATTCACTGGATAACAGTTCCTCTGGGGTCATATTGACTTTCTCCTCTGCGCTCATGCGGATGATCCTACTCATATCACCGATAGAGGTTTCCCAAGATTATTTTTAGCCACGAGGACGCTTTCAGGGTCACATTACTCATTAGAAGAGTGCATTAGCCAATGCGATGCGGGCCCCCGGAACACTTGGGTCATCGCCAGCGAGCACAAAGTATTCAACTAGCCGGGTGCGTGCAAGTTCGCGTTCCGCACCACTCGAAAGTTGCACGCCCTTGATCGCCGCTGCAAAAGCGTTCTCCCACTCACCGTTTGCAGCAGCCAGGTCAGCAGCAATGAGTAATTCATCAAATGAATCACCCAGTGGTGGCTCCACACCATCAGTCCGCTCAAAAATTCCAGCCATGATCAAGCCACCTTGGGCATCAAGATCACCCGGGTAGCTGTCAAGAATTCCTTGATATGCCTTTTTTGCCAAATTCCAGTCGCCCGCATTTACTGCATCAACAGCTTCATCAAAGCGCGGATCGGCAATCTCCTCAACCTCAACTTCTATTTGTTGTGCACCGTCAACCGCAGTTCTTGTGTTTAGCCCTTGCTCTGCCGCAAGTTCTAGCAGTTTGTCAAATATTTGTTTGACCTGCTCTTTAGGGTATGCCCCTTGGAAGAGTGGTATTAGTTGGCCTTTTATTACGGCGAACACCGAAGGAATTGATTGCACCTGAAGGGCTTGGGAGATGAATGGTTCGGCGTCTGCGTCAACCTTGGCAATCAATAGCCGACCGGCGTACTCGACAGCGAGTTCTTCAAGGATCGGCGAAAGTTGTTTGCAGGGAGCGCACCAAGTGGCCCATACATCAATGATTATGGGAATTGTTTCCGAAGCTTTGAGAACAAGTGATTCGAATCCGTCGGTGGTGACATCGATGACGGGTGAATCCGCCGATCGAACAGGCGCCTTCTTCGCGCCCAATGATGAAAGGTCAATCGCTCCGGCAAATGAAGGGGTACTCATGACCTTATTGTGGATTACTGGGCGACCCATCTTCAACATAGGTGTGCGGATGCTCGATCTTCGCTCACCTTCCTGCATTTTCCAGATGAAATACAGACAGTTTCAGGCGACTCGTCCCGAGTCACATTAAATTGGAAATGACATAAATTCTCCATGGACTTGCCATAATTCACCCATGTCTTACGTTGTCATATTCCGCTCTACACGTAATTTAGACGATGGGAAGCTGTATTCCGTGTGGTCGAGAAAGATGGAAGACTTGGTTAGGACGATTCACGGTTATGAGCATCATTTTGGTTTTCGTGATTCCGATACCCGCGAAGGTGTGACAGTTTCGTATTTCACTTCATTGGATGCAATTTCTCAGTGGAAGAGTTTGAGCGAACACCAAAAGGCTCAACAATTAGGTCGTGAATCATTTTACGAGCAATACTCTGTTCAAGTTTGCCAAGTCCTTAGAGACTATGGCTTTACACCATAAGAGCCCGAACTCCTATTTACTGTCCCGCTTTAATCTGTTTGCGGATCAGGTCGCAGGCTTCATCTTCACTCAATTTTCCTGCAGCGCACTGACCCGCTATGTCTTGTTCTAGTTCAATTCCTTGAGCCTGAAGGGACAGGTCGTTCATCGTTCGAGCAAGAAGCGACTCCCGAATCCGTCCAATTCGCTTACGCTCCAGTAAACCTTGGTCGACTAAATAGTCATGATGTTGCGAAATCGCTTCACTCAACTCAACAAATCCTGATCCATCGGTCGCGATGGTGGGAATCACTGGAGTTTCCCAAGCGGGGATTCCCTGAGCCCCCGCAGCCATGGACAGCATCCCTTTGAGTTCACGGACTGTTGCATCGGCCCCGGGGCGGTCTGACTTGTTTACGGTGAAAATATCTGCGATTTCCAATATTCCCGCTTTGGCAGCCTGAATTCCATCGCCTGCACCGGGGGCCGCAATGACAATTGACGTATCGGCCATTTTGGCAATTTCAATTTCGGATTGACCAACTCCTACCGTCTCAATGATTATTACATCAAAGCCGGCAGCGGAAATCACTTTCAGGACACTGTAAATACTTCCGGTCAGTCCACCGAGGTGTCCTCTCGATGCCAGGGAACGGATAAATACCCCAGAGTCCAAGGCGTGGTCTTGCATTCGGATTCGATCGCCGAGAAGTGCGCCTTTGCTGAAAGTTGATGAAGGATCAACAGCCAGGATCGCAATGCTTTTGCCTTCACCTCGCAGTTGAGTGATCAACGCTGAAGTGGACGTGGATTTACCTACCCCGGGGGGACCGGTAATACCCACAATGTGTGCACTGGGTGTCGGCATGGATGCGAGCAGTTCAGTTGAACCTGGAGCAGAATTCTCAACCAGCGTTATTTGTTGGGCCAACTCACGAATCTGCTCGCCCGTCACTTCACCTGATCCCATGTAGCAAGGTTATTGGCATGGCCTGGCCTGTTGTCAGGGGACACGAATGAGTAAAGCGTCTCCTTGCCCTCCACCGCCGCAAAGTCCTGCGGCACCGATTCCGCCTCCACGTCGGCGTAATTCGTGTGCAAGGTGAAGGACCACACGAGCACCTGATGCACCTACCGGGTGACCAAGAGCGATCGCGCCACCGTTGACATTCACATGTTCAATGTCCGCTTGTGCACCTTCATCGCTCAGGATTCGCGAAGAAATTATTGATACCGCGGCAAATGCCTCATTTATTTCGAACAGGTCGACTTCTTTGAGGCTAAGACCTGCTCTCTGTGCCGCGGCGAGAATCGCGCGCGCTGGCTGTTCGTGCAAACTGGTGTCCGGCCCCGCAACATTGCCATGCGCTCCAATTTCGGCCAACCAGGTGAGACCAAGTTCAACGGCTTTGCTTTTACTCATGACAACAACGGCTGCAGCACCATCAGAAATTTGTGAGGCATTTCCCGCAGTCACGGTGCCCTCTTTACTAAATGCCGGGCGAAGCCCCGAAAGGCTTTGCGCGGTAGTCTCTTCTCGAACTCCTTCATCCACAGAGACGATGATGGGTTCCCCTTTACGTGCAGGTATCTGAACCGGAACGATCTCACTTTCAAAAAGTTTCCGCGCAGCCGCAGCACGCTGATGCGATCGCGCGGCAACTTCATCTTGTTCCTCGCGAGTGAGGTCATAGCGCTGGTTGTACCGCTCAGTTCCCGCACCCATAGCCTCGTTATCAAATGAACAAGTAAGCCCGTCTCGAGACATGGAGTCCACCATCAACCAGTCGCCGAACTTGACACCTTCTCTCGACCCCAGGAGTAAGTGTGGTGCTTGAGTCATGGATTCCATTCCTCCGGCAACAATGCACTGGGCTTCACCCGCCCGGATCAGCTGATCAGCGAGTGCAATGGCATCAAGACCTGAAAGACACATTTTGTTGATGGTCAATGCCGGAACGTTCATGCCTATTCCGGCCAACACCGCGGCTTGCCGCGCTGCGTTTTGTCCCGCACCTGACTGCAAAACCTGGCCCATAATCACGTAATCGACTTCCGAGGCGGCGACTCCAGCGCGATCAAGTGCCCCCGCGATTGCCGCGCCACCCAGTTGCGAACTCGACAGGGACTTGAGGGAACCTAACAGCCTTCCCACCGGCGTGCGCGCCCCTTCAATGATGACGCTAGGTTCAAAATCGCCGCTTGTAATCCTGGGTTGCGTCATGCTGACTCCTTGACTTAATCACTCATGGGCTCGTTGGCCCGCTGCACCTAGCAAATGTACATTAGTGGCATGCCTAATGAAACTGGAACTGATTTGAGCAACTTAATACTTGGGATTGATCACGTTGGTATCGCCGTCCCTGACCTTGACACCGGGAAGGCACTCTTCGAAGGAATCCTTGGCCTACATGAGCATCATGCTGAGGTGAATGAGAGCCAAGGGGTGAGTGAGTCCATGATCGCTTTTCCTGACGACGGCGCGCAAATTCAACTCCTGGCTCCACTTAGCCCCGACACCACGATCGGGAAGTTCCTAGCCAACAAAGGTCCTGGTATTCAACAACTCGCGTTTCGAGTCAGCGATGTCGAATTGGTTGCCTCCCATGTTCGCGCTTCCGGGATTCGGATGCTTTATGACACACCTCGGATTGGCACCGCCGGTAGTTTGGTCAATTTCGCCCACCCAGCAGATTGCGGTGGCGTTTTGATCGAGTTCGTCCAACATGCCTGAAATTGACGTTCTGAGTTCACCGGGGGCCTCCATCGCCATTGGGGCTTTCGGAGCGCTCATGTTGATTGCCCTGTTTCGCAAAGCGCGCAAGTTATTCATTTTGGGGCTGCTGGGTCTCATTTTAACAATCGGCGTGTTTATCTCGAGAACTAGCGCTTAGTTTATTTCTTTGGTTTAATACCGAGATGCAAAATATCATCGATGCAATCGAATCTGAAGCCGATCGCGAAACATTTGAGGCTCTGGAACTTCCCTCCATCTACCGTGCAGCACTCATTCGCACCGAGGATCAGGAAATGTTCGCCGGAATGGATACCTGGGATAAAGACCCGAGGCGCAGCATCAAGATCGATGACGTCCCCATCCCTGAACTTGCGCCCGGCGAAGCACTCATCGCCGTAATGGCATCAAGTATTAACTTCAACACGGTCTGGACCTCAATTTTCGAGCCAGTTTCCACATTTGGTTTTTTGAAGCGTTATGCCAAATCACATCCTGATGGCGTCCGTCATGATCTGCCCTATCACATCATGGGTTCAGATGCTGCTGGCGTAGTTCTGCGCGTGGGGCCCGGCGTGAACGCATTTGCACCCGGTGACCGGGTAGTCGCGCACTGTCTTAGCGTAGAACTGGAAAGTCCTGCCGGGCACAATGACTCGATGCTTGATCCAGAGCAACGAATTTGGGGTTACGAGACAAATTTCGGCGGCCTGGCCGAACTTGCGATTGTCAAGTCAAACCAATTAATGGCAAAGCCCGAACACCTGACGTGGGAGGAAGCCGCTTGCCCTGGGCTCGTCAATTCAACCGCATACCGGCAGCTGGTTTCCCAAAACGGTGCCGGAATGAAACAAGGGGACGTCGTTCTCATTTGGGGTGCATCAGGTGGGCTGGGCTCGTATGCCACCCAGTACGCACTCAATGGTGGAGCCATCCCGGTCTGTGTTGTCTCCAGTCCAGAAAAAGCAGAAATTGTTCGATCAATGGGCGCCACGTTGATCATTGACCGGAGCGCAGAAAAATACAAGTTTTGGTCAGATCCACAGACCCAGGATCCGAAAGAATGGCAGCGTCTTGGGAAAAAGATTAGAGAACTTACCGGAGGTGAGGATCCCGATATCGTTTTTGAGCACCCTGGCCGGGAAACTTTCGGAGCGAGTGTCTACGTAGCACGCCGAGGCGGGACCATCGTCACCTGCGCTTCGACCACGGGGTTCATGCATGAATACGACAACCGTTTCCTCTGGATGAACCTCAAGAAGATCATCGGGACCCACTTTGCAAATTACCGCGAGTCCTACGAAGCTAATCGACTAATTGAAAAAGGGGTCATCCACCCCACTTTGTCAAAAGTGTTCCCGCTTGAACAAACGGGCGAGGCAGCATATGAAGTGCACCGCAACTTGCATCAAGGAAAAGTTGGGGTACTTGGCCTGGCTCCAGAGCCCGGACTTGGCGTTACTAATCAGGCTCTTCGTGACAAAGTCTTAGCCCAAATAAATCGATTCGTTTCCAAATAAATTTACGTTAGGTCGCTCCAGCGTTCCATTGGCCCGTTCCACTCAAGTGGCAATGGAGCGAAGGCGGGTGAAGCCAGTTCAGTTATGCGGTTAAGCACGGTGTAAACGAACTTCTCCCCCACCCACAAATGTTTGGCGCCCTCGATGGGCTCAACAATTACGTCTCTGGCTTGCGCGAATCCCTGGGTGGCCGCGTCGGGCACGAGATAATCATCAAGTTCAGGGACGAGTGCGTGCACAGGAACGCCTGTATCACTCCATCGAAGTAGCTCTTGCGCGGTCGTGTACCGCAATGGCGGAGAGAGTAAAACGACTCCGCTAATTCCTTCGGGGTCAAGATTACGCAAAATCACGTCAGTTCCAAATGACCAGCCAAGGATCCAAATATTGGGCAAACTACGACCGCGGGCAAATTGGATTGCAGCGGCAAGATCCAGCCCCTCTCCATTTGAGCGATCAAAATTACCCTCGCTGCGCCCCAGTGCGCTGCTGGTTCCCCGAGTGTTAAATCGCAAGACAGCAATGTTTGCTAGTGCTGGAAGACGCCACGACATTTTGCGCAAAATATGGCTGTCCATCATGCCACCGTGAGTCGGAAGCGGGTGAACACAAATCACGGTTGCAACCGGATGCTCTGGTGTCGCCAACTCACCAACGAGTTCAAGTGAGTCTGCCGTGTGTAAGGCGATGACTTCACGTGATGCGGGGAGGACCGAATTGGCTGAGATTGCCGTCACATTCCACCTCGAGGACGGCGGTTACCACGGTTTATCCAACACGGCGTGTGCCAGTGGCGTCGATCCTCGGCGCCCTCGGGAAGGTCAGCCGACCAAGCCACGATATGTGGCGTTGCTGGTCGAATCTCCTGATCGCAACCAGGACACCTGTATGTCTTAGTGGCTGAGGAACCGGTTAACTTACGAACAAACCATTCGCCATCAGGGTGGGATTCGGTGACCATCGAGTTACCGAACAGCGGTTTGGACTCACTGTCCGCTCTCCTGTTCTTGCGCCCCACGCGATTCACTCTCCCAGATATCAACGATCATTGCTGAGTGCTTAAGATCTAATACTTGCCAAATCCCCGGCCAACTTTACGCCCGACAAAGCCCGCGGTGACCAAGTGCTCCAAACGAGCTTCCGGGGCAAACCCTGGCTCACGAAACTCACGGTACAGCGTGTTGATAATTGCCAAGGAGACATCGAGACCGACAACGTCAAGAAGCTCAAATGGCCCCATGGGGTATCCGCAACCGAGCTTCATGGCGGTATCAATGTCCGCGATGGAGGCATAGTTGCTCGATGCCATAGCAATAGCGTTATTGAGGTATGGGAACAGTAATGCGTTCACGATAAACCCGGCACGATCCGAGCACTGCACAGGCTTTTTGCGAAGTTCCCGCATCAAATTAGTGCAGCGAAGTACCACGTCGGGGTCAGTTGCCACGGTGCTGACAATCTCGACCAGGGACATTACCGGTGCTGGATTGAAGAAGTGAATCCCCAGGAAACGGTCCATCCTGTTGGTACTGGCAGCAATTTCAATGACAGACAAACTCGAGGTTGTCGTTGCAAAAATGACTTCGTCTGACAACATTTGATCTAGTTGGGAGAAAATCTCACACTTTGGTTGTAGTTCCTCGGCAATAGCTTCGATGACTAGATCAACTTGACCCACAAGTGCTTCTGGGCTTTCACATGTTGTGACCCGGGCAAGGTACTCACTTTTTTGCTCCTCCGTGATTTTTCCCTTGGTGACAAGTTTTGACCAGGACGTATCCAGGGATTCCCGCAACTGACGAGATCTCTGTTCGCTTCGGGTCAAAGCAATTACGTTCAGCCCTCCCACCGCGAGAACTGAAACAATTCCCGTCGCCATAGTGCCCGAACCCACCACTCCGGCCCTGGTAATGCCGGACACAGAACCTGAATCTGCAATGGCCGGTGTCAATGAGTCATCGACCACCAATGGCGCATTCAACTCGGCATAGGTATAGAAACCTTGGCCAGACTTACGCCCGAGCCTGCCTGCGGCAACGAACTGTTTAAGCAGCGCGCTTGGCGCATGCAGCCGATTGCGACTCTCGTGATACATGGTGTCAAGGATTTCAAGTGCAGTGTCCAGACCAATGAGGTCAAGGAGTGCCAGTGGTCCCATCGGGAGTCCACAGCCAAATTTCATGGCGCTATCAATGTCTTCACGGGAAGCATACTTTTGTTCATACATTGTGACAGCTTGATTCAAGTAGCCGAATAGCAGTGAATTTGCAATAAAACCGGCCCGGTCACCCACTAAAACCGGTTGCATCTCCAAGTCGCGAGTGAATGCCAAACACACGTCAATCACTTCTTGATCGGTTGTTACCGTTGACACAATTTCAACAAATTTTTGGACCATCGCGGGATTGAAAAAATGCATTCCAATAACACGACTGGGTCGATCGGTAGCGACTGAGATTTCCGTCACCGACAATGCGGAAGTATTTGTCGCCATAATCGCATCGGGACCAAGAAAGGAGTCTAGGGTTCTAAAGAGCTCAGATTTCGCGGCCAGGTCCTCGGTAATCGCCTCAATAACCAAGTCACATGAAGCAAGATCTTTGAGGTTTGTGGTCAATTGAATTCGGGACAGAATCGCTAGAGCATCGGCTTCAGTTATCTTTGAGCGAGAAACGCCACGATCTAAGGAACCTCTGATTCTCGAATTGGCGTAGCCGATTGCGTTTTCCCCTAGGTCAACGCCAATAACCGAATATCCGGATCGGGCAATAACTTCTGCTATTCCAGAACCCATTGTGCCTAGTCCCACGATACCAATAGTTTTTAGCTCCACAGCGCTCCCCATTTCATTGTTTTCCCCTAGAACAGACGCAGACTAGGGTCATCGAGCCCTTTTAACAAATCGTAATCGACACTGACACATACGATACCGCGGTCGTGCGCCAATGTTTTTGCTTGTGGTTTGATCTCCTGCGCTGCATAAATCCCAGTTACTGGAGCAAGTAGTGGA
>Ga0247832_1001926_pt1 | contig 33926 bp, 30 predicted proteins | sample LaCruzMarch2015__10_FD_192407 | JGI IMG/M metagenome (GOLD analysis project Ga0247832, IMG submission 192407) | Freshwater microbial communities from meromictic Lake La Cruz, Castile-La Mancha, Spain - LaCruzMarch2015_4m | ecosystem: Environmental > Aquatic > Freshwater > Lake | place: Spain... | reverse complement strand
TAGCACTCGTAAACATTCCACGTGATCTGTGTGTGCTGCAAGATGCGCGGCAGTTGAACCATGATTATTGATTGCCATGCTCGGATCCACTCCACAATACTCGAGTAAAAGAGAAAGGCATTGGTATGAATTACGCAACGTGGCTATTGCTACGTAGTTTGTCCCACAATAAGATATAGATGGGAATTCCAGCAGATTCTTAATGATGCTCTGTTGATTCCCGTATTCTTCCCCAATTGTCTGAAAGATCCATAGGAGACATCGATGTGCATTATTGAAGCAGCAATATTGAATCCAGGTTCTTCCAATTCCCTTAGATATCCTCAACCCCGATTCTGTAACATCATCGCTTACCGTCGGTACAGGTCCGTCGTACCACAAAAATCGAAACACATAGTCCATTCCTCCCACATCTTTAACTAAACGTTTCAAATAGTCCACATCGTCGTTGACCAATATGTCACTTTTAATGATGCTCCGAAGTTTGGATGGAGATGCATTCGAATGAATCCTGAGGTATGTCGGCATGTCCATTTTCTTCAAGAATGAGGCCTCATCGCCGATGGCACATGGCGCATCGTCTTCGTTCAGTAGTCGATCCATTATTGCAATTGAAAAGAAGCGAAGGTGGATGGAGTAAATATTATCGTGAACTAAGGTATATCAGTTGGCAATTCTGGTAACATCGATGTCATACTATTTTGTAAGTCAGCAGAAGTACTCATTCGTCTTCTTGGCAAAGGTCCAAACCACTCGGCAGCGTCGTCCTCGAACGACGGCCCCCAACACAACAACTTGGTGAGTTGTTGCACGACGAACTCGATATTGTTATTCAGATAACGCGAGGGCATGGGCGGTCGGCTTGCACCGCATCTGCAATCTGCAACCTTCTGCACCCTCGTTTCCTTTCTGGGGAGAAGGGAAAAGACTCTACTAAATATCGCGAGCCCAGAGAAGATGTGAAGTGGAAGGTAGATAGTGGGAGTCCATGCTGTGGAATCAAGAAATAAAAGTAGAATCTTAAAACAGTCAATCAATGGTTACTTTAACAACAAATAAGCTTTTGAGCACAACCATAATCTAACCAACGTATGTAATTTCAGAAGAACTTCCACCAAATATCGCCCAAACTTTAATGGAGACCCATCATCTTCTTGGCCTGATCAGCCAAGCTGAGAGGTTTGAAGTTCCACATTGGGATACTTCCACTCGCAGGCTTCGAGCATGGGTATGTATCCTTACTTCCGAGCAACGTCATCGACTCAATGCACCTTGCTGTCATCGACTCCTCGGCCTTACGAATCCAAACACGAGGGTCATAAAACTTCTTGTTTGGTGCGTCGGGTCCCTTGGGATTGCCAATCTGCCCCTGAAGGTAGTCAAAGTTCTCGGCCGAGAATTTACGTAGACCATCCCAGTATGCCCACTGCGTGTCAGTATCGACATTCATCTTCACCACACCTGCACTCACGGCAGTTTCAATCTCCTCCTTCGTCGATCCTGATCCACCATGCATTACAAGGTAAATTGGCTTATCATCCACACTCATAAGCTTCTCCTTGGCATATGCCTGATGTCCCTTAAGTTTCTGGGGAGAGAGGACGACATTGCCCGGCTTGTACACACCATGTACGTTACCGAATGCCGCCGCGATTGAGAACATGGACCCAATGGGAGCAAGAGCCTCATACACACTGAAGACCTGCTCGGGGCTCGTGTAGAGCTTCTCGGGATCGATGTCCTCATTGTTCACACCATCCTCCTCTCCACCGGTGATACCAATTTCCATCTCCAACCAGATTTTCATGGGGGCTTTTGAAGGGAACAAAACAAAGGGAGTCAGAATATTATTTGCTCTGTAGACAGCTGTATTACTCTCGAATCACACAGTGCAATGAGAAAAAAACTCACCCATCTTCTTCATGTACTGGACACAGATGGCAATGTTCTCATCATCGGGTTCCTCCGACAAATCAAGCATGTGAGATGAGAAGAGTGGTTCCCCGTACTGGGCAAAGTAGGCCTCATCGGCCTCCAACATACCATCAAACCAGGGAAGGAGTTTCTTCGCACAGTGATCCGAATGCATAATGACGGGGATACCGTAGTACGGTGCCATGGCTCGGACGTGTAGGGCAAGTGCGACGGCACCGGCAGCGCATGAATTCTTATCGTCAATGGTCTTACCGGCCATGAACTGAGATCCACCGTTTGAGGCTTGGATCATAACGGGAGAGTTGCATTTCGATGCGGCTTCCATAACTGCATTCGCAGTGGAAGAGCTGTGTATTGAATAATGACGACGATTTAATGTTGTAATAAAGGGACGAACAGTGATGAGATCAATAGAATAATATGGAAGAGCTGAGATTATTCATCCCAAGACGGGATTCAACGAGAATCTCCACTCAAACATACCTGGTGCAGTTGAACGCAGGGATCGCATATCCATTCTCCTTTGCGTGCTTGAGGAGCTTGACAACATTGTCTCCGGTGATAACACCGACGGGAACATCGCATTTATAGACCATTTTGGATGAGTTCTAGTACGTGAGGGGAAAACGAATACGCGACGTGCACGTGAGGAACACCGATAGGATCTTCCTCAAGATTTTCAATGTTCCCGCATTTGTTATGTAGTATCGTACGTAAACACAGTAAACAGTGATTCAGACAACAAAAGCAATGTTGCGTGTTGCGTCGAACGGGGTCGTGTCAAAGCCACCCGTTGCCCTTAGTACCAGCCTCGGTTGTTGTTTAGATTCATGAATATCCGACGACGACAACAGCGGCGTTCATCGTCTCTCCTCATCGCCACGCTTTTATTCCTTGAAGGAAATAGTAATGATTGTCCCAACCCATGCACTGCCGACCAAACTGGCTTTGCAATACAACCTAATACCGATTGTAAAAAGTATGTTTCATGTACTGCTGGGAATGTCACGTATGAATATGAATGTTTTGGTGAAACACTATTTGACATTAATCTTAGCTACTGTGATTATCCTAAAACAACGTACACATGTCCTCTTGTTACATGTCCCGTGGAAGGTGCATTACCGATCGAGAATGTCACTGGTGAATCATTATCAATAATTGAATGGAGTGTTGTCAATTCTACGAATGCCGATTTGTGTCCAAACCCATGCCCTGCTGGCTTTAGCGGCTCCATGACGCGACCTGGATCTGACTGCAAATTATGGGTAATTTGTGGTGATGGCATTGTTGTACGAGAGAACGACTGCGGGGAACTAATATTCGATGCTAATCTAAAATCTTGTAACTGGGCCTCGTCTGCCGTTTGTGATCCTATCACATGTCCTCTTGAAAGCGATGCTACAACTATGACTGAATCTGAAAGCCAAGCTGTAACAACTGACATTGACATGTCTGAAAGCGAAGCTGCAACAACTGAAGTAACTGTAGAGAGCGCTGCAGACACTTCTTCGTTCAATTCATCCACTGCACTTCTGGGTACGTCTATAACAGTCAATAATGTCACATTTGTAGTTTACTTGATGACGAATACGATGTCAGGATTTTCGCGAATGCTTCAAGAAGGCCGGGACAGGTGCCTGAACGCAGGGGAGGTGCAATATGTCAATGGTATGCTGGAAAATTATTCCCGTGAAGTTTACGCGAGAGATGAAAGTGCAGTGACCGTTTCATCCTTCAGCATGACGTTCCTAGATTACACAGACGAATCCATGTACTCCGATTGCTCGGCACTTAAGTTTAGATACGATCAATCCATAGTTCTCGTTGGAGTTGATGAAATTGATCAAACAACAATCGCGGAAATCATTGAATTGCCATTGGCGTCGGATGACGATCGTAGCCAATTTACGGCTATTCTTAGTGCCTCATCAAATAGCGGAGCTGGTGCTGGCATTTTTGCAGATGCAACAGGAGTGGATGAGATTTCATCAGGCGTGGTCCTTACTACAGCACCCAGTCCTTCAACACCCATAACATCAGATAGCCCGTCAATATCCCCATCTTCTGAATATCCCTCGATGCAACCAACTATACGGCCAACACATGCAGCCATGTCACCGTATGACCAATATCAATATTTTAGGAATTATTTGGAAGAAAGAGAAAATATTATCACATCAATTGTGCTCTCGACATCAAATGGCAGTCCTAGCACAGCATACACTTTCTCAGGTTTTATGAAAGGTCTTGAAATTGCAGTGCTTCAACTCCCAGTTGACAAGGCATTTTTCCTTGGTAACGGTTTGATACCAGGCACGGAATATGGGTATGTATACTGTGCTGAATCTATTAAGTGTGTAGTTTCAGCACAATACATCGACTTATGAAATACATTTGCTCTTTCGTTGTAATTCTTTCACAATATACAGGTTTGTAAACTTGGCAGCATTCTTAAGCAACGTAATGGAAGAAGGAATACGGATTGATGCATGTGACGAAGTAAATACTGATGCCATGTATGGGATTAATTATCCTCTGAGCAACGCTTGTGGTCAATATGGAAGATCATACGATGAAGAGGAGTGTTCTGGTCTGGAGCCATTGCAGTGTGCACTCGACACAATGATGGAAACGACAGCTATCGGCGGTGGATGGACTAATGCAGCAGGAAATAATATACCACCATTTACCTGTCAAGCTTCATCTGGAGTCGGCTACCCTGGCTATTATGATTCTGTGAATAATTTGGTGGAGGAAAGTGAGTTTCGTGTTCACACATCTTTTACTGACACATGTTATATATGTAAACTAACATAATCATCCAGCCCCATACGCAAATACAGTTGGGCGTACGAACATCGCTGGGTGCTGTTGGTGGGGAAGAGGAGCTTTGTTAACCCGTGGGAGGTGTATTCTAGGAAAGTTGAATGCGTATCTTGGCGTAGGCGCAATCGAATCTGGATCAGCAGTTTATCCTGATGCTGATTTTTGCGCTGACCCAGAAGCAATATGTAAGCATCCCAAGACTGAAGAGTTGCGTTGGGTTCTGGCTATGCTTGAGTGGACCGATCGAATACAATCATACAACAATCTAAATGATGCTGGAGTTATGAAGGCTGGCTGGAATTACCGCGACCAGCTAACGTATTTTGCCAATGAATATTATGCTGATGGCGTGATCGAAGAGTATTATGAAGAAGGCGTTTTCGACGAAACGTTCATCAGGGAAGTAGTCAATATCACCACACGGAATTGTCACGATGACTCATGCTGGAATCGTTGGAATTTGGATGAAAAAGTTCAGTTGTTTGAGGATTCGCGAGTGGATCACTTTCACAAAATCTTAACCACAGTCTTCGATGAGTTCATTACCCATTCACCATCGACAAAGCCGATGACAAGTCTCGCACCAACAATCAGTTCTCCACCGTCAGTCTCGCATCGACCAACCAGTACTGACACTGCCATCAGCCCTCCTACGACTTTTATAAGTGCTCTCCCTCCCAATCCAGCGTATAGAAGAGGAGTGTACGGTCGAGTGGCAAATGTAACGCTCGCAATATTTATGTTAATGTTGATATAAGTTCATAACTGAGGATTTACTCAACTTTCGCCATATTGTATGTACCGAGGTCGCTTTATTCTATACTTCTCGCCATTTGTGGTATGAGGCAGTCCTGGACATGGCACTCCATCTCCATTCCTATCTAACTTTGCAACATCACCATAGTACGGTGCATATGTTTCATACCAATGTAGAGCCTCCTCGTATGTGACGAAATCAGAGCAGCCTCTCGAGTCTCCCGGATTTAACGGGATAGAAGTAGTAGCAGAACCTGCGGCGTTGTCATCTAATGGTTCAAATTGGGCCACGAAGTTGGCAGTACGCAACTGTCGTACACGATCATCATTCTCATTATGCTCCTCCTCTTCTACTCCTCCTTTTGGTCCATTTTCGCAACTTGCATAAATGCCAAGACCTTCCTCCGATGCAATATGTTCTAGCTTAATAAGATCGGCCATTACATCTGGCGGCGTTGTCCTCGAACCTTTCCGCACGTAAGCAAAGCCAGTACGAACCAATTCCTCGTTAATCAGAATTTCATCGTTGTCACGCACTATCCAAGCTACACGAGATGTGGATGATGACGACGCCCTATTGTCATTATTGTTGCGTGCGACGTTGTCACTCTCCTCCTCAAGGTGTACCAAACGCACGACAGTACCCTTCGGAAGGAGACGTCGTATTTCATAACTTGGTGAGTATGAAAAGCAATCAGGCAGAACGTATGTCGAACCGACCCCTCGCACTGATTCCAATGAGACGTACCCACTCTTTTCCAACTGGACAGTACTCGCATCGATGACACGTTTTACTTTGTCTACTGTCTGCGGCTTGGTTTGTCGTATTCGATCCTTCCAAGTTGTCGAAAATGCGGTGGGATATAATGACTCGTCATTCAGAGATAGCCAAGCAAGGGCGATGGATTCGAATGATGACGGTTGACGAAGAAGTACTGAGATGGTATCACTATCATCACGTGACGACGCTTGTTGCAGAGATCGAGGCTCCCATGATATCCATCCGATGACGCAGGACGAGTGAAGGAGGAGTACGACAAGGAGAGAGATGATGCGACGGTGTCGAATCATCGTCTTCGTCGCCTCCTCGCCTCATTCGTACCTGGTATCTACGACAGGCCACCAAGTCCCGCCGAAATTTTAACCAGTCAAAACCACACAAAGGAGAACGTCGGAGGAATGATACCATAATCTGACCTCTTCCGATTAGTACATGCGGACAATCGCAATCATAATGGTGGCAAGTGCTTGCAGTAGTGGTGGGGGTATGCTGGGCCGGGTAATGGCAAATGTCGCTCGCGAACGAATCAATAATATTCGCACATTGCACAGCTTTGTGGCTTTATTACCCACGCCAACAGGGCAAACAACAGTAATAACAGATTGGGAAGACTATCGTCATCATCGCCGTCGTAACTGCTACCAGCACCAAAATCATCATCAACATCATCAAATTCTTAAATTGCCACGACGGCATCGGTCATCATCCACACATATAAATGATGCAGATACAGGAGAATTTTATGCCAATCCAAAGTCCTACCCTGATTTTGTATCCTTGGGGATAACATCACCCATACTATTAAATCGACTAACAGCCAAGTCAGGACTGGGGCTAACACGACCAAGTGCTGTCCAGGCGGCTGTATTTGAGACTATATCACGTGGAGAGGAGGATGTTATTGTGGGGGCCGAAACAGGTGAAGTTCTGATTTTGTTTGTCCACACCTTAGACTGTTGGATTTGGTTTTAAATGTTGTTTCTCAACTTACATAGCGCGATGACGTATACTTTAGGATCGGGAAAAACTTTCGCATACTTGATACCATTGGTAGAGGATGTATTAAAGAGGAAGCGAGAGTGGAAAGCAAGAGTGGGAGAGGGAGACGGAGGAATCATCGACCCAGGCTATGATTATGCACGTGCAATAATACTCGTGCCAAACAAAGAATTGGCACATCAGGCAGCACGCATGGCGGCATCGATTTGTGGTGGATTGGATCGGTGTGTCGTATGGGGTGCTGAGGCGTTGGGGATGGATTACAATCGACCATCTTCTTCGTCGTCTTCGCTAAATGGTGCGAATAATATCCCAGAAGAGGAGATTGTTCGACTTGCATTGCTCCCGGGTGGACTTTCTGCACCTCAGGACTTTCCTCCATGGCGCTTTGCTACATCTACATCGCCTAATCATCTACGACAGCCACCTCCAGATTTAGTATTTGCGACACCTGCCAACCTTGGACCGCTGGCATTATCTCCAAAGCATATTAATCTATTCGCTGATATTTCTACACTGGTGGTCGACGAAGCGGATATGCTATTGGACGGAGGATATATTAGACAGTTGAACAATGTACTCATGGGATTCCGTAGGGCTGATCGCTTGCTGGATAGGTATGATTCTGCGTCGTTTCGTCACAACGATGACCAAGATGCAATTGAAACGGAAGAAGAAGACGATGAAGAAGAAGCAGTGACAGAAAGACAAAAGAAGACTCAGCATATATTTGTTGCGGCCACTCTTCCTGATTACGGACTTCGTAGTGTCGATGCATATCTAAATCGCAAATTTCCTCACGCAGTATCAATTACCATGGAAGGAATGCACAATGCTCGTCATTATGGATTGGAGGATGAAAGTAAGACAATTTGGAATGAAATGGATGACAACAAAGACCGTATGAAGCGTCTTGTAGATATTTTGAAGTTGGATCGAGGAGAGACGGGTGTCGATGGACGTGGCCTAAAGGGAGAGAAAGTAATGATATTTCTAAACACCGTGAAGGATGTTGACGGAGCCACGAACGGTCTTCGACGTGCCGGTATTGACGCTGTTCCCTACCATGCCAAGATATCATTGGAAGATCGTACAGCTAATCTTGACATGTTCCGACGCTACCGAGCTCCTGCTACTATTGCTAACGTCGACGAAGGTGAAATTAACACGATCAACGGTAAAAACACAGTACCGGTTTTAGTATGCACTGACGTTGCTAGTCGAGGTCTTGACATTCCCGGAGTTACCGCAATTGTGCAGCTTCAATTTGCACTAAATGTTGTATCTCATCTTCATCGGATGGGTAGGTGTGGACGAGCAGGCAATCGTGATGGAAGAGGTATCATATTCTATGGAACAAAAGAGAGGGAGTTGGTGGATGTGGTGAGGGACGCAGAGGATCAACAGTCACGTATGGTACTTAAACAAGATGTTGAAGAAGAAGAGGACTTGGAAGAATCTGGATTGGAGAATGTACAAGGGGCGGAGAACACATCTGGCAAAGTGCAGAAGGCGTTTAGCCGAAGGAGAGGGTTTACTAAAAAGAGGAAGAATGAGCGGAGGAAGGCGTTGGTGGAGGGTGCAACAGCAGACTATGATTGAAGATCATGAAAACATAAGTTTGATGGCCAATGCGACGTTACTGATATTATCAATAATTTTCTCACACAGAAATTTAAAGCCAGCCGTTTTTTATCTCTCCTTCCCCACACAAAAAAAGCACAGCACTTGACGAGATTCAAAAGCTCATTGCTCAGTATCCTCCACCAATTAGCGATGTCGCCACTCAACACTCTAACTCAACATTCAATGGAATACTCTCGGCTCAACTCCTTCGATATCCTTTTATCGTTGGATGACGACACTCTATTTTCATTTGAGGATGACGAAGACTTGGTTGTTCACACTGGCGCAACATCCACAAGCCTTTTCTTCAAAGGCTTCTCACTCTCACCAGTGAAGCACGATAAAAGTATGGATTATATTGATGTGAAGCTGTCTTCTAATTTATCACGACTCATTTCTCCAGAGAAAGATGAGGCAAATGATGGCTTTGCAGAGGGTGTCTCTAATCTAATTTCTCCGGAGAAAGAAGAGTTAGTGGATGGATTATCTTCCGTTGTCGGTTCCAGCGAGAAGGACGAACCAGGAGGATTAGCTCACCGTGGACTTCTCGACCTCCTCGTCGGACATTTGGAGAATCTTTATGTGAGAGTTGAATCTTTGGAGAATCACGTGCAGCGGTTGGAGAGCATGCAATGCGAAAGAGGCCGGAGGAGGAGCTCTGGTATTAGCAGCATTACTCATGATCCTCCCTCGGGCCCAGGTAAATCCAAAGTGAGCGAAAAGAAACGATCACTCATCAAACAAATGTTTAGGTTACGGTTGCTTAGGGGAAAGTCGGTGACAAATAATCCCAATCGTGCTGAAGTGTAAAAGGAGTTGAGGCTTTTGTTTGAATTGAACTTACATATTATAATATTCTGTTTACCTTGTCTAAATAATCCTACATTGACCCCTCCAATTGCTTTAGTGGAACTTTTTTCCACTTGCAGCATAATCTTTCAACAATTGACAAGGCTCAAATTGCTCCCCGAGCTCATCAGCAAAGCGGTTCATTCTATCAACATACTGTGTGACGCCCACCGCGTCCATGTATCGGAATGGTCCACCTTTGAATGGCGCAAAGCCAATTCCAAATACAAGGCCAATGTCTCCATCCACGGGGTTCTCAATAATGCCATCTTCGAGACATTTGGCAGCCTCATTTACTAGTCGCGAAGCAATCCGATCTTGAATATCCGTCTCACTCATCTTTGATACGGCGCCACCGGTAAATTCCTTCAAGTATGCACCAATCTCCGGACCAAGTTTCTTGTCCTTCTTGCCCGAATAGGTGAAGAATCCTTGCTTACTCTTCCTGCCTAACCAGCCCTTCTCTACCATTTTTGACATCAAGGATATGTCCCCGCCGTCCATACGCTTGCCAAGGTCGGCATTTGAAAGATAGCTCGCAACCTTGGATGCAACGTCCACTCCAACCTCATCAATTAACGTGATAGGACCGACGGGCATGCCAAATTTCTTCATTGCCGCATCCAGCGTTTCGAGTGGTACACCCTCCTTTACAAGTGCAGTCGTTTCGACAAGGACAGGACCCAGGCAACGGTTCACGTAGAAGCCCGGTACATCCTTCACGACGACACATGTCTTGCCCTGCTTATTTCCAACAGCGAATGCCGTTGCCAATGCCTCCTCCGACGTACCGCCATGAGGGATGATCTCCAACAATGGCATGCTCGGGACTGGTGAGAAGTAATGCATCCCAACAATATTCTGCGGACGTTTCACCTCATCGCCCGCAGCAGCAATACTCGCGATGGGAATGGCACTCGTATTCGTCGCAAAGACACAATGGTCCGACGTTACACTCTCAACCTGCTGAATAATCTTCCTCTTGAGCTCCAAACTCTCAAACACAGCCTCGATGACCAAATCGGCACCCGCAAAGTGACGCTTCCATGATTCCGTCTGGTCAGACAATGGTGTTACACGACTTGCGTTCAGATTGTATTGATATTTCGTCATCCGGCCCCGGCTTGCCTTCTTGCCCCAGTTGTCATTCATCATTGTCATGCCTTTTCCGACACTAACATCATCTCGGTCTTTGAGTAGAACCTCGTAACCTTTCTCGGCTGATACTTGGGCAATGCCTGCACCCATGAGACCAGCTCCCATAATGGCAACTTTATGAACTTTGATCGGTGTGGCGCTTGACGAGTGTTTCTTCATTTGGTTCATGCCATCAAAAATGCCGATCAGTGCTTCACTTTCCTTTGTCGCCGCAAGCTTTGCAAACTCCTCTCGCTCAGTCTTGTACTTATCAAGACCAGACTTGCCATACCCCTTTTGGACACAATCGATGATGGCATAGGGTGCAGGATAATTCCCCCCACTTTGCTTATCTACAGTCTTCTTCACGGTTTCCCACATTTTTGATTGACCCGGCGATGTATCCTCAATAAGCCAATTCATCCATGACTTCGCCTTTGGTTTGCTCTTGGGGATGCTTCCATTAGCCAAACCCTCAGCAGTCGATATAGACACCGATTCCAGTGATTGTGGCGCCACCACTAGATCCACAAGTCCCATCTTCTTTGCCTTCGCTGGACGTATATCCTTCCCAGTAAGCATCATATCCATGGCACCCTGAACTCCCACGAGTGCTGGAAGGTTCTGTGTCCCACCAAAGCCTGGCAACAACCCCAGCTTGACTTCTGGCAACCCCAGCTTCGTGGCGCTCGAGTCGGTACAGATGCGATAATCACACCATAATGCCCATTCGAGACCACCACCCAACGCAGGACCATTGATTGCTGCGACCATGGGCACACCCTTAGCTTTCATCTTGAGGAAGAATTGAAGTGCTTCCTCAATAACTGGCGCGAGTGTGGACTTGTCGACTATACTGCTAATGTCAAATATGTCGGCTCCGGCAATGAATCCACTTTCTTTTGCGGATGTAAAGACTACCGACTTGATAGCCGAATTAGTATGGACCTCGGCCTCCCACATGGACTGTGCCTCACGCATGAGTGCAAAGCTGAGTGTGTTTACCTTCTTATCTGGATTGTCAAATTTAATAATGGCCACGCCTGTGGTTGTGATCTCGACGTTGCGAAAGAATTTGTACTTGCGTTCCGGTGATGGTACGAATGGTTTTTCCGTCGTCGTCGTTGCAGTTGACTTGGGCACGGACAAAGGAGGAGCAGAGGTCCGATCGACCGTGGCTGCGGCGGCAGTTGAGAATGCATTGTTACTATGGTCGAGCAGTCGGAGTGGAACGCCACGAGTTGCTCCAGATATCTCCTGGCTAAGCCGTCGAGCCACAGCTTGACGAAGGGCAAGAGATCGAGCTGCCGAATTCAACATCATGATGCGATAGGTCTAATGTGTCGAGAGTACTTCCAAGATGCAGTTGATATGGACGTGGATAAATGATAAGCAAATGACAGGATATCTTTCGAATCTCCCCCAGGATGGAACAGTGATGGGCGTTGGGTGTTGGGCAACTAATGCAATGACAAAGATCTTGCATCATCGACGCTTTCACTTTTTGTTTTCGGTTTTCTTTATTTAATATCTACATAATTACACTCGACCTTTTCACCAACGTCGAGCAGGCGCAGCCAGCTCTGGAGGTGTTGTTACGATTGTTGCCTCATCAAATTCCATATGACGATGATGTCTTTGCATACAGCTACTTTCGCCACTCTGCTGTGTATCTTCTGGTCTATTTATTACCGAGCCACAGCTTTCTCTACGGCTGTTGTAGTACAGTATACGAGGACACATTCTTTGTCGACGTCCGCTCTGCGTGCCATCACTCTACCCAATCTGTCTGACATTTTCATATCCGCAAATGAACGGAGATCCAATCTCAAAAGCCTGATACTCGACCTGGCGAACGAATCCAAACGTGGACTTATCGCAACTGATGAGCAAAAGGATGAAATGGAGAAGCTCTTCGTGCGTCTGGAGGAGCTGAATCCCACACGCAATCCACTCACTAGTAAAAAACCAAGCGTTAATGGTGACTGGGATTTAAGATACACAACGTCTGACTCTATATTAGGCAAGGGTGGAGCACCACGTGTCGGGCCAATTATTCAGACTATCGACACGACGACACTCTCGGCAAAGAATAGTGAGGTTGTCAGATATGGATTCGTGGATGTCCCACGCAGTGTAACAGCGGAGTTATCGCCAGTGAATGGAATGTTCACAGAAGTTAAATTTAAGAGATTCATGTTGGGTCCGATAGGTTTCGATGCTCCGAAGGACAAGTTCAAGGGGGCCTTGGATGTAACATATTTGGACGATGAGTTGCGCCTTACCCGAGGAGATAAAGGCAATATCTTTGTATTGACCCGCATGTGATGAATAATATAGACTGGATTTGAATAGTTCAGACAAAAAAATATAGTATCTTTTCGATTGTAACAATATGATACTATTCTCAAAACTCCTAACTAGCCCATGACGGAAGGGCAGTTCTATACCGAAGAATTTTGTTCTGCCCAGTTTCATCTTGTGTTGTCAAAGTGTACTGCAGTGCATGTAACCAAATTCCTTGGCTTCGTACGAGATACTCCATTAACGTCCGCCGATAAACCGCCGTTTCGTCCTGACACTTGGATCGCATGTTATCGATACAATTGTCAGACTTTGGTCGACATCTTTCACACCAGACACAAGTCTTTTCAATGAAATCGAGAAAGGTTTCATCATCTTCCCTAGGTCTATCGGCAGCAGCATGATATATTTCAGCATCGGTTGCAGGAGTATCGGCATTGGTTGAGTTGTCAGGGGTAAGTCGAGTATTGTTGTCACGATTAATTCCGCTACCTCCATCTAATCGATCTAACCATTCTCTCGACTCATCGCAAACTTTCTTCCCCTCCTCATCTCCAAACCAAAGCTGTCCTCCGTAGCAATGATCATTGGCAATAGGATGACCTAGCTTTTGGAGATGAAGTCGTATTTGATGCGTTCTACCAGTCACCGGTTTGCACAAAACTAACGATGTGTCTGACAAAGCATCGTAGGAAAGAAGGACAAATGAAGTCTGAGCAGGTTTAATTCCTTTTCGATCAACTGGGTCGACTAAATCAGCAAAGTCTCCAGCCTCACAGACACCATTCTTGTGCGACGCTATTCGACAGGGGCAAGCAAAGTTGAGCCAGAGCAATGATCGATTTTCACCCATACTGCTGTCATTATCTTCATCTATCATCACTAACCCGATTGCCCTGTTGATTATGTCCTCGACACTCACGTCTTCGCATTGATTCATAAAATTTCGTAACAATGCTTGTGGCGCCACGGCACCTGATCCATCTGTCATCCAGAATCCCAATGCAGCATTCGATTGTGTGCCTTTAATCTCGTCGCCATTTAGAGTGGAGAGCAAACCACATTTCCAAAACTTGCGTTCTGATTCCTGCATTTCACCATATTGACATGGAGCCATAGTATTTTTTTGTCGCTTGCTTGGATATTCTCCATCCCCTGCCTCTCCTTCTTGCTGAGTCGGAACAAATGCCCATGAATGATTATGCTTGGATTGCAAGCCAATGGAAAACTTCCCATTTACTCTCGCCAAATAAGCCTTTTCACATCCATCTCTCTGCATGATGCAGTTACCCAAAGTTTGAGCCAATGTGGAGCTCTTAGCGATCAAAACGAGACCAGATGTCAATCTATCTAATCTATGAATTGTGAATAATTTCCCAGTACCAAATGAATCAGGTTTCCAATGTGCCAATATCTCAAGAAGTGAATTAAAGTTGTAACCACCGCATGGATGGATTGGCAACGTAGCAGGCTTGTCCACAACCAATAGAGAGTCATCTTCATAGACTATTCGAATGGGATCTTCCGACGATGTGTTCGACAATCCTACTGCTGGTTCATGTCGATGGACTGTATGTGTTAGCTCATCCCCACCTTTGATTTTATAGTCGCAATCGACCTTATTCCCCGATACTAGGATCCTCCCTGCTTTGATTGCAGCCTCGTAATAGCTTCTTGGGTAACTACCAAACTCTTCGTGATAAATGTCCACGACAGTTCGACCAATCCAGCGAGCCTTAGCAAAGGTTGCAAATGTAAACGGATAAGGATATATGATTCTGATACGCCTTTCGGTATCAATAATACCGCTACTCGCAGTGCTACTAATTCCATCACGACAAATCATATTGAATGCTACGGAGAGTGGGACAACCTGCGTTCGAAGAAGCGAGGAAGACAGTGGAAGAGATACATCATCACGATCTCTACCCTCGCCCCCATCACCTACCAAGCACCCTATTCCCCCGCGTGGTCGCTTTCGATTGCGTTTAGATCGAGTCATCTATCTCGTCTACACCACACCACCTCACGATGAGTTGAACCCGCCAAAATGAAAGTAAAGAAAAGGAGAGGGAAGAGACAATGGCCACGACATCATTAAGCCAATCCACCATCGTTATTGGCACTTATCGGTCTCTGGCCAAGCTAGTTTGTCGATTGCCCGAACAGCAACAATCAGTTGCGTGGGCGCAGCTTCGAGAGGGTTACAGAAAACACATGAACGAATCTTCTCCAGAAAGAATAACTGAACTCATCGAGGAGGCGGGGAAGAAGATTGCATTCTTACGAATAGTCACACCCAAGGAACGGGGAAATCAGACTGGTGTATCAAGATGGGTGTATCGTACTACTGGGGAGAAAGATGCCAATGGGAAGACGACGTTGCGAGAAGCCCGACAAACTGTATCCAACTGGGATGGGAAGAATTTAGATCCATGCAATGTTAATAGACATCAAGGCCAATTGAAAAGAATGGGCTTTGTTAATAATTTGCATGCAAAGGGTCTGTTTTAAAGCGTTAGAAAAGGATGGTGCTGATAGAGAGACACTTGGGTAGGAGTAATGTTCATGAAAATAACTAACAATATTTTGGAGAGAATTATTGTAGCAATCAATAATTTTCAATCTCAACGTCAATTAGCTTTATCTAACTAATCACAATGTTTCTTCCCCTTGCAGATACACGCCACAAGGAAGAAGTAAGACGAACCGAAAGCACAATTGATAGCATATTCTCTGTTGCCACCGCACATCAACCCCGCCCACATTACGTTTCAATTTTTTTTCACACGCATTGCTTCTCTAAATCGTTCATCAAAACAAAAATATCCCCCTATCTAACCTTAAAATCACCTTGTCGTCTAAAAATCTGCCATCAACTTATTCATCTGTTCCTGAATCGCCATTAATTGCTGCATCGCAAATGTTTTCTGTTCTCTATTGAGATTTTTGCGTTGATTTGGATCGGACAGGTCAATTGTCTCACCATTCCCCACACCAATGCCAATGGATATTTCAGGTATAGACGCAATGCTGCTATCATTGGCAAAGTTTATTCTACCTTCACCACGACGTTTCTTCGCCGTTAAGAACACCTCGCCTCGATCAATTTGTTCCACGGGTGATCCATTCACAGAACTAAAACAGAGAGATGAGTGCATTGAGAATGAGGACATGAAACAAAGTACCAAGTGAGCAATTGTGACGCAAATCGGTTGGTGTCGAGGCAACGATAAAGGAAATACGAGAACCTAATCCAACATACATGAAAAACGCATAATTCAGCAATACGAAACTCACAATGACTTAACAACCTCCCCCCGCCTCACAGTACGAATAGTCATGGGGGCAGAAGGCGGTTTGGCCCATCTATCCGGTGCGGGCGTTTTCAAATTCTCAACAAACCGTGATCGTTTCATCCCCGATTGAGAGCTATTACTGCTGCTATTCGTCAAACCTCCGTCCGCTTCATCCTCGTCACCCGCTTGTGCAGCAGCAAAGTGCTCTCTAAACATGGCAATGACATCACATCCAAAAGCGGCATTGAATTCTCGTACAGTCAACTGCTTCACGTCTTTGTTCAATTTACACAATCCCTGAACGATTGTTTCTTTTTGGGATCGCAGTAACTCGTCTCGGACTAATTCGAGTGCCTCGACGTCACGTTGGAACTGCTCACGTCGACGTTGGCAGAAGATATTGCAAGAATCTCGACTTAGCCATTCGTCGACGTCTATGGGTGCTTCCATCGTCGCCGTCACCATGAGCCGACCGTCAGCGTCCGAGGAGACGATTGTTGCCTTGTATGCAACGGCACAGCGAACCACCTAGAGTACTTCTACGTAAAGAATGAGCGCGGAGTTGGTACGATACAGTTCAAACTTTTGCGGCGATGAGGAGGCGATTAAGGGTTCGGGGCTATTCTACTCATACATGAACATACTACTAAATAATATCACTACAACAGTATCATTACTTCTAAATAGTCATGGCGAAGAAGAACAAGAAGAACGCTAAGAAGAAGGGAGCGTCTACTTCGGTGTCGGTAGACGCCACTGACGATGGGGTCGTGGAGGTAGCCACAGATGCATCCACGGATGATGTAGTTTCTCCTCCTCCGCCTCCTTCTGCTATCGACGCAACGAACACTTTAGACGATGGTACAACCCCAGAAAAGAAGAAGTCAAAAGGAATATTTTCCAAACTCGCGTCTCCCATCTTTTCACCAAAGAAGGGCTCGTCGTCATCATCCAATGATAGTACTCTCCCCTCTGCGCTCGTGGAATCATTACCACTCTTCACACCGACACAGCAGGAACTTGCCAAGAAGCTATGTACCCTACCAGGTTCGACGAATCAATCTCATCTATTCGAACATTGGTCTAGCGATTCTAATTATGACGAGAAGAAGAAGGCATTCATGTCCAAATTGGAATTGGTCGACTCCACCTATCCCGATGGGGGATTGATTGGGTATCTGAATAATGCTGTCGTACTACTTGAAAAGAGTCGCAAGGGTGAGAACCCGTTGGAGGGGTGGGAACCTAGCGTACCCAAGGGTGAGGCATTCACATCCGTCGGATCAGATGCCTTTTTGGAAACGGAGAAGATGGGATTGGACGAGGTGGGGAAGTGTGGATTTGTATTAGTCGCTGGGGGATTGGGAGAGCGTCTTGGTTATGGTGACATTAAGGTCAGTTGTGTTGTTGAGATTTGCTTTTTGAGTGTGGCATGAATTGCTACAACATATCACGTCTGAATTGTTATGTTTCTTATTGTATCATTGTTTTTGTAATCAATTAGATTGGTCTACCCACGGAGCTTGCTACCGGAACGATATATATCCAATTCTACATAGAAACAATCCTCGCATTCCAATCACGTTATGCCACTCCGGGTAGTAAACTTCCTCTGTGTATAATGACTAGCGGCGATACAAATGAAAAGACAGTGGCGCTCTTGAACAAACATAATTACTTTGGCATGGATAAGGATCAGATCACCATCGTTCAGCAGGGACAGGGCGTACCCGCTCTTTCTGATAATGATGCACACATCGCTTTAGATGAGGAAAATCCATATGATATACAAATGAAACCTCATGGTCATGGTGACATACACGCATTACTTCACTCTCACGGCGTTGCCAAGTCATGGCTCGAAAAGGGGATGAAATGGACAGTCTTCTTCCAGGATACCAATGGTCTTGCCTTTCACACACTAGCATTGTCATTGGGTGTGAGTTCTAAACTTGGTCTTGTTATGAATTCAATAACCTGTCCAAGAAAGGCAAAGCAGGCCATTGGTGCCATCGTGAAGCTTAAAAAAGGTGATATGGAAAGGACGATTAATGTAGAATACAACCAACTCGATCCTATGCTTCGTGCTTCGGGGTATGAGAACGGGGATGTCAATGACGAAGCTACTGGCTTCTCTCCATTCCCTGGCAACATAAATCAATTGGTATTTAATCTAACATCGTACGTACAAATACTGGAACGAACGAAGGGGGTGATGCCGGAATTTGTTAATCCAAAATACAAGGATGATGCAAAGCATGTGTTTAAGAAGCCAACTCGACTTGAGTGTATGATGCAGGACTTCCCTAGCGTCCTTGAGGGGTCAGAGATGGAGCGTGTAGGATTTACAAGTCTTGCAAGTGAGCTGTGTTTTTCACCGGTGAAGAATGCCACGGCCGATGGTGTCGCGTTACAGGCGAATGGGACACATCCGGGAGTTGCCGCGACTGGCGAAGCCGATCAGAGTAATGCAATATGCACAATCCTACGCTCTATCGGATGTGATGTGCAGAAGGGGGGGATGGTAACGATGAAGGGAATAGAATTTCAATCTGGACCGGATTGTGTATTGAAGCCCAGCTTTGCGGCGTGTACTACCGAACTTAAGAAGAAGTTTCCAAATCCGTCGATGATAAAAATATCTGGCAAGTCATCTCTTGTTTTGAGTGGAAGTGGTCTTGTGGTGGAAAGTCTAGACCTTGATGGTGCTCTAGTTGTTGAATGTGAAGAGGGTGCTAATGGTATAATCCAAAACCTCTCGGTGAAAAATAGTGGCTGGGTAAAAGTGTCAGAAGATGCAAATGATGATGAGGTGATACAAATGCGTGGATATAATATGAATAAAATCAATACGGAGACGATTGTGTTCAAAAAAGATGGGAGCGTTGTGGGAAACTATCCTTCCAGTGGGAAGAATGGTCGTGATGGATCTGCTAACCTTTTGAAACCAGTCAATGAGGGTTCTGGTCGGGATATTGTTTGTGCTGGATGTGTTATTATGTAAGCAAGTGCTGATCAAGATTAAATGAATTGAGATAATATTATCTGAATGTTTATCCTGCTAGAATATTCTCCATCTTCAATACTGTATCCCAAAGCCGTTGTGGCACCGAATGCTCTCGTCGAATAAATACACCATCCTATCCACTATCACGACTATTCACTCGTGCAACCATGATCCCATCTATTTCTTCATTTGTTTGTGTATGATTGTACAAAGATCCTTGTGATTCGGCCAATCAGCGGCTTGACACTCATTGCAACAATATTGAGTTGCTTTGCAACGCCCACAAAGCATCATCGAGCTTCGCACTTTTACTTGCTTGCATGTGTGACAACCACTCATTCTAGTAGGTTGAGATTTCTTTATCAGTGAATACTTTGCTTTCAAGCAAGTGCACGAGATTCGTTTCAAGTAGAAACGAACGACTTCTCGCTCTTCTCCATAGCGGAGGTCGTCTACCACCAAAGATGCTTGACACGCTGCTAATTTGAAGCCACCTTTGCCAGTACCAATATATTGCTCCAGTACAGATATTGTAATAGCAAGAAGAACAGCAAATTTGTTGAGATTACTCATAATGAAGTTTGTTCCAATTGCCACCAAGATATCCGATGCCATCTTTCGAAGTATTGCATTGTCCCAAAGTTGTCGATGATTGTCAAATGTATCTATGAGACGATCTGGCAATTTCTGGGCGTATGCATGAGCCCACAGATCATCCATGAAAAGTGAAACGGCATGATCGGGAGCAGGAAGAACAGGACATCCATGGGTACATAGATTATAGTCCTGTGTCCGACCCACCATGGCCCACTTCCGCCATGCTTGAGCTTCAGAGCCTACCATCGTCTGCTGTGCTGACGCTCTCGCATTGAATGGTGCCTGTTGCGTTGCTGCTAGCTGCGCAGCTGCACCTTTGGCCTTCCTCGCCTTCCCTTTCTCTCGTTTCCTCCCCATAGTTGCGGAACGAATGAGACTGTGGTACGACCGAGCAAACCTGACTAAAACATAAATGTGATGAAGACCCTATTTGAGTAACTGGGGGTAATATCAAGTCCTCGCTATCGATGACCTTATCGAAGACCTGGGGCGACTGAACCAATGACACCTGGTTGAATGAGATTTTTTTAATTTTAGACAAATATTTAATTACTACATTAATATAGTTGTATTCATCCATTTGTCCTCGCCTCTATGATACAACATGGTTTCGGACCAGCCATTTTGACGGAGTCACTATATTATTATCGTCTATTATCGTAGGGATGATGCGCTCTGCCGTCCGCAGTATCCGACTCTCTCGGCACCGATCAGAGCTGACTGTTACAATTCGACGACGGTTCTCTGACAATCGTCATGGCGAACCCATTCGATTATCAAAGCGCATGTCGGAGCTGGGAATGTGCTCACGTCGGGAGGCGGCAGCAATATTGAACGAGGTTGCTAATAAATACTCTGATGGTAATACAACTTCGCTATTGAGACACGTAAAAGAGGTCATATATCTCAATGGCAAGCCGGTTACTGGTGGTGCAGCAGTCAAAGTCGCACCGGACGAGCGATACATTGAAATCAGAGCTGGAGACGACCCTCCAATTCCAGACCAAGGTAATAGCGAATTTGTTCCCTACCCCGATCGTCCATGGGAGGAAATTATGGGTGATACTATTGTGTTGCACAAGCCAATAGGTTACGTATCTGGACAGGAAGAACACCAACACGTGCCGGCCGTGCGTTTACTAACTCGTTGGAATATGCACTTGACAACTGATAGTTTCAATGATGAAACAAGACGCGCATTAATGGATGTAACTAATGGACCACTGAACTTTGATAAATGGAGATTTGCGGGATATGATACGAAGTCAAATTCTATACCGAAGTGTATACGCGAGACTCTTGACAAGGACGAGTTACATGCAACGCAAAATGGTTTTGACGTGGACGAGACGTTGTCGGGTTACGCTCCCGCGGGTAGACTTGATATTGATTCAACGGGAGTGATACTCTTCACACGAGCTGGAATTATGGCAAGGAGATTGATTGAACCAGAATCAAAAATCGCAAAGGAATACATCGTGACAGTACAACCTGCAGTCCAACTCACGTCACGAGAGGTCGACATGGGACTGCAGAACCTCCCGCGTCCCACAAGGGATCTGAGTAAGCTATTGAAGAAGGGTAATAGCTTGGTAGGCTCGCTAGGACATTTGAAACCATTATTGGTTGCAGAGTGGTTGGACGACAGTCGGATGCGTCTTGTCTTAGTTGAGGGCAAGAAACGACAAATAAGACGCATGTGTAGAGAGTTAATTGGTTGGCATGTCGTGGAACTCGTCCGCACTTCTGTCGGCCCTGTAAAAATCGACACGCTGGCCGAAGGGAAATGGAGGCCATTAACGCGGACGGAGGTGAAGGCCATCTTTGACGAACAACCCGAATATTCCCAAAGTTCTGTGACATTAGAAAACAAGTTTCGTGATGATGCATTCGAGTCTGCTTCGCCATCAGACATCGGCGGAGGTTTTGTGTCAACTTTAGCGAAGAGGGGAATAACTGAGAAACAAGTGAAACGTAAAATCATTGATGCATTACGAAAGGATGCAGGACCGGACGGATTGCTCTCGATAACGAAATTGGTTTCATGGGTGGGAAAAAGCCTGAGCTTTACGCCGAAGGAGGAAGGAAAGCGGAACAAATGGAAAGAATATTTACTGCAAGTATGTCGAGCCCATCCAAAGTATTTTGTTATGCGTGGAACGCAGCACGTGGGACTGAGCGACAGAAACGACATGACAAATTTAGTTGAAGCCTCAAAACGAGTAGGTCTTCATTTGAGATAGCAGAAACAACTTAAATCTAAGTTATGTCGGAATGTCACTAACGTTCCAATCAATCGGTGTCATTCCAGCAGATATTAACGCCTCATTCGTTCGACTAAAGCATCGTGACGTGAGAAATGGTGTGGCTGATTTTGTTGCTCCTAATGGGCTTGGCTGTGATGATAGAGTATAGAGTTAGCAATGATTTTTCAAGACAGTACACTGATAAAAGACAGATCTAAATTTTTTTGACTCACATGACTCGTTCGAATTACTGTATGCTTGGATTCGTCTACACTCTTTGACTTCTTTGCAGCGGGTCCACCAAAAAGCAGAAATACTACTGATTCGCGGTCTTTATTTATTGTGTTAATGATCGCATCGGTGAATTCTTCCCATCCAAACTTGGCATGTGAGTTTGCCTCGCCTTTCCTAACAGTAAGGACTGTATTAAGTAGCAGAACTCCTTGTTGTGCCCATTTCTCCAATGAACCGTGTTTTGGTGAGTCGATGTTAACATCCTCCATCGCTTCCTTAAAGATGTTCCTTAATGAAGGTGGTATTTTGACTCCTTTTCGAACAGAGAATGCCAGTCCATTTCCCTGACCAGGTGCATGATACGGATCTTGTCCGACTATTACAACTTTTACTTTATCAATGCTGCATAGATTTAGAGCTGAGAAGGTATCCTCCACTGGAGGATAGATTGTGGCGCCTCGATCAGCGTCTTTTTGTATTGCTGAAAGTAATGATTGAAATGATTCCGAAGCCATATGCTCAGCCAAAGCAGAATTCCAGCCTTCATCTGTGAGCTGGTTAGGAATTGTGGAGGAATCATATGCTTTCACTTTGTCAACGACATTTAAAGATACCTCGTAACCACTGTTGTATTCAGAATCGTCTTCTCTGTCATGCCCAGCAGTATTCAGATTTCTCATAGATCGCGGCATGAACAATTGCTCGTCTTCGCTGTACCAAATCGTTCGTCCGTGCGGTCCATTCACTTCTTTTGTTATAGGGAACTCATTTGGGCTAAGTCTTCTGCCATAACATTGGAGTTGGAATTGAAATTCTCCACGACTGTCGTTCATATCCCGATATGTCCCACCATTCGACCGAGTGAGACCCTGTGCTTTATATGACGTGGATGCTACATCCCGCAATTCTTTGAATAACCTACTCCGTTGTCCAGTATTTATCTCACTCAGATCGGCAAATGGATCAAGACGTGAGCGGTAGAGACCTTCTGAAAGGATGTAGTTGCCGACACCAGCGATTTTACTTTGATCCATTAGGAACTTACAAATGTTGCGTGTCTGTGTAGATTTTTCCATTGCCGCAAGGAATACATCCTCAGTGGTATGATCAAAGTCGAGTAAATCTGGACCAAGACTATTCAACTTTTCATCAAGCTCTGATGCAGACAAACAAAAACGCAGTGTACCAAAATTTCTTGCATCTCTATAATATATCTTCTTTGATTCTTTTGTTTGTGGATTCAATAATTCAAAGTACCACCGTGGCCCTACTCTTTCTACCTCGCTAATAGCAGCAAGAGGTCTTTGCATTTCAATTTCTTTTTCATTGACGAATTGACCAGTCATCCCCAGCGCTATCCACACGCTACGTTGATAATCGTTATCAACCTTCCTGTCATTGTTGCTGATTGATTGATCTAGTATCATATAAATAAATTTGCCCTTACATGATAACTTGGTTATAATATCAACGGTACCTGCACCAAAATTTTCATGTCTTCCAATGCCAGTGTAGGGTGTCATGGTATTAACAAATTCATCATATCTATTCGGTCTACCGTGTGTAACGTATCTTCCAGAGAGGAATTTGAAGTTCACAAGACGCATGCCAACTGCTGGCTGGAGCTGGTCTATCAATATCTTCACTTCGGGCCCCTCGGGCATCATTATAATGTTGCTACGTCTTGTGGATAATGACCTTGACGCTATACGGCTACGTGAAAAATTCGGTGCAGCAATACTAGACCACATCTGTAGAGAAGTGGCACGATGAATGATCATCCATGACGCGGTCGTGAATATAAAAAGAGTTGTTCTAACCGCTAGGAGTAATAGCATCGTAGTTTACGTCTCCAGATTCCTTCTGGGCACAAACCATTACAGAATGAATGTTTCGTAATGTGTACCCTGGATGTTGAAGGTATTTCCAAGGTATAGTCCACGGTAGGTGCGGCTAGCCATGGTGTTGGTGATAGTTGCATCTTCACTGGCTTCCACCATGCTCCAAACTCAATCAAGTTCGGTGGCCTCGTCCCGCCAGACGCCCGAGTTAAGGCATCAACATTGATACTCTTGCGCGTGGACTCCGTCCTTGCTTCTTCTTAACTCCTCCTTCCCCGACTATGTCAACCAATATAACCTGGCATAGCAGCCATGTGAGTCGTTCTGATCGTGAACGCAATCTCAACCAGCGTGGGTGCACGCTCTTTTTTACGGGATTGTCTGGATCAGGTAAATCAACAATCGCGGCAGCACTTGAACAAGAGCTCTATTTACAAAAGAAGGCGACCTACGTTCTAGATGGTGACAACATACGGCATGGACTATGCAAAGACTTAGGTTTTACTAGTTTGGATAGACAGGAGAACATACGACGAATCGGAGAAGTATGCAAACTGTTTACAGATGCAGGATTAATTGTTCTCGCTGCATTTGTAAGCCCGTATAAAGAAGATAGAGATCAAGTCCGATCGCTATTGAACAATGATGAAAGGAAGGATTTCATTGAGATCTACGTTCAAGCAAGCATTGAAACTTGTGAGCAGCGTGATCCCAAAGGACTGTATAAAAAGGCAAGGGCAGGAGAAATACCCAATTTTACTGGTATTAGCAGTCCATTCGAAGAGCCGATCAATCCCGATGTGGTGCTGAATACTGGAGATCAATCAGTGGAAGATTGCGTTGCAGTTCTGATGAAATATTTGAAATGTAAAGATTACGTAAAATAATGTTAATGACACCGAGTACAAAGTGCACAATCTAGGTAGTGTTTGTTCAACTATTAAGTTATAATTACAGTATTAACTCGTCACTTTTACTTGAGACGAAGTTTCCAAATGCACAAAGAATCATTCTTACACTCTTCTTCCCCATTAGTTATAGGCATAATATTTACTTAGTCACAACTATATGTCGTGGTCCAGATAGCGGTTCCTTCGCTCTGTGGATCGCGTATGCCTCATAGATTGGCCAATCACCCGCCCTATACACCTGGATGAAGTAATTCAATGCCGACGTACCATCGTCCCCAATGGCCATGCCACCTAGCGCCGTTTTTATATCTTCCTCCTTCGGTTTCTTAATCTCGGTTAATCCTGGGAGAGATCCACCAACAGTCCGGACAGGCGCACCCGCCTTGGTCGCAATGGCAACAATTGACGACGCCGCAGCGTACGCATTCCTCTGGGACTCGGTTAGGAATTGAAGTGCTTCGGCCTTGGCACGCTTGGTCTTGGCGGCGGCGACAGTCTCGCACGCCACCAATAGGTCCGGTGTAACCTCGACAATGGCACCTCGTACTGGACCACCCTTGATCACAGGAGCCAGTGGAGGTGGGCCTGACCGAATCGAAAATTCAAAGGGGTAATATTCCTCATCCTTGTCCACGTCACGCATCGCCGACGTCTCTTCAGGTGCATAACACATCCTCTTGACAAGGTCAGCAGGTGCAAAGTCATTCGTATTGGTCCCAACATCATCACCCCCCGATATCACCGCGGTTGTCTGAATACCAAACTTCTTCTTAAAGAGACAGTACTGGTCGACAGTAAAGTTGGCAGTCAACATCGCCGGGTCGATGGGGTCGGCACCCTTCTGAAATTGACTCAGGTAGGTCGTCAAGTTAGTCTTAAAGTTGGCCCTGTCCTTCTCCTTGCCCACGAATTTCAAAGATTCCGCATCAACTGCCGCTGGTAGATCACTGGGATAATACTCAACGTAATCAAGCAGATTTGTCTTGAAATCATCCAAGAATTGATACTGATTAACGTCAAAGTCAAAACTAGTGTAATCATCCCCGGCCGCGATCTTCTCCACGAGGTCACGAAAGTTCGCCTTGCAGAGTGCATACTCCTCAGATATGGCCGTACCAGGTTCTGACGTCATTCCCTTTATAGTATCCACCATCTCATCGTCTCCGGAATGACCCCCGTCGATGACGGCAACGACTGCATGTCCCGAGGCATTCGCGAGCTGGACTGCCGCCATCCCCGCTGGTCTAGATGCTCCATAGACCAGTACAGTGCCCTTACTATTATCTCCTTTTGTTGCCTCAGAAATTTCACGCAAGACAGCGGCCCCCTCAGATGCCGGACGTAAAAGAGCTAAATATTCCAACGGAATCGTCGACGCCGTCGTCGAGTCGACCTCACCATATCGGCCGTGTACGATAGTCCCCCCCGGTCCGAATGCCGCAGAATCAACCGCAGATATCGCCCCTCCTGCTTTAGATAAATCGATCGCGTGTGCCGATGACACTGGTTTGCGTTTGTACGCCATGGGATCCTCGGGTGTTTCATAATTATCACCGAACCCATGAGGCGGTGGGGCGATTGCATCCATGCTAAAATTGGGAGGAAGCTCTTCAATGACTTCACGAGCTTGCATGCCCATCCCACGAGTGGTGGTGGTCACCGCCATGGGTCGGAGGGATGACCGGGCCGCCGCGCGAGCGACGGAGGATGCCGCGGTAAGCATCATCGAGGATCTTTTGGCCGTAACTATTTACAACGTGTTTACGTAGTCTCCTTACGTATCTGTTCCCGCGACTTCTGTGCGCACCGTCCATTTCCATTTCATCGTCCATTCCTCCATGATAATACGGTGTACCACCTTCCTCCACCCAACAACCACTCCCTCGCTCCTACCGCCGATACTACACACAACGAAGCATTGCTTATAACGACAGATATATTACAGTTTAATAATGGCGGCCATAATTGAGGCCGATGCGCCAGTGACGTCCGTAAAGCTCGAGGGACTTGCGGCATTAAAAATAATAAAGCATTGTCAGGAATCCCTCCCCACTATGGTCACCGGGTCACTCCTTGGTCTGATGATCGAAGATGGATGTCTCGAAATCACACATGCCTTCCCATTCCCCGAACCACTTGACGATAATAGGGGTGACATAATCAAGACCGGACACGACGACGATTACAACGCCAAGACGATTGATGATGAGGCGGCAGCACTCGACGGACACGAATATCAATTGGAGATGATGAAGATGTTACGAGAGGTCAATGTCGACAATAACTGTGTGGGGTGGTATCAATCTATGTACCTTGGTACTCACTCGACCATGTCGCTATTAGAGAATCAACTGGCCTACCAGGCCGATCTCAGTCCCAATGCTGTCGTTATCCTGTACGACCCCATGCAGACTGCACATGGTCAGCTCGTTCTCAAATGCTACCGTCTAACCGACGAGGCTGTCCGGCTGCGCATGACTGGGAAGAATAATTTCATCAAACCGGCCAATATCTTCCAGGAGGTACCCGTAACACTTAACAACCCCGGCCTCATCCGTGCCTTACTCCGGGATATGGGTGATGGTCTGCACGGTTCATACTGCGGTGCCAAGACGACTGGGGCAGATACGACCTTTGATCGTCTTGATTTGAGCACGAATCCATATCTCGAGAAGCACCTTGAATTCCTATGCAGTTGGGTCGACGATTTGGCCGCTGAGCAGTACAAGTTCCAACACTACACTCGTGGACTACGGAACAATGTAGACAATCGCAATGCCAAGGGCCGTAAGGCAAAGGAGGAACTGGCCGCGGCCATTGAGGAGGGATGGGCACGGAATGATGCCCCCCGACGATTGGAAAGCTTGCTAATGACCAATCAGATTAAGACATACTGCGATCAGGTCGAGAAGTTTGCCGGTGGCGGATTTGGGAAACTGTATTTGACAAAGGGGCTGCATTGTGAGGAGAAGAAATTGGCAGAGTCATCATCGTCGACAAGTACTTCCTGTTGTAATAGATCTTCATAATTGATTAATTGATGTGACCATTGGCATCTCTCGGACAGAAAAAGGGAGAAAAGACGAAACATAAAATGAAATTGGATGTTGTGGGTGCTTCATCGTGAGGGATCAATTATATCTAGTAATCCTGGCTAGACTGAATGTCATCTATCTTTATATGGCAAGCACTTTGAAACTGCCGATGAACTGTTCATCTTTGTTCGATTCTGTATTGCTTAGTCTCTCCGTTGTCTGTTTGATCTTTTCCGTGGTCGATGAGCTCTTTCCATTCTTAGAGCTCCTTGGCGGGGCTTTACTTTTACGTTTCTCCTTCTTTGACAAAATCGTCTCGACGTCTGCGTGTATTTCATTATTCGCTTTTTCCTCGGTGACTGCGTTTACTCCTCTCCTCGATGATCGCTGACTCGCCGCACCCGCAGTGGATTGAACACTGTTATAATGATCGTTGCCGTGATAGGACAGCATCAATGAGTCATTGGTAGCATCTTTCTTTCCATTGCCTGCATCACATGAAAAGCATAGTACACCGTCGGCAACTTCACTGGAGAAGACAATTATATCCCTTTCGTAACATCTGGTAGCAGCAACGACCTCGACATTGCCACCCCATTGACCATCATACCTCATTTTTTCTATATAGCTATCAATGCCGATCACATCCTCAGCATCATCCTCCATTAATAAGAAATTCATAAATTCCTCCCTGTTCATCGAGAGATAACTGCATATATCATTCCGAATAATGTCATGCTTTGCACCTCGATCATCGTACAGTTGATCAGAAAGGCTACGAAAAAGGCAATTCCCGTCGGCATTCATCTCCCTAATCAAGTGTCCCTGTTCGAGGAGTATGTTACGAAAAGTCACATCATCGTCGTCGCTTGCGGCTTTGCGTCCCCTCCTTCTACAATGAGTATCGATTCTAGAGTTTTTCTTGCCAGGAGTGTTAGTGCTAGTTGTATCATCATTCCAGCTAGTCGTGTTTTTCTTGCCACTCGAAGACGGCTTCGCCTTCCCCTTTCCACCTTGCTTCTTCGCAACCATCGATCAAGCGTACAGCCGCAACGAATTATTGTGATGTTGACTATGTACATACGACAAACGACAACATCATGCTCTCCCATCCAACACTTTGTCGTTTCGAATACTCTATTTACGTAAGGTAGCATTTCTCCGAAATCTGAAACTTGATCATAGCACATATTTGGAATCGTATGGTAGTGATGGGATGTGGTCGATCATGTTGGTATTTTACATTCTAAGAGTTGTTAAATTCTATTTATTCCAATGCTCATTGCTTTCTCTGGAGATAGGGCTTCCAGCCTCGCTCGCACACGGTGGGTTATCACCTATCGTCGCGCCAATCAGCTGCAGGATTCCTTTTGCCTTTTGCACATCCTCATTGTCACTCCCATACATCCTTGTTAACATGTCTATTCCCTCAGTCATTTGCATCTTCCCTCGATCCATATTGCCACATCCCAAATTCAACTTTCCAACCTGCAGCAACATCAATCCTAATCGAAAGTTGTCGTAGTCACCCATGGTTTCTCTGGCGAGGACGATAGACTCTTCTGAGTATTCTAATGCCGAATACTTGTCATTCGTGAGGGCAGCATGTGTGGCTAGCTTCGCGGTGAGATTTAACAGACGATGATTTCTCGATCTGTCCTGAGACGTCTCGATTAAGGTTAACGCCTCGTCCAGTGCATGCTTCATTTCATTCAGCGTTCCTGTCGCCTGATGTACCTCTGCCAAGTACAGGAGTAAATTGGATAGATCGATTCTCAATTCAACTACTTCCTTCTCTATAGGCTTGCTCTCTAGCTTCAATCTGATCCACGAAATTTGATTCGCGAGCATATTTGTCGCCTCGTCGTACTTTTGGTTGTGTATCAACATCTTGCACATAACGTGAAGATAACCATTATATTCGCCCTTACAAACAGGTGAAGTAGCATTCGATGATTCCGGAGCGACATTACAATTTGGTGATAAAGGCCGGGGTGCGGGTGTTGGAAGACTCTCAACAGGACTCTTCCAATTATTACTGGGAACAGGGATACGGGCGACACCATCCTTGAATCGCTCTTTCATATATTCCTTGCTGTGAAGCTCCTTATAAGTTGTAGGCAAGACCTTCGTCAACGGTTCCGCGACTGCAAGTCGAATGAACGCGTCGTCGTCGACTGGGGCATACACCAGACCGGTAGCTCGTGGTTTAAAGCCACTGCCCGCATCTAATCGAACTTGATATGGGATGATACGTCCATCGTCAAAGTCTTCATCTCGGTGTCGACACTTAAGAATCGTCCCAGGCAACCACTCTTTTTCTACCTTACATATGACTCTATCACCTTCGTTAAAACGGAGCGGAACTGGAGGAACAATCGATGCTCGGATACACGTGTCCAAGTCCTCCGGAGCACTGACCAAATCCCCATCATCAAGTTGTATCTCGTATGGGACAACATAGCCACCACAATCTTCATCCTCACGGTAGTACCACTGTTGTAGGACGGTACCGGTTGTCCAAATTTCTTCATCATCATCGTCTAGTCCCACCATACATTCGACTCTGTCCCCCACATTAAACCGCAGGGGAGTTTCGGGCGTGAATGTCGAGTAACGGATGCACGAATCTTCATCAAAAGGGGCATAAACAACATCTCCATCATCTACTCGTATCTGATACGGTCTGTAGAAATCACCATCGCGATACCGTGTCTTCATAACAACGCCTGGGTGCCACTTGCCATCAATCCGACAGTCGACACGATCACCATCATTAAATCTGAGTGGTTTTTCCTTCGTGAAGGACTTACGAATGCAGTACTCATCATCAATCGGTGCAAATACAAATTCGCCATTATCTAATCGGACTTGGTAGGGATTAATTTCTATCTCCGGAGAATCGTCTTCTGAATCTTTGTACCATGTCTTAATGATAATCCCAGGCTCCCATTTGTCATCGACCAAACAGTCGACACGATCCCCCATCCTGAACCGTAGTGGGACATCAGCACCTTTCTTAAATGCGATTTTGGTTGGACGGATACGATCCCGTGGTCCCCAAAATGGTCGCTCACGTCCATAATCGAAACGTATGACATAGGGTGGGGTATCCACCGAGAGACTATTATTCCATTCAACGCAGGTATGTAATATCGTTCCGGGGAACCATCGTGTCCCGTCAGCCTCGAGCTTACATTCGACACGAGCACCGACTGTATATTTCACCTCCATGGGCGGAACGTTTGATAGATTAATAAACTCTGAATCGGCACGGTGTAGGTACACGACCATCCCATCATCGAGTAGGACAAGGTAGGGTGCACGAAAGTTGGGTGGCCAGTGATCACAACGCATCCAATGGCCGGCAATTGTGCCAATATGCGGGCCCTTCCGTCCATCCTCGCTGACATATCCCTCGAGGCGGAGACATTCAACTCGAGTACCGACTGGTAAAGCCAATAATGGAGGGTCTGAGTCGAGCAGCGGTTCGAGACGACCAGTAATGTACTCGGCCACGTCGAGCGACACCGATGATTTCGAGGAGGCGCCTCCCTTCTTCTTTGGTCCCTTTCCCTTTTTTCCCATGTTGCACCTAGCGATGGAGAGATCGATGGAGATTGGAGATGGAGTGAGAGTGAAGAGTGCGGAGTACAGTACGGGAGTTTAAAGTGACTCCATGGTGCACCCACACACTACACTCTCGAGATCGATGGAGAGAAGTGAGGGCGGGAAGCTGGGAGTGAAAATTTAATTCGTCGTCGTCATCGGGAGGACTTCGCGATGGTGTTGGATGTTGATGAATTCACCCCCTTTCAGCGACGAGTATACGATGTAGTCGGTACGATCGAGAGAGGGACAGTTCGCTCGTACGGCAATATCGCCAAAGAACTCGGCACATCCGCAAGAGCCGTAGGAAACGCTATGGGACGGAGTCCCGGTCCTTCTGATGCTTTGCCGTGACACAGAGTAGTCGCAAGCGACAGATCAATTGGTGGATTCTGTAATGCATGGGGTGATGATACACCAGAGGTACGGAGGAAAAAGTGCATGCTCGAAAAAGAAGGTATATTATTCGATGAGAGCGGAAGGAAGATACTACCGAATTTCTTCGTCGAAGGAGAATCGTCAACGTTATTACCAAATGATGATTTGAAGCAAAAATCGAAGACAGCAACCATGGCCAGTGGTAAGCGGAAAGTGGAAAATGAACAATCAACAGGACAACCGACATCTAGAACAAAGAAATCTGAGTATTTTGACACAGCAACAGATATTGAAGCAACAATCAAAGAAGAGATTCTGAATGTCCTCCAAAAGAGAGACGTGGGTAAAACTTGCTGACCTAGTGAAATACCTCGTGGTATGTTCAAACGGGGAGATATACCTCCATCTATTACAGATTGGAGGGGTCTAATGCAACCCACTAGAGATGCGGCACGATCATTGGTCCGTGAAGGAAAGATTGATGTCACGCAAAAAGGCAATGTTCTGGAAATCGACGAGGAGTATCACGGGCCGATACGACTGCGTTTGTGTTCGGAAGTACACTCGACAAAGTAACACTATCACTTGCTTTTTGCGAGGTGGTTCGTGCAATTTCTTCCATAACTCGGAGTATTATGATGATGATGATGATGATGAATGAAAAAAGAAGACGGATTTAGTGTCAATTTTCGATGTATCATCATCAACTCCAGATCAGAAAAATTTCACGAATAAGAAATTATTGTATTATAGTTGTTGGTCTTATTGCGTTGATAAATAATCCATAATTTTTTTCTCAATTGTATCTCTACATGGCTTAACTGTCGTTGTCAAATACGAATCCAAATTCTCTCGTAAAAACTTGTCATAATCCCAATCGCACGATACATCTAGTTTGATCGATCCACGTGCCCAAATATATGCATTAGTTTCGACATTGTCGTCTGCGGGTGTCTGGACATGTACAATTGACCTTTTGTATTCGACTCCCTCCTCCTCGAAATAATCCAGACATGTCAATTCTGATGATGTTATGTCGAGCAACAAAACACCTTCAACGGCACTACCCTTTTTTTGAATGACTCCTGGATATACCCTTTGCAGTACAGGATGCCTTGCGTGATTCAGTAGAATGGCATTTGGTATCTATGACGATGATTGAGACATTATTTAGAAGTGTCATCATAATATTAATTAATATTGTAATGACAATATAATTAATGTTCATGTTGAAGATAACAACTCAAAGAAAGCTGATCTCACCATACTTGGCACACGCCCAAGCAAGATGCGGAGCACATCGGATGACATGAGCGTCCCGTAGACAAAGCAGGAACGATTGACTGCCGGGGAGATCATCACTGGTACAAATCAGATTTCCGATCGATCTAATTTTGGCGCGTCGTTGTCTAACGTGTTGCCCCACCCCAACTAGCCCCCACCACCACCTAACAACCCCTAGAATAACAGTATGTCATCAAGTCACGAGGTAGGCGAAATATTCGGTGAAGGTAATGGACCAGCCTCAGCTTTATTACGTTCCCCAACAGTCA